>Ga0123354_10002778_pt1 | contig 23555 bp, 14 predicted proteins | sample TergutLab28metaG_2_FD_97872 | JGI IMG/M metagenome (GOLD analysis project Ga0123354, IMG submission 97872) | Labiotermes labralis P4 segment gut microbial communities from Petit-Saut dam, French Guiana - Lab288 P4 | ecosystem: Host-associated > Arthropoda: Insects > Digestive system > Gut ... | reverse complement strand
GAGTGGACCCCGTTCCAGACCCACTACTACTCAGAAAATCTGGTAGCGCCGGGGATCGAACCCGGGACCTCTGTATCTGTAGCCAGAAACTCTGACCACTAGACCACAGAGGCGGTCCTTTAATACACAGTTTAATTTATCCATGTGATTTTCACTTTGTAGAAAACGCCTCTCACTGTTCATGGTAACAAGATGGTTCTGTGGTATGTGTCCTTGAATCGTCACTCAGTGCACACTTTTGCCGAAAAATCCCCAAGACTGCAGCATCGCTTAGTGCACTTTTTTTTGTCAAGTTAATTACCCGATTTCAAATACAGTAGCCTTTCCAGAAAGTTCCAAGTTGTGTGGATTAATTGTCTTGGACATTTATTGTTTAAAATATACTTTGAATTTCTAACGAGATATATGCCAGTATAAATATATATATATATATATATAACTCAAAAAGGCCCTGATTTTGAGATCTCCGCCTCAAACAAGCCAACACACAATTGTATAAAGTACTTTTAAGTGTGTCGAACGACAAAGACCTGATGATGGTCACTACCGGCCGAAACATATAGTCTCTTTGACCTAGAATATAACATCTATCTAAACATTAGTTGTGTTATTGACTTCAAACCCACTTAATAGTATATACCAGTGTTCTTACAATGCTTTTTGCGTTGTGGGGGCGACAGGTGTGCAAAACTTGAGATTGAAAAACCTAACAAGATATAGTTCGAACACAGTTACTAAGAAATCTTCACGTTAGCGCAGTGAGAATATTGGTCTAGTAGGCTGTGTTGGGCCCACATTTTGATTTAATGGAAAACATCAGTACGAGGTGCTACCCAAAAGTTCCTGAAATTGGAATGCCGCGCGAAAACCGCTTGTAGAACAATTGTGCGTCGCTATGTATCACGAGCTCTACCATTTGTGAATAATTCTGCCAAGCGGCGTTCTGATGTGAACACGTGTGTGTTGTTTCTCTGCATTTTTGTGACTCTGTGTAAGTGATGTTTTGCTATCGTACCGACCTGCTAAAATGACTGATGTGAAGGAGCAACGGATTTGCGTCAAATTCTGCTTCAAACTCGGCAAGACGGTTTCGTAAAAGCACAGAATGCTTAAAGAAGCATTTGGTGATAATACCCTAGGCCTTCTGGACGACCTTCGACCGGAACCACGACCGAAAATGTGGCAAATGTTTGATATTGAAGGCATGGTGCATAAGGAATTTGTTCCACCCGGACAGACGGTGAATGGAATATTCTATTGCGAAGTTGTAAGGCGACTGAAGTCAAAACATTCCAGCGCAAACGTCCAGACAATTGGCGCAACAACTCCTGGGCCTAGCATCATGAAAACGCTAGGACTCAAGCGTTGCTCTTTGTGCAGCAGTTTTTGGCTTCTACGAATACGACAGTCATCCTCCACCCTCCCTACTCACCGGAGCTCGCCCTCTATGATTTTCCTATTCCCGAAGATGAAATTGAAGCTCAAGGGGCGAAGTTTTGACAGCATTAAAGAGATCCAGACCGAATCGCAGAACGTGATGAAGACGCTGACGTGCATGACTTCCAGAAGTGTTTCCGATTATGGAAATCCCGCTAGAATCGCTGTATAAACGCCAAAGGGGACTAAATTGAAGGGGTTGGTGCAAATAGAAATTTCGGTAAGTGGTAAAGCTATGGCAGAAGAATTTCGGGAACTTTTGGGTAGCATCTCCTAGACCGTGGCCCGACAGTGCGGTTTAGCTTGGCGCGTGCATTATGAACAGTCGAGAGGAAAATTAGGGGCCATAGGTAAGGTCAAACAACAGAGTGACCGTTGGAAGAAAAGTCTCCAGCACTGTATGCTAACAGTCAATTTTTTTTTGCGGATACACACTGTCTCTACCTGCTGGTTAGTTTCCGTTGCATTCTCTTTCTTCTTCCGACTCAGTTGTCTCAAGAACGCGTACAGAATCGCCACTGCAATGGCTAAAAAGGCGATGAGGATCAATATTGGAATTACGATATTCCGCAGCACTGAGTTGTCATCACTGTTCACCTCTGTGTGTTTCGGAGTTATGTTGTCGTGCAGCTTCATTCCTGAAGAAAAAAAAGTATTTTAAGCATAAATGTCTGGCATATTTCAACATGCCAAAAGACGTGGCATGAAGTAGACTTAAAACCTACATGCTTATGGCATTAATTTAGCCTTGAATATAAACATCATCATGATAACGAGTAATTTAAATCCTTAAAAAGTGGAATGGCTTACACGTGTTTGGTCAGCATGGAAAGAAGTGCAGTTAACTCCATCATGTAACAACTCGATAAATCCTGGACGGAATTTTATGAGAGTAAATGTCGAGGATTTTCGAAATACTGCATTTTGAGTTAAAATCTAATAAAATTTGGACATTTTATCAGAAGACCAGCATGCCTTCCTGCGCGCATGTAGTGCAGAATTCACTAAATATTTGAAGATGAAAAGTCGTCTGAATATGACGATTTGTCGCCGGACGAATATTTTCGAACATTTGGCGGGGGAAGAAAGGAAATAGACTACCTCGAAATGTTAGGAATTACTTCTCGGCTCCGCCGCACATCGCACCAGACGAGCATACTCAACAGACCAACTCTGAGAATCTAAAATACCGCATTAAACATTTTCCGAAGCGAAAAATACTTTGAGAAAAGTTACAGAGAAAAATGAAGCAGGAAGTGAAAATTTCCAGCTGATCAAAGAACTGATCACTTAAGATCTCGGGTTTCGGTACATAGGTGCCAATATTTCGGGGCAATCCGTTACTTGCATCTTTGTCGTAAAAGAAGCGAATTTATTCTACCCTGAAATGGAGAGAGTAGGTTTTCTGAAAGCTGGCTTCTGATCTACCAGAACAACAGGTGGTGTATGCCAGATGACGGTATTATAAATACACACAGCTCTAAGGACCCAAATACCACAAAATATTCCATACTATAACAGAATCATCACCGTCACGCACTGTGGTATTTGGAATCTGAGTCAGCTGAATCCAGTTCTTTTAATGTAGAATCAAATTTAGTAGTGCTCAAATTTTATCTACACTCTTCTCCAACACTAAATTCCGTATAATACAACGCCTGTCAAACTGACTGGTCGTTCGCAAGACAATTAGGGAAAGACAAACTGGCAAAAAAAAGCACAAAAAAATTGTCATGTAAATTGTGTTGACTGGAAGGGGATTAATATCATACTAAGAAAGGTGAAAATAGATTAAAAGGTGATAACAAATGTGTAACTGAAATGTAGATTGCTAGCGAGCTCAGAAACTGATGAGAGTTAATTGAAAAGAAGTGTGTTAATCTTGAGTGGATACTCGAAGGCAGAAAGATATTACAGAAGGAATAAAGATAAGCCATTTAAACTGGAGTGTTTAGGCTCGAAACCAAACTTCCCACAAAGAACAGCTTCGAATCTGTGCAACATTTTGCAAGTCTGCCCTTTCTTTTCCCCGAAATGGTAAATATATGAAAGATAACAAATCTACTTTCAGTCGTGTTCGTTCCTAATAAAAGAACCGACTTGGAGAAGCTGGCACGAAAGTCATTTCCTCAGACAGCGGGATACCGTTTGTATATCCCAAACAGTAGGTTTCTGTGTAATATAGCGTGTTGGTCAGTTTGTTTTCCGATATCGCATTTTAGATGACAGGGACCAGAATCTCTTTTGGCTGGTGGACCAAATCGTCAGCTTAGGCAAGTTGTTCGGACCAGACATTTGTGGAGACATAGGACAATGTAATACCACATCCCACCGTACATAGAGGTAAACTCAGGATTGTAATAACAATTAAAATATTTCTAAACTGGACAGAAAAAATGTACTATTTCGTAATAATATTGCAATCTTACGGCTCGACAAATTTTACTTATAAAACAAGCCTACTTGTAAACCCCCTAGTTAAACGACTACGTAATTTTATGTACTGTTAACACTCGTGTAACGTATTGTTGTGGACTAAGTTTTGCCCATTTTTAGTGTTTGTCATTCCTTACGTTTTTCTACTTTACACCTGTAATTGTAAGCGTCTTAAGTCAAGTAACTATAGTTGTCTAAACACAATAACTGTTAGAAGATAATTCACTTGTATAGCTACCCACAGAATAACAAGACTGTTTGATGTGAATCGCAGGGAAACATTTCACTCATGAAGCGGCAATCTGTTACAACTCGTACAATTCTTCAAAGATCTCCACATTTAGACAGTTGGGTTACAAACACACCTTCTCTCAAAACGCTCTGTCCACATACACACAAACAAACAACAAATACGTTTCCTTATATTCTCTTAAAAACTTAGCATGCTTAACTGTCGGTCAAGTTTATTCTGTCTCCTTTAAAACTGTGTTTCGGTGGATTAAGACAAATTGCTGTTTCATGAGCGATTTTATGACTCTTCATTGACAGCTCACGTTGCGGACTATTTAAATTATTAGGGATAATTACACGCCAAAGACTAAAGTGAATCAAAGATGTCGGCGATACGCAAATTATACGACAGCATTAAGCAATGTAGAGTCTGTGTATCTGAAAAATAAAGTCAAAGGCTCTAATCTTTATACCGAAGTCCTGGGATGTTGATGCGTGCCCCTGCCTGTTCCAGTTGAAGTATGTTAAACATACACTTACTAATGCAGGCTGATAGAAATGCTTTCCGTGCTTTGTCTCTCCAAGTGAGGTCACTGTATATATTATCTTTCGACTTAATTCTTCACGCTTCTCTCGCAACTTTTTTCTTTTATTACAACCACAAAATATGTAGTGTATTCAGTATCGTGTGCCACTAAAATAGTATTGCTACTCCGTGCACCAGAGAGAAACTACACCCATAAAACTAGTACAAATTGTACAGCTAACTAGCAATTTCACTTATAAGGAAGTTCAAAATATTCTTTTGGTTGTACTAAATTTTTAATTTATAACTTCGATTCCATTACTAAGCAAAGGGTTATTACCAGCAACAACAAACGTGAGGACACACAACTCACCGTACTGTCTGCTGAGAATCTTTGGATAGACTGTTGAACAGGATTAGTTGTTCGATAAGAACGTGTCAGACTCAATCCCTTGATCCTTCACGATATATTTCTATTGCATTGAAGATTAAGCACATGATATTGTGAAATTACACTGCCAATGACTATAACGCCTCGGCAAGTGGCAATACACAATGCTCGGTTTTGTAGCAGCCACAGTGATTGCTTAGTATCTTTTTCTTTTTAGAATTCTTAGCTGTTAGACGCCTTGGAGGATCTTTCATGCAGACCTGCATGTACTGTTTACATGCATAAATACACACACACACACACACACACACACAATGTTCCGAGGCGTTTCATGATTTTTCTCAGTTATTTCAGGCAAATGTCAAGACATAGAAAATTTGTAAACCTTAAAAAGTGCCACGGTCACTTCCTTCCTTGTCCTTTCCAGTTCAATATTTACTGTCATCCAATCATTCCACGCTGTAATCAGACGGACTATCAATGAACGGCAGAGCAAAAACTAATAAACGAAAAAAAAACGGAAATTATCCAAATTGTGATTTTCTGAGCCGTTTCCATGGGGGGCGGGGACGGGGGAGGGAGGCGACTTATAAGGTTCCACAAACACATTTCCTTTGTAATGAAATTGGTAAATATATATTTTGTACTGTGAACAACAAATGCACAATATCTAAAAAATTATCAAGGAGCGTGATAATTTGTGCATTTGTTGGTCATAGTACAAAATAATAAAAGATGACCGGTACATGTATTACAATAACTGGTAAATATATAAATTGAAAAACTGTGAAATCTCTTATTTTCCTCTTCACTTTCGTGTATAAATGGCGTTCGGACTATTTTAATCATAAACCACCAATAGCTATATTTTATTTCTCACAAATGTGCGCAAATACTTTATTTTTAAAATAAAGTTTGATTTTAGAAGGTTTTATTTCATTTCTGTGCCCCAAAACCCTTTTCTACCATACACGGGTTCCGCCAATATTCGGTTTTATTCACAAGATTTCCATATATATATATATATATATATATTTGTTTTGAAGGCCACCGGTATATAGGGCAGCACTTCCGATGCTACGAGGTATTGTGTAGGAATTTTAATCCAGATGGCGACCATAAGAATGGAGATCTAAGGAAAAGGGGAAAGGCCTGCCTGACTAAGCTTGATCAACTGTGCTATACTGCCGAACTGATATTCATGACAAGTAAGACGCTTATCTCGACTCATAAGTTGTTCTTCGGAAAACAAACGGAAAGCCACGTGATAAATTGATGAGATCACTAGCGAATTAAATCTCCCAGGATTAGCCGGATCAAGAGGCCGACCCTTGCTGATAAGATCTATCGACGGCCAGGAAAAATAATAACAAATTTTCATTACATTTTGTGAGAGGATTGTAGAGGGCTCGAATCCACTCCAAATGTGTACCTTTGGAACGAAAATATGAACGTAGGCAAGCCTGGAAAATGTATAGACCAGGGGCGGGGTTTTGCTAGTAGCGCCATAGACGCATGCTGCCACGTGGGAGACCTACGAGTATTAATCGAAACCATCTAACTGAGGTTCAGCATTGGGTTGCTATGAGACAAGCATTATCCAATTGTAGAGATGTTAAATATATACATGTAAATAGCAAATAGTCTGAATTAACTGCAACGTATTCGTCAAGTTCAAGCTTCATCTCGGTTACTACATTGTTTCATGTTTTACTTCAACTTTTTTTCACTTATTTCCATGTTGCATTTATCTGGCAATTGAAAGTGTCGTAACGAAGGGTAATACAGAATGTGCCTGAATTAATACAGGTTAAAATAACTTATGTTTTGTAACGTAGGGCCCTGGATTCGAATATCTGCTATTCAGAGGGTTTTCGTGTTTTTCCTCAGCACCTGGATGCGAATTCCGCTTCCTTCCCTACACTTTCCTACTGACTAATTGCGTTTTCATTCGACGATGTATAAAGTATTACTGATAACAGAATTAAATCAACCTAAATAATACACTACTTTGGAACCGACTGCTGCATTACAAAGAATGCTCTCTTATACAAAATGTCTGTGTTGTTCTTAGTTTTACAAATATTTTTCACTTGTCTCCAAGTAGTGGTCGCTGTTAGTTGACGGAATAGTTTTCTGAAATCAATTTTTCTTATTAGGGTTGTAACTTAATTTACAAAAAATCGTAACAAGGTCAGCAGTGTCTCGTAGCAGAGCGCGAACTAAGGCCAGAATATGTCCTCATAAATCCCTAATTTTTTTTCAGCAGAAATGTCTCAATAAAAGTAGTGGAGGTCGCCATTACGTTGCAAATGGACACATGGTCAGTTCTTGATGTCATGTGAAGGAATGTGAACAACAAACTCGGAATCATCATCCGTTGTATTTGTGACTTGTACTTCGGAAAGGAACTTAACACAGAAATATCCATATTAATTTCATAACTTTTACGTTTTTCTTCAACAATCTGTAATAATTCAACTATCCTGGGCATGGCCACAGAACATATAATATATGTGTATATATATCCAATGACAAAGTACCAACAATCAAATAACACACATCAAAGTCCATAGGGAACAGGACACAATGGTAACACTTGCTGTGCACAGTGGGACACTGCACATGTAAGAATACACATCCAAAAAGTTTAGTCCAATGACATTTTAAACTAAAAATACTGCACGTGTGCTCTCCAAAGTGCACATAAACAGAACGTCAAGTCAAAACTGTCCTTTGGTTATTAAGATCTGAGTTCTGTTATGGAAGTTGCTTCAATATTATCCATAATTAAAACATCCCTTAGATTTACAGATTCAGTTCACCAGTGATACCCAGGGGTGTGCAGACAAAATTTTAAGTACCAGTTCTCATGTCCATCTATCATATTTTAATAGCACACTTTCCAGAAAGAAATAGACTGTTTTAGTTTCTTTGCTGCATATTTGTGTTAATGCATGCTTTGCTGTGTAGCACATGACTCTGCTACATGTGATCCATGCTACTTTTTCATGTTTTAAGTGTGTATATACTTGTTTGGCTGAGCAGTGCAAATCAGATCCAGCACACCCTTGCTTACATCCTTGCAATTCTGTGTAGATTCTCTTTTATTCATTGATCTATGAACCTCAAAAACTTATAGTCTTAATAGGACCCTGGAGGAAATAGTATGCCTGGTTTTAAGGATTACATGTATCCACCCTGGCAGCCCAACAATACAAGTTATATTTTCTTTCCATTACTATACTGAGACAACAACAAACAAAAAAAAAAAAAAAGCAGACCAACTCCCTCTACATCTCCCTTGAGGCAATACACTTCTCCGTCCAGCATAGTTCTTTGTATTCGTTTCCAGTCACTTAGAAGTTCTGTTCATACACATGTAATGACAGCTTTCAATTCTGTAATGACAACTTTCGTTTGTAACAAATGCTATGTGGGTTGGTAGAATACAACAGTAGGGACAGTGAAAAGTGTTGGACTGCCATCCATAGGACTTCTTTCTGTGGTGTCAGTATAGTAATCAAATACATACCAGTCTTTCAAATCTTAAACAAATGGAGGGGGATTTAATCTGTTTTAATCTCAAGAATACTTCATAGTAGTAATAAGCACAAAAAATTTCATGGACTTAACATCCCTTCCCTGTGAAGTACTGCAGAGTATGTGACAGAATCTTCAATATTTCCCCCATTTACTGATATTTTTATTATTCTGTTTTAACAGAGTGTAGAGCTTATTCTGTCAAATTAGTAAAGCAGGGGGAAAAAAATTCTGAAGTTATTCCTGTGAAAAACAATGTGCCATGACAGCATATAAAGCAGAAAGAGGTAAAGTCATGACAGTTCATCATTGTGGTCCTAAATGGAAATAAGCAGTCAGCTGCATGACAGAAAACATTTCCTTCTAGGGATAACAACTACTATTCACGTGCTACAAGCCTGCATGAATTCCAATCATTCTGGACACAGTAATGTAGAGAAAAATTCCAGTACATCTTACTGAAAGCTGAACCCTGGCCTTCTTGTCCAAAATCAGAAGGAAATAGACTTCATGTAATGAATATTTTTGAAGAACATCTGTGGTTTCGAACAAATAAAAAGGTACAAGTAAATTTGTTTTCATGCATGCCATGAAGGCATACAGGGATGCACAGATAGTTCTACTGATTTTTAACTTCAGCACTAGATAAAGGTGAATGGTTAACTTCATGCTCCTTCTGTATTACATCTGGGAAAGAATCCCAGTACTCAATAAATAGGTGGCTGGTTAGGCTCCAGAGACTTTCTGGAGATTTTGGAAAAGAAAACAAATTTCTGGCCCTTCCTGGCATTCGAAACCCAGTTTGTCCAGACTGTAGTATAGACACTATACAGATTAAGTTATCGCAGCTGTACAAGCATCAAACCTTGGGCATGCTGTTCAAAATCAGGAACAAATAAATTTCATGCACTGAACATTTTTTAAAAACACCTCTAAAATTTCAAACAAGTAAATTTGAAAATTTATGTTGCTTTTGAAACACAGTCAAATTTCTGCTTAAGAAAATGAACTGTTAGCCAGCATTTGGATATGTTTAATTCTCCCACCATGACTGTAAGTTGCACAGAATCAGACACAGTCACAACCAATAAAACTGTGTTCCAAGTGATGTGAGAGCTAATGAATAAGACTGATTTAGAATTCATATTAGCATAGGACTTTGGATTCTAAAATACCTGATGACATAGGAAGGAAATCAGCCCAATCCACTGCCCTGTACCTTTCTTCTTCAACCTCATTTGCTGGATTTCATCAGTGGAAGAGATTGAAACAGCCAGGAAAGCAGCAGACTATGGTCTAGTTGACTTTGGTTAAGTTTCCTTCCAGCAGCTTGTATTTCCCTCTTTGTCATCACAGAAACCAGTTCTGTGACTTGATAACTTCCTATCCAATTAATCTCTCTTCCAAGCAGTGAAGTAGAAAGATGACCCACTCATCTGCATCTATTTCCAAACTAATGAATGCATGGAGTTCTTTTTCTATAACCTTTGTATGCCTTCAAGACACAGAATTTTAGGTACTGAGACAAGCTTCTTTAAATTAATCAGTAAATTCTAAAAAGATAGGAGAATTTTGTATTTTCATCAAAGAAATGCTGAAGTCTAAATGCAATAATAACAATAATAATAATGCACTAGTGTCATTATTCACAATGGCTGATGTCACAATAGATCAAAGTAAACTGCTGGAAAAATTCTTATGATGTTTTTATATGACTGGAATGTTAGAAATATTAATTAGATAAAATCAAATATAATGCAGATAAATTGCTTCAGATATACAGGAAAACCCCATTAGGCATCTGGAAAATATTTCAGACAACCCTATGAAATGATGCATCTCTATTTCAATACCCAGATTATCAGTTTAAGAGTTTATTGGAAGTAACTTCATTACTAAGTGCTATTCTGAAAATGGAATAATTGGCACTGACAAATTGCTGTCTTGTGAAACTGTGAAACCCAACTATATGCCTGTGATGAGGATCAACTTTGAAACTTTATAGATACCACAAGCTTTCTTTGTTTCAATAAGCACTGCATTTTCCCTGCATGCTATCAAGACAGGAAGTATAAAATTTAACCTCTTTCTGTACAAACATGTTTACTATAAACATAAATTAAAATAATAACCAACTGCAACTCTGAAAACTGCATACCGTTTGCTGTGTTGAGATGCAGTGTAGTTTGGTATGTGTGTACCAATATTTCAAAGGATCCTGTTAACATTTCCTTCAGGGTAGAAGAGTAAATGGAGGAAGCAGGTTCCTTTAAAATATTAAAGACTGTGTACAAAATGACATGGCATCACATACTCACTGGAGTGAGGTGTCAATTCATATTAGTGGTGAGTTTCTTATCCAAATTTGGTTTACATTAACTGAAAGATAGTCTGGCTCAGGGCATCTGAAACCAATTACTGATCCTCACTGTATTAGTGTTTTCATGTGTACTGACATTTTACAAGACAATTCCAAAGATATACACCTACAGACTCAAAGAACATGAATCCCAGAACTTCAATAAATAAATCCATTTAAGGTAACCATTAAGAGACCTGAAACTGAAATCAAAACATGCTACTACCTCCATCAGTACAAACTTTAAATATTCTCATTTACAGTATTCACATCAGAATTACGATCACTGTACAGAACAGAACCAAATCAAATAATAAAAGAAGCTCAATACAAGGCAGTTCACTTACAGTACTCTCTCTAGTTTCGAAAATCTACTCATTACAGACCTGTTTTAAAAATCACAAATTTATTCACCAGGCATTTTGCATAAAAAAGGATCATTCAATACTTCAATAAAGAACAGTCATAAAATTGGAACCATATTTGTACACATGTTTTAGCCAACAATTGTTGACTTCTGAATTTTAAGTCATGTATATAACAATGCATTTCAGGTGCTAAAGATATATCTTCCTACATTATCAATCAACCACAGCATACATTAAAGTAATTAATTAGACACCAAAACATTTTTACAGAATCACAATCTGAAGACACTTTTTACTTGTTGGGAAACGTTTGTTAACACATCAAATTCTGACAAAAATGTGGCTCATGTTTCAATATTTGTTTGTTTGTTTCATGTTGGGAAGAGACAGCTATTTAGACCCTGTCAAAGGAGATTTAAAACACTTCTGAAGCCCTTGATGAATAGCTTTTGAAACAAAAAACAGTGCAAAGATCATGGCAGAAAGAAATCAGAGTTTTTTGTGGCTTTAAACTTATGTTTAAACTGAGAGAAGAAACTAAAGGCAGATACAGGTTCAGTTCCAACCAGTCAAGCAACATGCATTTTGTAAATTAATGAACTTTGCCAAGTTCTGAAAACAAGAATGAAATTGTGATAATGTTCTAGCACACCAGGCATACTGCATATCACAGAGGGGGTGAGGGATTGAGTGGAAAAGAAAATCCTCAAAGAAGCTGCCCCAGTTTGTTCAACACAAACTCCAAATTGGGACTGAACTGGGGGACCATGGTAAGGCATCAGTGACTGTCTAAGCTATGATGTAGATTTGAACTTTTTAAGGTAACAAATGTAGTCTGCAAGTGTCCTATGACTGATTTATGATAAAGAAGAGTTTGCAAAATACACATATGTGAGAAATTCTGGATTTCTCTTTCATGACTATGGAAACTGTGGAACTGTACATTCAAGATCCAATACACAAACGTCGCTGTGCACTTGATCAAATGATACTCTTACAACCAAACACAGCAACCTTTCAGCATTCAATGAAATAAATTTTTTTACCAAAGGAAAATAAATCTTAACATAAGTATTCTGGCAAGTGACAACAGTTTTCTATAATCTCCAATATGAGAACTGATTTCATAAAAGTTGCATAAATTTCCACTTGCAAAAAACATATGATTTCATATTTCATATTTTCCTAACTGTGTTATTGACATGCTAAATTAAATCCAGAGAACAACCATAAAAGACATGCAATTATGCTGTGAGTACAAGTAAGTGTTTGCAAATATAAAATTTCCATGTTCTGATCTGTAGATATAGTTGCAGGTACAATATTGTTACTGCTGTTGCCATATTATGGTAACTTTTTCTACAATAGCAAGCATTTCTGAACTGGGAGTCAGTGCTTAACCATCAAGTGCCAAGCAGGTTGAAATTTCAAAATATGTGATGCATAAATTCACACATTAATGGTTAACATGCAGCAAGAACTGCACAACACAATTACACTCAGCTGCTACATATATACTGTATTCTTAAAGAAATCTGTCCATACTTGGTGATATTTCTATACAGTTCTGCAAGCAGCACCATCATTTAAATTATTTGCTGGCTCATGTCTTATCATTCCCTGAGGGGAATATTCACACACTCATTCACTGTATCTTGAGAGGCAGGTGAGCTTATCACTAACCGTGTGTTCAGACATCTGGGACCTTCTTGTGATTCAGAACTTAATTAAAAATATTCACATAATAATTATGTTATTACAGCTGAAAAATTGGTACCAGAATGACAAAACTTGATATTAGGGATTCAGCTGATAAAAGGAATACTACATGCTGCATTTGTTATAGAAAATGTCAATGTGGCTTAGATTACATGTCACATAAAGATAAAATCCTGTGCTTCAGCACCATCCCATGAAGATATCTGGAATAATGTAAGCAAATCCCCATGCCTTTGGAACTTTGTCACTAGATGGAGGTCAGCAGCAAGTTCAAGATGTGGCCCCTCTATCCCTGAGAAAATAACCCCCAGTACCTCTTCAGTAGGTGGCTGGGTATGTTCTGAAGCATGTAGCATGCACGGAAGCAGCAGGAAATACACATTCCAGCCTGTGTTAGAAAACTGGCTTCAGAAAGTCTGCAAGTTTGTATCAGGTTCTGACAGTTGATCAAAAACAAATTAATTAATTGTACCAAATAAAGAAGCAAATTTTTCATATAAAATGACAATGTGAATAAAATAAATAACTTTGCAGTATGACATATTCATTTCCAATTAAGTTCTTACCAATAATATATCAAATCTATGAAAATCAAGAGGTGATACAAAGATGAAATTAAAGACAATGCTGCATGAATTTCAACATCCTATGGAACAGTTTCATAGATTCTGACTGATCATCTGAATGGTGTTCAATGACACTCTGTTACTGGCTATGGATATTCAGGTATCATGTGTGGTTAGGCGCTGGTTCTTAATTTGTAGCCTTGGGTCTAGTATCAAGTGACTGAATTCATGTGGCACTGGATCAGGTTTGTGTCAAAAATCTTTAGTTGTCCCCCATTGATCACAGCTTCCCTGCAGCTTCATACTTGTCCATCATAGATCCCTGAGGTGTATTTAGCCCTGATCAGGCACCACATTATCACTTCCTGAGATGCTTCATCTAGCTGACACAGTGCTTGAATGGTCACTGAGTAATGATGATACATTTTCTTTGTAGTGAAATGGACATGAAAAGGAAGAGAATGAAGGAATATTCAAAGAAGTGCATTTAATTTACCATCTGTTATCTTGGATTAAATCCAGGGATAAAAGGATGAAAGTCATGCTATAAGAAAAACGTTGTTGCATAGCCTTATTATGTTCTTATCTTGATTCAATGCTGGGAAAATTAGTTACAGACATACAAAGAACTATCAGAAATTACTCCGTAGAAATGACTAAGACATGTGTGAAAAACACCTGACAGATAAAATACACAGAGAATTTTGCGAACCCTAGATGAAGTTATGAAAATTCCGAGCAGAAAAGAAAAATAAGTTCAGAAATGCTGCTCCACACATCAAATCGTCTCCAGCTGGGGTAATAGGCATTGTAATACCATCAAGAATGCTGTGTCAAAATACAGCCAAGATCATAATGGCTTGTGTAATTTATTGCTGTGTCCCTTTTCACGTGTTTGATCTTACTCCATTGTTCACAATGTCTGAATTACACATGCTCATTAGTACGTTTTGTATACTATTTCCTTTCCAATTACAGATGATGAAATTTTCTTTAGATATGAATATACCTCATACTAAAATTTTACATTATTTTTAAAAGTTAAAATGCTATAAATAAATTTTATGAGCTGTTTGTGTTAACATACTGAAACATAGTATTTTAAGGAAAATTTAAATCTTTCAAGTCTTAACCCAGAATCAGTCAAGACTTTTAAATTTTCTAATTAGCTCCTACTCTGGACTCAGGAGTTCTTGTACATATGGTATTATGATCCATTGACTTTTTAATTTTCCACTGCTCTCCTAAAATGGCACAGGGTGGTCCTAAATTAATTTTAGCATGTCTTTTACAATTTCATACTGGGGCATTCCTGCACTGAAGTTCGTAAAATTATTAAACTTTTCTTTCAGTCCTAACACATACTCAGTATGTTTTTCTGCTTCTTTTAATAATGTACTTCTACACCAGGCTCAAACATGTTAAATTTTTGGTTTTGTTCCTGTGCTGGACTCACTTGTCAAGTATACGCTGTCAAATGTCACCATTGCAGTGCTACACCAGACTTTTATCCATTCCAATTTAGATTTTTTGTTCTGGTCCTACACCAGATTATGTCCAAATATAGTTTAACATTTTCTTTAGTAATTTCACACATAATGATACCATGACACACTACCCAGTACCAATCTGAATGTAATTTTTTATTCTGGCCCTATACCAGACAAACTCCACGTTTAGTTCAACAACTTATTTAAGAGGTACAAACACAATTGTACCATATTTATTTTAAATAAATGTATCACGTGTGACCACATGTGATAAAAAATTGGACGTCAAAAGGCTAAAAAAACCAAAAGAACACACAAAAAACAAACAAACAAACAAACAAGGAGTGAAAGACACACACAAAAAGAAAACTGAAGGACAGACGTATAGAAGCCTCCAATTATGGCACACTTACAATAATAAGAATAATACACAGTAACAAAAAGAATTTCAATGTCTCTGCAGTTAAATCCAGTGTAAACAAATTTATGATAATTAACTGAATGGACCTTCATCAGAGAGTACTGTTGAAAAAATTCTCCTGCAAACACATTCTTGTCATACACTTCTTTCTTCCTACATCGGCTTTGTCGTTCTGTTAACTTCATATAAGCCTCTGTAACACAGACTAAAACACACAGACCATAACTGATCTTGGTACTTTTAGAGGAAGCAGATAAAATGTTCATAAGCTCCAATAACATCACTCACATATGGCACAATCAACTAGAAATTCCACTTGTTTCTTTTATATAACAAACAACTGATATTTCTATATTACTGAAGAGTAGGCAGTGCGAATATTGTAGCACTGAGATACCACTCATGTCTCACGAACACTCTGGCTGAGTTGACGTCAAGTACTGAGTAGTGCCTCAGCACATGTTGTCTGGAACCATAACAGGGTGACCACAAAAACCGTTGATCCCAAACTGTGACCCACAAGGAGCACAATTAAGAGTACACTGTAGAGACATTCATTAGCTATATAAGTTGGTTCTTCCATGTTATAAGTCATGGGTTCCTCTTCAAAACATACACAGCACTGGAACACTGATGAGGTCATCACTGCATCATGGTGTTCTTTAGAATTACATTAGATTACTATACTGCAGCACTGGAAAGAAACTAATCAGTTGAATCAAATCTGTATTCCCTTTCACACGAGGCAATGAATGGAATTCTTATAATGACAGTGCAAAATAAATATTGTAAGCTTTTAGTATGAAACAGTAGAGGCAGTGGACAAGATTGTTTTTCAATTCATAATTAGCTAATAACATATTTTGTAGGCATTTCTTTATAAAATGTATCCTATGAGTAATGCAGCATGTAAGCTTTGTGTAAACGTTTCTTGCTGGAATAATGTGTGTAATTAGCGAAATAGAATTTAGTTGTACTAATGTCTACATAATCACATAAAAATTTAAAACTTGTTAACCTCTTAGTGGCTGTCCTATAAAGTCTCTAATATATCGGTAGTTCAGTTTTACACTAAAGTGGATGACTATTAAAATTATTTACCACTGTACTACTTCATGTAATGCACACTGGAAGCTGCCAATCCCGGTTGTTGTGTGGTTTAAAGTACGTACAATATTAGGCCAAGAAAACTTTGGGGTTCTGAGTATAAATCTTTCCCATGTCATGAATGTTTTTTGTCTCACCATAGATGTCTGATGTCCACTGTTTACACCCCTATCATGACACAAATTCTCCTAAATTTGCTGCCATGGTTTAGTTAAAAAGCAGTAAAGCAGACAATATTCTTTTTATGAAAAGCAAACGAAACTTGACTTACCATTAGTATGAAAATGAATATGTATTAGAAACAATACTATGAGAACGACACTAACCACCTTTTGCTAACTTCTTACTTCCCCATGTATGTATGCCTTTCACTTCTCAGAGTCTGTATTTCTGAACTCCATTTATAGAAGGTTGTAGGTAGCAATGTGGAAGTTATAATTACATTTAAATGATCAATAAGATGAAAGCACAACATGTGTATTTGTTTATTACAACATCAGAACTTGGAGGAACTCTAAAGTGTTAAGTGGTCTGGGCGACTTCATGAAAATTTACAGTACGACTTGAGGATATCTTCTTATGGTTTTTTTTTTTTTGCTAGAAACTGGATGCAGGTTTCCTAGTCTTCAAGTGTTGCTGATCCAGCGTCTTTATGTATAAGTAATGCACTCGTGAGTAACGTTTTGTTTACCTGCAGAACTTTGTTGTCAAGAAAACTTCTAGTGCATTCAAAATCAAAAGAAACATACAGCTTAAAAAGTGCTTCATATACAAAACTATCTCTATCGTAGAAAAATACATTCATCTACTAAAAATTTCAGATACGTAGTTCCTAAACATTATTCAAATGTGCCCTACTTTGAGAAATAAGAATTTATACACTGCAATTAGGCATTAAAAATATTGGAAAAGTCAGTCTGCTCAAACGAGAATCATAGTCCACATACTACACTTTGGGGACTCCTGTTTCCATCTCAAGTTCAGCTGAACTTAGGCCTAATTCTGAAAGTCTCTGCCATGTCACACCATCCGCAGTGCAGTCAAGACCTGTAAAACCAGCTGAACTGTACATACGGTTTGGGAATACAGATTTGAACCTTCAACTAGCCACAAGCAACACTTCCATACCAGCTGCATTCAATTAACTGTTTCATTCCTTAATCTTGACTTCCTCCTGTCTTACAGTCACACAATGATCACTCAGCTTGTAAAGTTGGATTACAAAATGACATTGCCTTCGGAAATTTAGCTTTTACAAACATATTGCAACATTGTGTATAATATGATATTAAAATTCAAGTTTTTATATTTGTCTGCAGCACACCCTAGTGTAACTAAAAATAAATTACATAAATATACCTTGGGCAAAATAAGCTTGTTATTATGACTGAACACTAGAACTGAACAGTTCCCTAATTCCTTTCTTCCACTCTTCTATCTCTGTAATCACTATACAGTCAGCCTGCTCTTTGCCATGGTGCATTTAACATTGCTTATCAGTGTAGGGCCACACATTTCCATTTGATATGTCAACATCCTAGCGCTGCTCTGGAATGCACTGTGCCTTTCAATGCCTCTAGTACACCTTTGCCCACTAAGTAAGCTGGGTTCTGAATACATGCTTTTAAACAATGTTAGAGTAAATAGACTAGAGACAGAATACTGTAAATGTGGTAGTTGTGTACCCTTCTCTTTGCAAACAGCAACTTGCTGGTACAGTAAAGACTTCTATACAGGCATTGTCTTCGTAGCTTATTTTACTTTGATACTCCCTGCCCTGTACTTCAACTACTTCACACACAACATATATCATGATAAATTTATGTGGTTTGGATCAAGCTCATAAAATTTCCTCTCCAAATGCCTCTGTGATCACATTAGGTAAAACATTACAGAAGTTATCACAGATGATAAATTAAGAGCATATGGCTCTATGTAATGAGCTGCTTTAAATACAATAAGAAAAGTGGTGTTAACTGAACATGGAACTGTACACATGTAGCATGCGTTTGATGATGATGATGATGATGACACTGCATTTTCCATGTCAATAATGTAACTAGTTTTTTTTGTACACAATATACATTGGCAGTTTGCTATTCTGTGAGATAAACAGGAAGTAACAGAAACACCTGAGGAAAAACACTAAAATGTTTCGTATAAGTTCTCACTTTTTCACAGGGCTGAGTGATTGGACTGTGATCAACACAGTGTCTCACACCAGAAGACCACAGCATGGACAATATTACATCTGCATTCAGGTCTCATTTTTACAGTCAAAGACAGAATTCCAGCCAAGTGTGGTTTCAGGATGCAGTGAATCAATAAGCTGGCTGGTGAAAGTAACTTCATGCCTATGTTAATGACATCAGACAAGTATTACAGTACAGATCATAGATGCAAAATATTCTTGCAACTATTACTTAGGTGAGCTGCAGAATTTACATCTTTGACAGACTTCCATCTTAAATATAGTCTTAAAGAGTCAGTTCCAGAAAATGCAGAACCTGATTCACAAACACAATATTAAAAATACAATGTATGGTAAGGAGCATTTATGGGTATTTACTAACTGCACAGGTTCAGACTTGTATAAAAATGTGAAAATGTAAAGGAGAAACAATGACAAAATCTTTTGCTCTTGTAATGATAATAAACATTTTGCTTTATGTCCATTCTTGTACCCCTTCTTCATAAGTTTCTTATCCTTTATTTCTTTCACTATGCTTTGACATTCAAAATCTGATTCAGATATGTAATATGAGAGAAAAAAAAACTTTAATCAAAACACAAACCTTCACCTACGTAACACACTTATTTACAAAAGAATAGAATGGAAGTCTTCAAAGAAGCACCAATATAAATGTCAGTTAAATTTAAAAGTTGCAGAAGTTTACATTTGTGAGCACACGTATGTACAATTTTTTTTAAGAATAATGCCAGTTTTTTTATAACATGTACTTATTATAGAATAATTCCGAGAATTATTTGTATAAAAGAGTTCATGCACAAGAATATCATCATTAGTTTGTTAACAATTATTTATTATGTACTGCACTACTGTAACAACATAAGTGTGCAGTTCAGCTGGCTGAATGCTATACCATTTCTATACTAATATCCTTGTATTAAAATTTGGCCACCAGCCCCGCAGTATAGAGGGATTTAAAACCTGTCAATCACAGGCCATAATGATTAAATCAAAACTCCCACTGCTTTATACACACTTCAGAAAACCACCAGCTTCTAATTGTTCGTACCTGCAATTCCTGTATTTAGGGACTGTAGACTATTTCATCATTTACAGTTTCATATAAAGCTAAATTTCCTTCAAGGATCTGACAAGTACAGCAACATAAAGCATGGTCTGAGAAATCCTGTTGCTTCTCAGTATACCCTATACTACCCAACATGCCTGCACAGCCTTATAAACAAAAAGTCATAGTAAGAGAAAAAGATGATGAGGGGTGCTATGTTCTTGCTCTTGAAAGATGAAAGACTTTCACACCATGAGTGAGCTGAGCTACAATGTGGCCACCCTGATTCATGGTTTGAGCAGAATACGAACACTGCTATCATGATGCATAAAACAAGTAATATCAACAGCCATCCTTCATAAAAGCTAACTTTCAGTGCCATTTGGAGAACCAAGGTCTGGAGACTGTGGTTCATCCTGCCAACATAAAGCACAGAATGTTCATAAGAAACTAACACACAAGCCAGGTCATGAGCCTATGTCATAATTTCAGGGGTGTACTCCTGGCACAACAACAAATGAAAAATGTTTAGTGAACATTTGTCCAGTCTGCAACTGCTTTTAAGTCATGTAAACAACCCAAGATGTTTGGACATAAAAAAGATGTATTTAGATATTCCTTAATGCTTTCATTTTATACTGCTATAAATGAAGGCGTTGTTTTAAGCCCTTTTTGTGTTCCTGAAAAAGTGGGTGAAAAAAGCATTAATAAAAAATGATTTTTTCATTAAAAAAGAGGGGAAGGGGAATAAAGCAGCCATACAGCACTAAAATGAAAATGACAGGGTGTAAATTAGGACATGATGTAAATTGGTAAGGGGCATTGAAGCAAAAATGTTTAAAAGTAACAGCTGTAAAACAAGGCCTTACTGGACATGACATGGCTAAGAACTACATATTAAACCTCAAATGGACTAAAGTAGTGCATTTTAATTTTTTAAAATGACCTGTGTCAGTTCTCATACTCATTCTGATGTGGTGTAACACAGAACACACAGCCCTTTGAATTCATTGTTTCTTCATTATTACGCTATTTCTGTGCCCTCTGTGATATTAAAAAATGTCCAGAATTGTCATTTATGGTGGTAGGAAAATCCTCAATTATATTGTGAATACAAAATTTCAACATAAGTTTTCAGTATACTGAAAAGTGTGGTCTTTTGGGAGGACACCAAAATGGTTCTCAGAAAATAGCCTCCCTGGTATGCTGAAAGATTTTCCTCTGTGAGCTTCACTATAAATGTACTTGTGCCAAGATGGGGTATCTCCATATATCTCAAATCAAGTGACACAGTTTTTGAGTAGCAGGACCTAGGCCGAAAGATTGGTTTGTTTGAAGACACATGAACTCATCCAAATTGATATTGTGTGGAAATGCATGAAAACATGGATTATGAAGATAAATCTAATGCAGGTGCAATATCAATGTCCTGAATGCCATATTAATGACTATATATTCAATGCTGCAATTCACTGTTGACAGAAACACCACTTTGAACAATTACAGGCTGAAGAACAGCACAGTACTCTAGTGCTTTTGAAGTTAAAAATGTAATTTTTTGTCTTGCCATGTACTACAGTGTAAAATTGAAGCATTAAAACATAACCAAACCTAATGTATATTGTAATGTAAGGTATACTTGAGAAAGTACATGATGCTACAGGGACTGCAAACCAGGCAAACATTGTCTAATGGTTTTAATTTGTTGTGATCTCAAACTACAGCCATGAAATTATGATAAAACCTACTGACTCACCTGTACATATGCTTTGCCATTCGGGGCTTACATAATCAATTATGTCAAACTATTCAAGAAAATCTCACAAATAAGTTCATAATCATTATTGGCACTTCAGCCCACACTGAACATTGGCCCTCTGCAGAAATATTTATGACTATATTTTCAGTGTATTTGCTAAAAAGTCTTTGTATCCTGATCTGCAAAGTCTATACCAACCTCATTACCAGCAATGTTTTCTAAGTAAAAATATCTATCCTCTGACTTCTTCATAAATCAAGACAGAGATGAAGCCAACTCTACTGCTTACACAAAGTAATGGTGTGTCACATTACAGCAGCAAGCAGTATCACTAAGGTATTGTAACATACCCAGAACATACTGCCCTAACCATTACAAGTAAAGACACAAATGCTAAATTGTGATACTCGTATAAAATTTAAACAAATGAAGCGAATGTTTACTTCCGCCATGTGAATTCAGTTAAAGGAAAATTACGAAAATGCAGTAATTAGAGCTGGGAAAATGCAACTCATTAAAGTGTCATGCAACCCTTTAGTCTTGTAGTTCGCGTCGCCCCCTATAATTTGGGAGCTGTGTTAGCTTATAAGAATAACAATGAAGGAAAATATGACATTGTTAAGTGGCTAATAAATAAGAGATATAATTCTGCTTCCCTGGGCGTGGTAACTGTCAAGTAATATGAGTTTTCAAAATGTTTTGTAACTTGCATTCTCTCATGCAGAAAAGTCCTCTAACATATGAAAATTTACCTGCGATATGGTGCTGCTCCTGTTGCTGGTGACATCCAGATCCATGCCAAATGGTTTCATGGGCTTTAGACCATTTGAATAATCAACATTGTCACCTAGACTGTATGGGCTCGGGTACTCAAATGACGAATCACTGAAAAAGTAAGTAGGAAATGTTCAGAAAAAAATTCTACATATCTGCCTTGGTAATATTTTTCAGTTATGTTTTTATGTTGTTACAGTTGTCGAAACAATACACAGTGTGGACAAATGATTTTATTAAAATACATTTAATAAATCATAATCCACAACAGGTTTTCATTTTACATTTCTGTCTTCATGGCTATGACATTGAGTATTCTGATAGGAGATTACCAGAATTTGAATTGAATATATGCCCTCTCTTTCTGTTGGAAAATGTTTGTACAGTACACCATAAAACACATATATTACAGTCACATTTACAGCTCGGGATCCCCTCTACTATGGTCCTTACACAGTGCATATTTTTATACAGTAATATACAATTAAACCACACGACTACAAAAAACCTTGAAAAAACCTTATACACAAAGAGTAAGACTCAAGCCCGGCCAACTGATATTCAAACTTCCTCGTGGTGCTCAACTAATATTGCAAATCAGATGTTTATTTTAATAGTCTAATGATGGATCCAGCATTCTGGAGTTTTTAATGCAACTTGAATGGCTTCATCGCATTTTCCGCCCAGGTGAGGCATCAAGCAGTCATAACATGTATAACAGTCTTGTATCAAAAAACTTCTAGTTTGTGAGACTGTAATATTAATGAATAATCTGGATGAGTTTATTATGATATAGAAAACTCAGAGCTTATATAGCAAGGGTCAGCAACATTTTGGCGCTATATAGAGTGCACTCTTCTTGAACATTGCAGGTATTACCAGGTAAAGTAAAATTAAGTTCACCCTGGAACAGGGCATGAAGGCCCACAGGGGGAGCAGCTGTACAGCTCTACTCTTCCTTCAACCTCGGCGCTAGATGAGGGTGGGCGGTCAACGCCACATCCCGGCTGCTTTACCCCAGGGAAAGACCCTGTACCCATTAAGTTAAAGTTCTACACAGGGCATGCTCCTGTAAGGGGGCACCTGTACACTATGGGCCTGTTTGATGGGGATCCAATCTGCAGATTTTGCGGGATGGAGACCGAAACAGTGCAGCACATTATTTGCTGTT
>Ga0123354_10002777_pt1 | contig 23555 bp, 9 predicted proteins | sample TergutLab28metaG_2_FD_97872 | JGI IMG/M metagenome (GOLD analysis project Ga0123354, IMG submission 97872) | Labiotermes labralis P4 segment gut microbial communities from Petit-Saut dam, French Guiana - Lab288 P4 | ecosystem: Host-associated > Arthropoda: Insects > Digestive system > Gut ... | reverse complement strand
TAGTAGTAGTAGTAGTAGTAGTAGTAGAAGTAATAATAATAATAATTCATACCTTAATCTTGTGGGAAATGCTTTAATGGGAGCGTGAAGGCTTGGGATGTTCCTCGCCAAATACTTATTGGAATAAAGAATACATAAATCATGACAATGATGATCATAAAAATAATTACATATTTCTATAAATATGTCACACTAGTAAGGGGCATATTCCAGTGCTATTAAACAACATGAAATACAATATATTCATAACTTGCAGCACGAAATAGGAGAAGGTGGCAGGTGAAAGCAAACAGAATTTCATGAAATGTTTCAGAATTTCCCCCATCATACTTTTGTATAATTCCCTGTTTCCCCCAATCTAGCCACACACTGATCGAGTTCATTTCACTACCAAATAATGCTTCGTGTACTGTATAACACATAAAGTATCTCGTTATACACTACCATAACTGCCTACTGACTCTACCCTCCTTGGTTTTCCAACACTTGTAGTTTATTGTTTTCTCTGAAAGAAAGAAAGAAAGAAAAAAGAAAGAAACGGCATTTCAAAACTACACTAACAGCAAGCACTGCAACAAAGTGTACGACACAGCGACAAGCATTCCAACAAGTGCATGACATAACAACCGGCACCGAGACAAAATGCATGTGCGACAGATAAATTATGCCTTAGATTTTGTACTGCCATAAGAATGTCACTCCGCGATGACCGGTGCTGAGCACAACGGTGGTTCAAACTTCTCCAAGTTGTAACCAATCTAGATCAGTTGAAAGACTGAACATCCAGTCACAATCGGTTCAAATATCTGTGATTTTATGAAATCAAAAGTAAGTAACAGTACTCGCTTCTGTATTGAACCCATAATCTTCAAAGTCAGCTGTGACGAGCTGTCTACTGGCGTATGGCAAACCGACTATCATCGGTGTGTGTTTGTGTGTGCGTGGCTGATATTAATCGCTTCCAATACGTATGTGCAAGAAAGTAATAAAGCCGGCGGCACTGCTGCTTTGTACAAATATATTCCTGTTAGCTTCTGCTCTCTTTACACAAAATAATTGTCGTTTGTGGAGATCGTGTCGGTATTTATGCTTCGTCTACACTTAGCATTATCCGGAGTTCTCTTCCTCTCCTGTGCGTTCCTACTGCTCACCGTACGAAATGTAAAATTTGAATGTGACTTCACCGAATCAGCGGACTGTGTCACCACGAACAAACAGATGAGCTGATGACACAAGCATCGCGACAATCTGATCCCCGACCCAAGGTATCCCAATGTTTATTTTAAATAAAGATACAGGATTCCTCCACAGCAGAGGAGATCATGGCTAGTACCGTTCTGGAACACAGAGCGGTGGCACAGACCTTAACAAAGGTCTGATCCGCCACAAACGATTCCTAACATTCATCTTAAGGCTCAGACCTAAAAATCAATCGAAATCATTAGTTCACAAATCCCAAGCACCGGGTAGCACTGGTGACTAAATTTTGTATTGTGGCACCCAATACTTGTGAGTCCTCACACCCTTCTGGCGCCTAGAATTTTGAGGTGGATACTAGATTTTTTTTTAATTTGTGCACACCTGATTTCATTCATATTTAAAAAGATGGTTCCCACACCTCGCACAACACTGCGACTCTTTTAATGCCGTGTTCAGAAATAACCGTCAGGTATGCTAAGACTCGTGCGACATATACACAAAATCTGTAGGCACAGTGCACAGTCATTAAACACTACACAGGTGGTCGGCCAATAAACAGTAACCACTGTGTGTTAAATCTATTCGCTCATTCACAGCAAATTTTTGAATCTGTATGTTCAATGATAGCGTATATCAAACGTTGCTTCTTCTGTACGTCTACAATTGCAAGCATTGTGATAGTACACAACTGTGAGGTTAGAGCCGGAACTGCAGTCATACAGCTGCTACGTAACACGGTCCACGCCGCACAATAAGTTGAATTTTACAACTGGTGATTCATTTTGTTGACCCATGCTCCTAGAACCCATCAATTACACTCCCTGAAGATTACCCTTAAAGGGTTTGAAACAAGATAGAATTAAGTATAGAGTTAATAAGATGGTGATTTAATATATGTGAGCGTATTTGTCGGTGTTTGATATATACATATATAGCCAGCGCATTTAAGGTATATCGAATATACACCTACATGGTAAGTTCTTCGCAAATTATGATTCATGAGGATGATAATAATATTTTACATTAGTAATATAATTGATAGGTTCAACTAGAAACGTGTGCAATAGGGAAGTAGTTACGCTAGAAACTCCTCGTTCTGTATACTTTTTGATAGATGAAATTCGCACTTCAAAGGGTTAATAATATAAAACGGACAGAGGGTGTCTCTACCACGTCTCATGTCGGTCTCTACCACCAAAAAGACACTGACCACCTGGAGACACAGGATTTGACATTAACTCCGCTCTTCCAAGGAGTCTTAAGCTTGTCTTAATAAGGAATTGTAAGCCTTCTACGATTCAGGCTTGGGATCGAGTTGGGCTGCAGCGCCAAAAAGAAACTGTTCAAATCCTGCTAAAGGTCTTGGGGGGAATCTGAACCCCCATCCAAGCAACATTTATCTATATAATGATTTATGAAACCCAAAATATCTCATCCTCTAGCCAAGAATACCTACTGCTTTTCCTAACAGGAATTAAAAACGCCCCCAGAATAAAAAAAAAACCTAACCAGTTACTGGATCTCAGTCGCTTTTCGCCATACCGCCGGTTTACTGCATCTTCAGGAGCTACAGTCTTCTACTTCATCACTCTTTTCACCTCCCTTTCCCCACTTCATTTTGGGTCTTCCTTTTATTTTTCTTCCTTCCGTCGACAAGGTCAGTATTCGCCTAAACTGTCTTCTCCCATGCGTAATACATGTCCATAAAATGTTAATGTGTCATTTTAAATAATTTCCAGAACTGCTTGGGTTACTCTCATTTTCTCTAATCTCTTCATTCATTACTTTCAATATCTGAGCTCTTAACATCCTAAGAGCTGTGCAGGCATAGCTACTGGCAGGGCCACCCATACCGGAAAGTTCGAAAGGGAGAAGCCAGGCTAAGAAGCAAACCACCGGCCCTTCATGTTATTTGGGGTTTGTAATGGGCTGACAACCCCTCCTGTAAAAAATATAGTCCCTGCCTGCATCAGTCGAAAGAATATGCCGGATGGAAACAACTGGAATTGAAAGTGACTTGGAAAAAAAGGCAAGTGAATGCCAGATTTAAAAAGCTTCTCTATGAATCTTTGTAGCACCGCTTAAGGCCAACGGAGTGTTGATAGCGTCCGCTGTGGATGAAGGTTCCCATGATTAAACTCTGTCATTTTTCCTCGAACAGTAATCTTAAATATGTAATCGTGGTAACTTACTTTGAAGAAAGAGCAGACATTAAAGTTACATCCAAACGCTGTATTATAAGAAAATTATCTGGACGTATGAGGGTTCAAGTGAAAGACAATTTAATAATTTAAGCAGAATTACTATTGGGTCCATAAACTAGAGGCTTTCTCATAGATGAAGATCACATATTATCGTCTTCTGGGTTATGATACCGTGTAGTCACGTAGGAACATACTGCCTCCACTTGGAAATGGGAGGATAATACAAAACATATACACCTGGGAAATCGGCAGCGACATTTTTTATTTGCGGCGTTAAATATTTGCGACTTCGGGGAAGGTCACATTGATTCTACATTCTGAATCCGACGCATGGCGCTGACCAGGGGGCAACAATTTTTCCAAAAAATCTAGAAGCCACCTCAAAACTTTAGGCGCCAGAAGCCTGATATGAAGGACGTTCCATACTGATCACCCACCAGTAGGGGGGGGTACCACCGCACAGAATTTGGTGGCCCGAGCGACCTGGAGCAGATCACATGACAACACGGATTATAACCAATTACTTAGCAAGTAACTTCAGATAATTTAATGACAGAGTAAGTACATGAGCTATGATCATGACTGTATATATACTGCATTAGCCTGGGGTGATGGGAAGAAAACATGAAAATGCAGTAATAATGACCTGTCTCTTGGTTTGGATCCGAACGGGTGACATCCCGATCACAACATGAACAATTGAGCAGGCTGATGCAGCTGCAATGTTCTAGGCGGGTATTCTTAAGGTCAAGGTTAAAGAAAGAGTAAAGCTATACCTCTACTCTCCACTGTGCCTTCATGGCAAGTCATAGGGTGAACTGTACCGGAGGCTGCGGTTACAGTTTTTAGTACTCCTGATGATGGGTGCGGTGACACCCGAAACATGTAAAGTGATTTTGCAGTAAATAAATATCTGCGTACTTTTGCATCTCGTTGCCTTTTTTTTTTTATTAATATTTCATAGGGTGAACGTTACCTTATTACAGCTGTGTGCATTATGGAGGTACGCGGCCCGAATGATGGCTTTTCATGATTTTCTTCGGTTTATACACACAAATTCCGAGACAGTACCGTACCATGAACGACCCCACGACCATCTCCTATTAAATTCTTACCCACTGGCATTCACAAGCATCTTCTCAACATCCCACACCACATAACCGTTTTTAGCCAAGCTCCAATTTGACCGAAACGCACCGTAACGGCGGTCCGATTCATAAAAAAAAACTAAAAGTCGCCGGTTCACAAACGGTACTAAATCAAAAGCTTTATGAAGAATGTGCTCCCCACCGATCCGCTACTTAAAATTTTCCACTTCGAGCACTGGCTTTAGTTGGATAAGCGTCGTTACAGGCTCTAAGAATCACAAGAAGGTACCCCACACAGTTAAACTAGGAGGGATTATTTGTTAACCTATTCGCCTCCACGTTGGTAAGTTGTTTTGAAAAAGCGTGTTAGTTTTGATAAAACAGTTAGCTGCATTGTATGTATTTATACTAACCACACGACCTGAGTGCACAATGACACATCGGACTCAAATAACCTTATCTGTACATAAAATCGTGACAATGGCCTCCTAGAGGAATCAAATCGGTGACCTTTAAAATAGCATGCATTATGTGACGCAGTGCCGCACAAACCAGCGCAATGAGACTAGGAATCAAGCCTCACCTGGGGCACTACTTGAAAATTATCAACCTAAGGCCCACGGGCCGCCAACGAGCTGAAAGACCTTCAGTTAAACAAAAACCGGCATAGGTGAGGTAATGTAAAACTTCTAAAGATCGACACACCTTCGTCCAATCTGACCTGTGAAAGTCATGCTGCACTTATACAATAAATAAATGTCAACTGAATGCAAAGCTTTTCCACAAAATGTATACTGCACAACTGACAGCTCATTTCCATGCATCAATATGAAACACCAAGCACAGCAGACCTACCAGAAATGTCTGTTTCGTCTTGGTCTATCTAGCGACAGTTCGACGTCATTCGGGCGCCGTCAGTAGTATATTGAAAACAAACATGCTGTTTGTTATCAGTGTTGTTAATTATAAGATACACCGTAAATGAATACATTTACAAACTCAGAACTATATTCTGTAACATTATCCCAGTATTTACCTACATACTTTATAATACCATGAACCACCTCTATCAGGATATCCGATACGTATTGCATGTGCGCTGACGTGCCACAAACGTATCTGGGTAGAACACATGTACACATTTGTACAGACACAAGACCCCGAAGTGCGCCGTGCTAATGCAAATGGTGCTTACTGTCCATGATAGTCTACCGAGCAGCAATGCATTTTTCAAGTTATCTTATACTGCTGCACTTGTATCGTGTACATTCTCAGTTCACCATATAAACTAACACCAACCACACACACTGTTAGTGGGATTACTACACGGAATTCCGGACGGGCCGACACATGTTCCAAATGTATTACGGGCAGTTGGGCAATCCCAGCAGCAGTGTACATGGTCGGTTTTAACTTCTCTAAGCACTGCCAAAGGTCTGCTCTCCTAGCAAAACCCGGCCCACCGCCCTACCATTCACTTCCGTATCGACTGTCATTCCGTCTCGATTCCGAAAAGCTAAAGATTAACAAGAATTGTGATGTTGGCGTTGGTTCAATACTTGGTCTGTCGCTCCGTGAGAATAAATTAATGGGCGTGTTTAAGAGCAGGTCGCTTTGGAGCATATCGGAACAGTTAAGAACTTAAATAGACCCTAAAACTGTTGGAGGTTCAATCAGTAAAAATGCTGGATATTAGGGAAACAAAACCAATGACAAATTTCGTACACAGCAATATATGTCTGATGCACTTCTTATCCAGAAGGGTCTGCAACACAATATTGCTTCAGTACCATTGTTCTTCAGCAATGTTTTTAGAAAATGTTTTCAGACAGATCAGACAGCAAGAAGCAACTGGAATACATCAGATACTGACCAATATAGATTACACCATTTATTTAAAATGAAGAACACAGAACTCTGTAATACGTTCTGAAGAGTTTGTTGGTTCAGAACCAGAAGTACATAGCACTAATTACAGGTACATAGTGTATGTCTCATCAATAAACTGTAAGACAAAAATATTAAACAACCAGACAAACTTCATTATTTAGTACAGAAAGTAAACGATAAAAAAATGTAATCACGAAGAAATTAATATGGAACTGAATTCAAATCATGGTCTTTTGTATTCCCATTTTACAGGCCTATTCTGAAACCAAACATTCAAACAGACAACACTACAGATATTTTCCATACGTGTGTAACGCGGTCTCTCATCAAAAGAAGAAGCAAAGAGGGTGTTCAAAAAGATGGCACTAAGGACTCAACGGACAAGAAATAACAGGAGGCTGAGGAAAAAAAAACTGCACAATGAGGAGCTTCATAATTTGTATTCGTCGCCGTTAAGGGAAGAGAGGGGCGACATGAAGCAAGCGCGGTAGAGATGAGAAGTGGATGCAGAACTTGTGTAAGAATACCTGAACAGAAGACGCCTCTTCTAGCAGCTAGGCGAAAATGGGAGAGTAATATCCAGCCCTTAAGGGCGAAGCTCAACTAAATAATCACTTTCAAAAGTTGTTTCTTATCTCTATGAAGGAACACAGCAACTCTGTCACAGATAAATCGGTTACTGATGTTTACGGAGACAATCACATTGCGTTCTGAGAATCAGACAAATTCAGCACGTAAACGACACGGACACAATAACGTATTATTTAACGTTGAAGCTTGAGTGCATGCAGTACGACTGCCATAAAAAGTTAAAATAGACCTTAAATAAATGCGGTACTCGAATAGGCCTATGTGCGGTGGCTTCATTTTACTCGGGATATGATTCAGTGGTGGGTTCTTGCAAATACGAAAAACTTTCGGGTTTCGTAAGAGTTGCGAAAATTTACCAGTACAACGACTACTAGCTTCTCAAAGATTCTGCGCTACGTAGTTATCAATACAGACACTTCAAACTATTCCTCCTCCTCCTACTACTACTACTACCACCACCACCACCACGAACACAACCACCGCCGACGCCACCACCACAACCACTGAAATAATTCCGAGGGATAAGTGTGGCATACAGCATACCACCACACATGACCGTTAATGTACCCTACAGTAAATAACAGGTCAACATATTTCAGTAATCAAACTGACAACCTGAAGTCGTGGAACAACCGCCAACAGTACTTTTGGGGGGAGACGGGGGGATGCGGGAGGGATCAACGTATGTAAAGTTTTTTCCTACGACAAACCATCTTTCCGGTATTTCACACCCCTTTATAATTCAAGCCAAAATGACAATGAATTTAATGTTACCGTGAAATGAGAACACCACATGGATCTACACGTGCCCCTACAGACAGTTGGTCATTGTATTTAATCTCAAGCCATGTGACATGCGAGCAATATATCAATGTTCTCAATCACAGCTCACGGCATACAGGCTTCATACAGACGCCTGATTATCCTGTTTACTTCTATACCGAGTAGCATGTATGAAATGCGTAAAAAATATTTTCAATATAAGTTCACGCCATGCCAATTTATAAAACGCGTCTGGCCCCCATCTAACAAGTGTGAAATGCAGGAAACAATCCTGCTAGTAACAACACACTCCATTGTAATTTGAAGACAAATGACTACCGTGTTTAGTCTCATATATGAACGAACCGGGAAATACATAAAAATCCGCTTCATAAATGTCACACGTTGTTCTCACTAGTCTAAGTGAGTCGTTTGCCGTCGATTATCTCAACAGTCTATGTATTTCTCTGTAGAAGTATGGTTTATTTCCGTTTATCGACTGGTACGACGTGAGGTCTGGAATACAGAAATTCTACTAATGATAAATGCTAAGTACACACGGCCGTAAAAACAACATTCTTAAAAAGGAAAGCTTAATTTTCACCACGATGGAAAAATACAAGTAGCAAAAGGCAGTGAAATCACTGGTCTATTTAAGGATCTTGCTAATATGGGCACAACTGTAATGTGAGTATTGAAAGAACGTAAAAAAAAAAGTGACAGTGGCCTAATCTGAAGTACTAAACCGCCATTTGCCTGGACGGACACAGGATAGCCGGTTTACGCGTCAAGATCTCAACGCGGGCGCTCCTCAGTGTCGTCTAACATGTGACATACAACAGCGATACTAGTTACAGCACATAACATTCCAATTTGCAGGGCAAATGGTTGCTTTTTCTAAACCTTATGCTGTGTTTGTGACATGCAGCAAGCAACCTTTTTACGTAAATGCTCCGTGCAAACTTGGTGAAATGGTCGTCGTATTTAATCCTGTGTGACTAAGAAACGTAAAATACAAAAAACAATAAATACTACCAATACAGCACACGCCTTTCTAATGCACTGAGGCTTCTGGTCGCTGTATTTGATCTTATGCCAACACCAAGTGTGAAAAACAGCCAACAGTCCTGCCAATAAAAGCACACACCGTGCTGTCTTACAAGTGTGCAATATAGCAAACATCTTGTCAATAACAAAGCTCGCCATTCTAACCTAAGACAGTGCGTCGCCGTCTAATTTTACGCTTCTCTAACCTTGTGTAACGCTACAGCCTTTCATTATTAGCACACACATTATTCTTAATTAAGACAACTCGTCAACTTATTTCTAGAACAAGTGTCCGACAGCCAAACAATTCCTTACAGTACCATTTGCGGCACGGCTGGTCACCTGCTGTCGCTGTTAGCAACACGCGCCGATACGGAGCTATTTCTGTATCACGCTGCCAATAACTACAATAGCACTACGAGCTATGTGGCACTACTTACAGGTTGCATACACACTGCTGATCGAAACGTCGTCGAACTGTAAGGGGCAACTTTCTGATAAGTTTGACTGAAATAACAGTGACAACTGACCTTGAGGGGCAGCATCTCCCAGTGACGTCACTACTACTACTACTGTCGCCGCGCACAGACTGTGGGCCGGGAGGGGGCGATTGGGCTTGAAGTGTAGCAGCATCAGCGCCGCGCGCGGTCTCCGAGTACACTATTGGACAGCATTCCTCTGTAGCTGTAGTTTGCACTGCAGAACAATAGCAGCAGAAAATAATTCTAACTCAACGCGTCACCAAAACGCTCAAAATAGTAACGAACATCTCGGTCCCTACCTCCCAGACAACACATAAAAATTCTACTTCAGATTTGTTTAAAATATTTGGGAAAAATAAATATTTTTTGCAAGAAACAAATTACATACCTAGGCCGCAATACGATATGCGATCAATGGTACTGGGCAACGAAACGGTAAATCAGGTAGTAGATACAGCGACCATTAAATGATACACCCGTAATATTTCGTTAAATAAAAGACCACTTTATGATTAAATATATTTACTTCAGCGAGTCGCTGCAGTGCAACACCTGTAGTCTGTACAAATGCTATATGAAATGCACTCACCTTAATATGTATACGAGTCTACTGGAAACCATACTTGATAAAGTTCAGCAGGTGAAGATATTACTGGGTCGTACACATTATACGATTAAAATATAACAAACTTCAATTGTTCTTGCTGTCTTGCATGGGTGTGAAACTGAAATCTCAAGCCACGGGAATAGAGGTATTTGAGGACACAATGCTGAGAATTTAACTACAAGATACAGAAACTAATATCAAGGTGAAGAAAAGTGCACAACGAGTATCTGCATGTATTATCTTAGTGTTTATATCATTAACGTGCTTATATTAAGGAAGATGAGACGGGCATGAGTGTAGGAAGCACGGTACAGATGAAAAATTCATATATTATTCGCCAAGGGCCAAGCGAAATCTAAACTTGAAATTACCAAGGCGTAGGTGGCAGAATAAATCCTAATGAAGAGTAATCTTAGAGAAAAAAAAATGTGATGGTGTGGACTGGAATGAATTGGCTGAGAATGTGGTCCAATTGCGACTTTTGTGAAAGAAGTAATAAAGGTTTGGGTTCCAGAAAAGGATAAAATATATTAAACGGCTAAGCAACTAACAGCTTTCAAGGAAAATCCTAAACCATGAGATAAGATAGCCTACTAGACAGATGGTCACAAGCTTTCATCCTTGAGAAATCACAAAATGCGTAACTTCAAAGCAGGTTTTTTAAATCCCTCTTTTTCATAAACAAAGCCGCATTTCATAAGAGTTTACCGCCTCTAAAGTGTCACCCAATGACACTCTCCTCCCCAGTTCCCCACTCCAAGCTCTGCAGGACCCTGTGGAGAGTCACTATGTACACAATACACAGAAGTAATATTTACAAATTCCTTTTTTGTATCGTCCTCGGACAAATGGTACTTATGCTGCTGACCATAACATTACGTGTGTGGTACTCGACGATTCATCGCCTAGCACACACAAGCCGACCACTGAACACTATATCGAACCAGTTCAGTCTAGTGGCTGTTGGCGCCCTGTAGGCATATAAAGGGAAGTATTAATAGAGCTCCACTCGTTTTTACCCTCAAAGCTGGACGTAGGTGAGTAGTTAACAGGATAACCTGGCCACCTTCCCCCTCGAAAAAAAAAACCCTGTGCCCATTGAGTACGAGGCTGAGAGGGCAGCAGGGCCAGTCTGGACTTTTCGAAAAAGAGAAAAATTTCGTATCTCTATCGGTCTTCAAACGGTGGGTCATCAGCACCGTAGACCAGTCGCTTTACGACTACGCTATTCAACATTCTTACTAATTTTGTTCTGCCACCCATGACCAGTTATTCCAAATGACTCTATGCCACGAACTTTCCGAACATTGTGTTCCCATTATTAGTTTGGCCAGGGTGTGTTCCATAATCCTAACATTTATGCTTCTTTCAGCAGACATATAAGAATTAGTATGGTTAAGCAAGTTTCTCAGATTCTCTTCGTGACCACTAGAAAAGTCGAATTCTTGTGGTTGAGATAAGCTAGTATTCAACGTAACTCAGATTTCAATGAGATTTCCCTCTGTTGTATATAATCGCCAGTCCAAAATGTGGAATTTTATCTTCGTTCTTGACAGACAGGCAGGCAAACAGGGACGGCGAAAGATCAGTTCTGGAGTCCTGAGTAACAGCGACAATCACAGAAAGGAAAGGGAATCGTTATGTTAACACGTGTTTCCTGAGACCAGTTCCCCCCCCCCCAGGGCTAGGAATATGAAGACTGCTGTCTTTCGAGATGTGCCGCCATGTAGACTGATACAAAATTACTGATGTTTCAGAAGATCCTAATGCTTTAATCTCAAGGATTCAGGCAGTTCCACCCTGACGATGGAGACGCCAGGACGCATCGTGTTGAATTTTCAGTGGATCCTGCTGATTCCACCATCAGGGTAGATAAAGCAGATCAACCCTAATGATAACTGCAGCGTGATTCCCTGAAACTTCAGTATACGTGTATTTTAATGGCCTCACTCTACTTTGTCCATGATTGAGTTACAAACATCTTCATGTGATGTAATTTAAAACATGGTCAACTTAAAAAACAGACGAACCACGCTAGTTTGTGTCATGTGTTGTTTAAGTGACAGCTGATATAGAAACTCTCTCGGATCGTCTAACACCACCATCCCTGGGGAATAATCTACCCTTCCGCACTGCAGCACTTCTGCAGTGACGAATACCGCAAGGCCGTCCGGTACGAAGGTCTCCACTACCCGCTCACGTCAATGAGCCCCCACCCCCCACAGTTACACACACACACACACACACACACACACACACACACTACCGCAGGAGCGGCTGAGGTAAAAGTAGTAACAGAGAGGAAGAAAGATAGATAAATAAAAAAGAAAGAAAGAAAGAGAGAAGGACAGCAGCAAACAGGATATTCTGCTACGATTCATGTATTAGTGTTACACAGCTGCTTAATTCTTCAGTCAGTTACATTTTTAAGACTCGTAACTTTACGCCATTGGTATTTTAAGCTCCGGAAACAAAAGTTTGTTTCCTGTACAATATTTTGTCATCTTCGCTGTATTTAAACTTCGTGTTTTTGTTTCGTTTTTGGAACTCGAGAATCATTTCTCTGTCTGCCAGTCATGGTCTGTCCAAATGGGGACCACACCAAACCTTTTCTAATAAGCAAATTTAAGTTGCATGTTTATTATTAATTTCATTATCAAGTGGCTGACGTTACTCGTGACGCAGAAGGCCATGTTTCTTTCTGTCAACACAGCTTTGTCGTCCCTTTAGAAAATTCTAAAGTCGCACAGCAGGTGGTAGTGTAATACAGTGCTTCTCAAGTTTGTAGTCGAACCAAGGCCGTCCAGTAGAAAAGCCAAGTAGATAGAGGGCTAAGTGCAAGTAGGCGTTCGCTTGTGTGCTAGGGTTCACTTTTCTAATCCACGTTAGTGAGATGCTCGTCCCGTAATTCAGTCACAGACGATCACCGAGTTTTCTAGAACTTGGTATGTATAAAACATTGTTTCTAACGTTGGCACGCCGTGACTCTCAGCTGTTATCGAAGCTAACATGGTGTCTATGTGAACCTGTGAAGCGGTACTAACAATAGCGTTCACAGAGAGAGTGCCATGACATTTTGTTGCTGCAACATAACTTCGAGAGAAGCGTGTTATTAAAATAAATAATAATGGGCGACCGTGCGGTACACTGTCGTGTGATGACGAGATGACGAATTACTGTAGCGTGTCTTTAAAACCATAGGCTATCTGCTAGAAGCAACAGAAGTTCCTAAAGCACTTAAGAACGGTTATTCGGAACATCAAAATGCGCACGTGCAAAGGCGTGTGCTTGCAAATGGACCGATTACAATTTATCCTCTTGTTGCTAAACGGTTCTGTTGCCAAAATGGGCCCAATAAAGCTAAGTAGCTAAGTTATAATTTTTGGGAGCATTTGAGAAAGCATGAATTAGTAAATACAGTCGAACCCGGTTATAATGATATCGGTTTATGCGACACCTCGTCTATAGCGTCAGATATCCTGTGCTACCAATTAATTCCTCACTGCTATCCGTAGCAGAATATTCCGTGGTTAAAACAACACTCGTTTATAACGACACAAAATATTCGGTATCATTCATGACGTTATAATCCAGTTAGGTTACATTACATGTCTTTATAAGCATAAACAAATCTGTAACTCACAGACAAATAGCCGTTATTAACCATCAAGCAAGTTTTCAATAGTGAATTTCAATCATCGACAGCAGTACTCTTTAAAATGAACGAGGAAAACAGCGTCGAATGTGATGAACAGACAATGTGAACGAATCGAAAGGCGGCGGTAGCAAGGCTATTTCAAAGTACTGCCACAGCACCAATCGGGATAAAATGTGGATAGAAGGTGCTGAAAAAACCTGATCGGTAAGTATGTAAGGAATTGGAAGCACGCGACTGTGGTATGTTTCACAGCTTTATCCAGAAAATCGCCTGGAGTTTCTGAGAGAAACCACAACGAGAATCCTGTCATGACAGTTGGCCTCCCGGCAGAGATCAAAATGAGGCGCACTTTCGCCTTTTGGGATATGATGCCTTGCGTACTGGTTTACAAGAACCAAGTTATACCAAGCTGCATGGCGTCACGTCCAAAGAGACAAAATTCTCATCAGCCCTGCCTTAAGAAATCCGAATTCGCATTTTTACCCTGCAGGATGGACTCCAAAGTTCCCAGTTTCAGTGCACTGCTGACTATCGTAGCTTTGTGTTTTCTGGTCTTTTCCGAGAAATAATTCCACACTGGGTCACTTTGCACATGCGTCAGTTCCACTGCTCAAAGTGAATTAGTCACAGCGTAGCAACAGGAAGCATGTCGTTGTTGCCCTCAGGAACGCGAAGCCTACGCAGCAAAATCTGGCGAGACAACACACTGCGTACCTCTCCAAGGAACCAGCTGTCAGGCTAATTCTCTGGTAGTAGAACCCGATAATTCGAAAATGCTAAGAAAATAATCCGCTAATGGCCACAATTAAGAGTCATTTCACTGCAACTCAAACATTTACACCTATTTCTCTTAGGCCCTCTATAGCTTCATCACCACCACCATCACCGCCATTATCGTCGTTATCATTATTATTATTATTATTATTATCATCATCATCATCATCATCTCCTCCAAGTTTTACCACAAATTGCCTTCTCTCTCCGTGTATAGTTTACTCCATGCCGCAACTACTCTATTTCAATTACATCTCAGGGTACTAGCACAGATTATCAGTGGTACGAAAAACATGACGTATTTATGGATTCCAATTACTCTTCACATAGCAATTATTTTAGAAAAATAATACAATAAACACATGTACTTGAATATGGCATGCAGGGGTAAAACAAAGAAGTGTCTGCAAGTGTTTTGTTTGGGAAACCCCAAGAGAAGGGAAAACTTAGGATACGTACATTCGCCTAGATGTGAAAATAACGTTACAGTTGCATTTACAAATGTAATTCCCGAAGACGTGAACTCTAAATAACTGGCTCAGGCAGAAGCAAGTGATGAAACTCTTTATTAGCGCTGGTGAGGTTTCGATTTTTACAACTGGATAAACAGCCATAAAAAAGAAACAACATAACAGTTAGTTTGGGATTACTTAATTAACCTTGAGATGCCTGTTGTCTCTACAAGCGGCTACAGAGAGCTGCGCAGGACAAACTTCATGATTTATACGTTTCACTGAATACTGCCAAGATAATCAAATCAAGGGGGATCACGTACGTGGAGCGTATGGCAACAACACAAAGTGAGAATTATCTAAGCCCATTATGTCGGAAAGTCACCAGATATAAACCACTGTGAGACCTATCCCTACACTGCATAGTAATAATAAAGTTAAATTTTTGGAAATGGTAAAGGTGTGGACTAGATTCTCCTCACTCATAATAAGGTCAAATGGCGGGATTTTAGCACCTGTATGAATTTTACTGTCAATAAAAGTGAGATATTTCCTTACAAAATGAGTGACCATCAGCTTTCAAAGGAAGTTCCTTCACCATTGAACAAGTTACTTTAAAAAAAAAATTACATCGAACTTGTCAGTCGGTACGTTGCTGAAACCAGGGAGGGCTCACTGCTACTTCGCCGTTAAACACAAGAAACAGTCAATAAGTTTCTTTCGCGGAAAGCGACAGCATGGCGCCTGACATATAGACAACCCAACCTGCACAGTTGTGGAGACGGTAGGCTAGGCGCGCGCAGGTCCATTGATGTGCGAGGTTATTTCCAGTAACTACGACCCGCTCCGGTCCGGAAACTGGGACCATGCATACAAAGCACCGCCTCCTGCCGTTAACCTTGGATTGCGGTTGAATGTGAATCACAGTGTTAGTAATGGAACTTCGAGAGAGGGTTGCATGCCCCGTTGTGGCTATAGATGTAGCTGTAAATACCGAAGTACGTATAGATATGCGACGCTGATACATGGATATATTAATAACCAGCAAACCAGCTGACCATTAACTATATAACTTAATAGGCTGTGTCGCAGCTCAGGCAGCTAGGTGCTGACTTATCGCGAAGGCCAAGGGTGTGAACCTTGTAGAATTTACTGTGGACAAAGTAACTGTGGGAAAGGTTTTCTCCGAGTACTTCTGTTTTATCTTGCCACTTATCGTTCCCCAAATCTCATACGAATTTGTCTATTATCCGTATGAGCGACAATGGGTCCATTACAGTCCGCAGTTCCAGCAGCGATAGTCTCAGTCCAAACCACGAATAAGGACGACAGCAAACTAACCAACTATGTAACTAACTGCCTGTCAGACCTCACAAGTCGCTGTTGAAATCAACTGTCTAATAAAATCTCAAATTGAGTGCGTAATTGTCAAATTAATCTCCCTACTTAATTTACTGTCCAAATGCTCATACGTAAATCTAAAAATAGAAAAGCATAAGAAGGGTGAACTGCTTACAGAGAAGTCGGCCTGAGTCAGTGTGACTAAGAAAAGGGCCGGACAAGCCAGAAACTGCATTTCAATTACCGCCATGCTCTTCTCCAGAGCTTCCAGGCCAGTTCCGGGTCCCACCCTGTCCCTTCTTCAGTTGGAAATCGAGGCCCTGGCCCTGAGTTACAGCGGCCGGAGTGACAAGCTGCGTCTATTAGTGTTGAGATCATAAGTGTTTAGAATTATACATCTACTGTACGTACACATAACCACAGAATGATGTTTAACTGAACAGAGGGAAAATATTTCAACACATGTGAGGTTATTTGGTAGGAAGGAACCAACTTGTGCATTCTTTGCATAAACCGTAAGGAATAAATATGTTGCTTAACGGAAAGAGCGAGTTTGTTGTCCATCCGCATTTTATTTCCGAAACTATGAATATTTGGGTAAACTTAATTTTGGTCCGTACTGGCTCGGTTCAAGCCATAGAAGTTACAGAAATTCCGTAAAAATAATTCACGGCTTACATATGGGTGTCACGCAAAGCTATGTTTATCGACCAAAATGAAGACTGTTATGGACCAAAACAACATTTTGTTTGGCGTGGTATAAACATTCAGTACCAAACACTATCGAAATTCGGGAATATGTTACGGACTAGAAGCAATACGATTACAGAACTGGCAATAGTTCTCACTTTAGACGTGTTGGTTATGAAGTTTGCAGACAATGAAAAGCAGGATACGTGCAGTATTTTGCATGACGCCAGCGAATTACGGTACAGGTGGTTACCAGTCGCTTGCAAATGAAACGGCTATGCGATAATGTGCAGAACAGCCATGTAGAAAACAAGTTTGTTAGGAGTTGTTATGATGTGCGCAGCACAATTATTTTTATTCAGTGATGTCGCTGTGTAATTCGGGACGTAGCAGTGTTCAAACCAACCTACGTAATCATAAAGTAAATGCGCATGTCTCGCTATGAATTAATTATTATCATGCAATATAAATTCACCATTTGAAGCAACAACTAATGGAAATGTCTGGGCTAACAAACAATCAAAATATTGAGGAAAAATTAGAAGGGTTCTAAATAATGAACTAATGAGAGGAACTATAATTTAATTTTGTGTTATTTGTTGCTTTATTTAAAGACTCCGCCCAAACTACAAATATTACAGAATCTCCAGTAACAGCATGAATATGTACGACGAATTGGAAGGGATGTGGGATCGATTCGTGATCTATATGAAAGTACTACCATTTTCTTCAAGGATGAGGCATTGCACAACGATTCCGTGAGACCAGATTTGAATAGGACCTCCATAATATTAAGTACTGTACATGTGTACAGCGCAACGTTCTAAGACCACGCGGCTTTAAATGGCCAGATGTTTATGTTCGTGCACAGTGGAGTCTTGAGTTTGAAAGGAAGGATGAGCCAAATTAGAAAATAATTCCCCTGTTTGTAATCATCTCATTTCAACCAGCTCTTGACTCGAATGAAATCGGATTGCATGTTTGGTGCGCCTCATCCAGCAGTGAAGTTTGCACCGGAACGGGTTTAACAAAAAGCATCTCTACGGGATACGCAACGTGCCACAACGAGAGTCTACTGTTAGGACGCAATTAGCCACAGTTTATTCAGTCCCTGCCACATAAACCTAGTGTAGATTTACACCTAACACTGTTATTGTGCAGTATTGCCGCCAAAGAGCAAATGAATACCAATGTAGTAAAGGGTTTTTATTTAATGTTTTGTTGATCGTGAATCTCGATATAATCCTGTAAAGAAAAACCACCTTGATGCACAACTTATTCTTAGTATATTTGATCCACTTCTACATGTTTCGGGCGTACCTAGGCCCATCATCAGGAGGTACAACCGTATGTACACAACAATTTGTACATATTAATCTTTTTAGACGACTGTCTGTTGTCCTGGTTGGATTGGATTCCAATTCAACCAGGACAACAGACAGATTGGATTCCAATCCAACTAGGATAACAGACAGTCATCTAAAAAGAATAATAAATACCAGTTGTTGTATACACACGATTGTAACTCTTCATGATGGGCCTAGATACGCCCTAAACATGTAGAGGTTGACGAAATACAGGGTTATTCAAAGTTATTGTCAGGGTACAATTGTCCAGCGACAATTCCGCACCAAATTTGGGTAACAACCACCATCTGACAATTCCATTCGAAGGTGGTATGCACAGTTTCAAGAGACAGGGCCTGTGTGTATTCCGGAACTGAAGGTACGAATCAGAACCGCCATTGAAACTATCACTGCTGACAAGTGGAACGAACTCGATTATCGTGTTGATGTTTGTAGAATCACAAAGTGTGCACATATAGAGCATCTGTAAGGTATGTAACAAAAATTTGGAATGTTGTTCTATTAAATAAAAAAAAAAACGTATACTCCTATCTCAAGTGTATTGTGTAAGACAAGCTGTTAAAACCCCGACAATTATTTTGAATAACCCGTATATTAAGAATAATTTGTGCATCAAGATGGTTTTTTTTTTACCCAAGTAGTAAAGCATGTTCATTATCTGTTTCCCACAGGACATAAACAAGTTCCCATTTTCGGATGTAAGTCTTCTGAAATGTTACGCCTTGTTGAAAGGTAAACAGGTTCGTTCCGAAGGAATGTGTCTTCGAAATGAGGGTAAATAGAAATTTAACATTCGACGTGGCGCAACATGATAGAGAAGAACTGAATCTTAAGCAATACCGCTGTGAGCACATAAAACATTGCACATTCCCACCTATCACAGATTCTCACTACTAGGAAAATATGCTGAACGAGATATATCCCTTGTGTTTACGCATCAATGACTCAAAATCAAAAACAAAAACTTCAGACCACATAAATAATCCTTCTCCGTTCAGTATCAACCAATGACATTAAGTTGAATAATGCACACATTTGACAAACAGTCGTGTCACAAATTAAGAAATTAAGCTATACTTTTTAAACGTGGAGTGATTTCGACACATTATCATTGTATTGTATTCTTGTACTCATCACCCTGAAGAAGGCCACATGAGTGGTCGAACCACGTCCGTTATTGCTATGTAATAAAATTGCATTCATAGATCCAAGGGCATGTTTCGGTTCCTTTCAACATTACATACACAAGCTACAAATGTCCCCTCTCTGACGCTGCTTTAACTCGTCCTCCGACATATCCACTACCGGCAATGTTATACGACCTGGTTTCAAGGAGTGCTAAGGATACCGGTACCCATATTCCTTCAAAGGTCCAAGACTTTTTAGGTTACCATATAATTGCAAAACACAGCAACGATTTTTAAGGGTAATATTTCAGCCTTGTGTTTAGACTTATCTGTTGTTTCCAGCAGGACTGTGTTACCGCTGGATTGGGTTCGAGTCTGAGTGGTGCTAGACGTACTCTTAAATGTCACTGCAAATTTACGTGTACTTAAGATTGTCATATAAATCTTAGAAATTAATCAAGCTTGGGTGTCAGTTCTTTGACCCGTGGGTACAGAAGGGATTCAAACATTAAAGTGCTTTTGGAGCAATGCGACATTTTTTAATGGGTCTCTCCGTACAATTTACGAAGGGATGACTGAAGAATATGCACTACACTACACTCTTGTTCTGCTGTGTTAAGATGGTTTCCGGCCACCCATACCTGACAGCTAGCAATCGTATTATTTTGCAACAAATGTATACTATATGTCCAGCTATGATGCTAGGGAATTAGGTAGACTTTCAAAATTAGTGCGGAGTTAGTCCTCATGTGCGAAAGCTGAAAGTTATATGTCGAGGAAGTTGTTAGCGTTCCCGGTTGCAGACAAGCGAGATGGCAGAATCGCATGCTGTGCGTTTAGAGTTAAAACAACACCGCCGCGAGATACAATATTTTTGTTTACCAAGTGTGAGTGTAAACAATAATAAAATTATTAATAAACCTATGTCTTACTATATGAGCGGCTAGACCAAGTACTGAGCTTGAACTGAAGAAGTACACGCGTAAAATATTCCCTGAGATGGAGTTGTGAAATGATATTGAGCTACTTCGTCGAGTCTTGTGTGTGTGTGCGTAGAAACAAAATTGAACGCGGGGTAGCTGAGAGAAGGCGAGACTGTAGTACGTAACTGGGATAGAAGCAGCACATTCCGAATATGACTACGTACGCGACTGTGGTTTTTAAACAGCCTGTACTGCCCGTCACGGGTGAGCGCCTTGTAGGAGCACCTGTTCTAAAGCACAGGTGTACGCATTTGATAGAAATGTGTCATGTCTGATTTCATCATCAAAGCATCGCGTTCTATTGTGCTGTGCTTGCGCTTAGCGAACCAGAAAGATACACTTCTGCGAAGAAAATAGTCAAATATGTTCCAAACAAAGCATTGATATCTATACAATGTTAAAGGTCAATGAAACGTCCAACGGTCTCATTTCGTTAACAACTACGTGAGATATCCTTTCCTGAAACTTCTATTATGCTTGGCGTATGGTTTCCTAAAATGTAACAAGACAGGCAATGGTCGTATGTCTCATTGAGGCGCGTTAGTGCAACCACTGTTGCAGTGGAAAAGCAATGAATGTGTGTATTTGTAGCCTTAGGTATCCAACATGCAATGCGCGTATGCCAAATTGTCACCTGTGACCTGCTCCACCCTATAATATTTTTCCACATTATCGCATATGATAAAAAAAAAAGTATGTTAGTCATCTAAAGTACCCCTTATTCTTGTCCGATTTTAATGAAACTTGAATTTTCTCGACAGATTTTCGAAAAAAATCCTCAAATATCAAACTTCATGAAAATCCGTCCAGTGGGAGCCGAGTTGTTCCATGCGGACAGACATGACGAAACTAATAGTCGCTTTTTGCAATTTTGCGAATGCGCCTAAGAATATGTATGATTCGCACGTAACTTCTAAAGACATCGGTCCGCCAAAAATTAATTTCGATTCCCCATAACATAAAACCATCAAGCCCTCGCCACGCTGGCACCGCCCACCTAAGATAGCCTATCCGTAATTTAATTTCCGAGGCTATTCCAAGAAAAAGGCCTCTCAGAGAGTCAGCTGGTCACTTTGTGACAAAGCGAGCCAATCTGTCAGTTTGTCAGTCACTGGACCTATACGTAGTGTGTCTATCAGTAGGGACAGCTTCAAAGACCGTCCTTGAACGCGATTTTTTAAGAAGCCTTTCACGCTGGTCCCTACTAAATGTTCTGTGCCTACTAGCATCATTCCGCTGATACTTTCAGCAGCCATGTTTGTTTTACAAAGAATGCAACTCTGAAACACAGCTTATCTTGTCACTCGTACTGTGATTCTCATCTTAATTTTATGGACTGGTACAACAGCCATGGGATTTCAGAGACACTATCTCACAATGTAGCCACGTACAATGCAAATGACAAATACATTCTGCTGATGCTAGTTAACCTGCAACACCACCACCATCACCACCACCACTGCCCCCCAGAACATACCTAATGCAGGAGTATGCACCTGTCGAAAGTTCAAGGTTGACGCTGAAGTCTAGTGATCATGAAATAAACTCAAAATCATTACAGACCGCAGTAATAAAAACAAACGTCATCCACAGTACCACACACCAAAACATTTCCCGCCTTGATTGAATCTGCACACTAAAAAAACAGAGATGAAAGAACTACGAATATCCCTCTTGATTAATACGCGTGTTGTCCACCAGAGTGCAGCACCTCATAACTGAGAACTCATCCAATACCACTTTTATACAACTTTCCAAACGTGCTACAAGCCGGATGGTTTCAGGTTCGATTCCCGATGGTGTCACTGGAATTTTTCATTGGCCTAATCCTTCCTGCTACATATAGCCCTGAAGTCGACTAAGCCTTTAACATAAATAATACCAGGAATATTTCCTGGAGGGGGGTTAAGGTGACCAGTGTCCAGGGATGACATCTTACCACTTTCCTGTGCCGACTGGAGATCTACAGCCGCAACCTCGTGAAACCCTCAAGGCCTGTGGAAGGATTTCTATACCCATAATATGCAGCACTTCTCTATATGTAATACAAACTTCATACATTTACCTAACACATATGAAGCATATTTATTTACTGCATAACACCCTTATGTAAAACATTAAAACTTAAGAGAGACATTTATAACACTGCATCTGGCATGGGGATACATGAAATACAGGTATCAACCAACAGCACTTTTTCCACAGACATGCAATTTAAAACATGGTTCCATTTCTCCATTCTTCAGGTGTGTAGCGATGTGCTTCTTCTTTCCCTCTTTTCGCTACTTAAGGACTGAAGAGTAATACTGATCAACACATGTCATGTTAGTGGGCAAGAGTTAAATAATAATAATAATAATAATAATAATAAAAAAAAAAAGCTAGCTAGCTGTAAAACAGTCACTTCTGCAGTAGAGTTAAAATTAATAAAATATACCAATAATTAAGATTTGGGTACCAACATGTATTAATAAAAAACTGCCAACAGTCTGCAAATCCCAGGTTGAAACATATTTCCAACTACCTCCTGTTTAATGGAAACTATTATAAAACAAAATATTCTTGGAGTAACTGAACTCCATCTTCAAAACTGTAAAAACCAGAGCTAAATCTGGCCAGTTTCATATTTGGATGATCATGTGTACAAATCATGATCGGGGGTTGACTACCTTCACTCAAGATTTATGTTGTTTTCTTCATTCCTTCCAGTAAACTAAATGCAGAGGTCACTACAGTGTTCAATCCTGCACTTGGTGATTACAGAATTATAAAAAATAATATGACTCATGTCACAGCTTACTGTCAGTTCACAGATGGGGTATAACCTACAGAAGGTAACAATGACAAATAGGCATAACACAGCTGTCACATCAAAAACTCATTTGAAATTCTGTACATATGGCTTTTTTGACCTCCCCACATCCTTTGATCCCACTCCATTCTGGCTTCTCTTTCTCATTTCAGATTTATCCCTCACTTCATGTCCAACATACACAAATTTCAAGCATCACCCTACTCTTTCTAACCATGACTTCACTTCTGTATAATCCTGTTCCCTTCCTTCTAGTTTCATCTTTCCACTTGCTTGCATGTGCTAACAATGGCTCTGATCCACTGAACAGCGCCAGTCACACTGGCCCCTCTATTTCTATCACTCCCATCATAGGTGTAAATTGGAGGGGGGGGCCTTTGCCTTCTACCAACCCCCACCCCTTATACTTTTTGACCAAACAGTAGTTTTCTTTTGGCTATTGAGTTGAAGGAGGCCAACAAAAAAAAAAAAAAAAAACGG
>Ga0123354_10002776_pt1 | contig 23558 bp, 14 predicted proteins | sample TergutLab28metaG_2_FD_97872 | JGI IMG/M metagenome (GOLD analysis project Ga0123354, IMG submission 97872) | Labiotermes labralis P4 segment gut microbial communities from Petit-Saut dam, French Guiana - Lab288 P4 | ecosystem: Host-associated > Arthropoda: Insects > Digestive system > Gut ... | reverse complement strand
GCGAAGTTAGTGCCAACTTTTGCGGATAGAGGGGTGTCACGTGGTCAGCGTAACGGGTCCCCACAGCCGTTAATCTCTGTTTTCTAGACCTGGAGCCGCTACTTTTTTCATTCAAGTAGCTCCACCATTGACCTCACAAGGCTCACGAAGCTGAGTGGACCCCGTTCCAGACCCACTACTACTCAGAAAATCTGGTAGCGCCGGGGATCGAACACGGGACCTCTGTATCTGTAGCCAGAAACTCTGACCACTAGACCACAGAGGCGGTCGCTATGCATGTAGATAGATTTTGAAAGTTAACTTGTGTTATCTTAAACGCTTTAATTCGAGTATCATCGAGGACCGTTCTGAAGTTTTGTCACTCCCAACATATTTATTTATATTCAAATCTCAGTCCTGGTACTGACTATCCAGCCTGATGATTTTCCTTCCACATATCTTCAGATGAGTTATTCATTAAGCTTTTAAAGCCCAGTGGTTACTTTATGTACCACTGCGTTTAGCATTAAACAAGACAGGCAATGGGCATATAAACGTAACGTTGAGGCGCATTCGCGTAACCATTGTTGCCATGGAGAAGCAGTAAATATTCCATAGTCTGAGTGTTTGTCTGTAGCCTTAGTTATCCAGCATGCAAAGCTCATGCACCATATTATATTGTCATATGTGACTTGTCTGGCTCTTCTACATTTTTCCACATTATTATCTCACAAACGGCACGATTCTGGGAGAAAGCGGTATATTAGTCTAATGTAAAGTATCCGTTATTCTTTTCAGAATTGAATACATGTTGAATTTTCTCGACAAATTTTTTTAAATAATGCTCAAATATAAAATTTCCTGAAAATCCGTCTAGTGGGAGGCGAGTTGTTTCTTACAGATGGACAGACAGACATGGCGAAGCTAGTAGTCTCTTTTCGCAATATTTGGTACGCGTCTAAAATTCTACAGAATGCATGTGTGTGTGTGTTTGTATTGTATGGATTTCAGAACAAACAGCGATTATTTCCCCATACATCAACGGATTGGTTTTTATAACTGGGACGGAATGTGTTTCCTGCGCGGTACGAACTGAATCTTTAAATATAATTCAGGATAATCACAGTCTTTAAGGGGTTAGTCATCCTGCCACTCAGTACTATATACACCGAGTCACTGACGAGGTCATTAAATAAACAGTGAATGAATAGCACTATTTTTACCGAACACAGTAGTGGAATGTATAGCATTACTGATTCGTATTCTGGAGGTCCCGGCTCCAAATTTCAGCCCAGCAACCGGACGTTCTGTGATTGCTCGTGTTCTTCCCCTGGATTATAGCTCAGACTTAGCCTCAACCGCTTCATTTCCAGTGCATTTCTCTAATTATCTACTATCCGACGCAGTGTAATCTGATTTACAGACGTCCCTCTATAAGCAATGAATAACCATAATAAATCAGTACTAGGGCCTTTAGCTCTAATGTATTTTCTAGTATATGATTCCATCAACCGAATCACAGTAAGAAGGTTCCAATTCTAAGCTAATTTCTTATGTGCTTACCCCCATCAAACCACTGCCGCCACGTTTAACGTTGAAAACTCTAAATTTTGTCCACACGGCGTAATAGGTTCAAATTTTTCCCAGAATTCGCCGATATAATTTACAGGAGTTTCTGCTGTGAATGAAGAAATTTACTTTGACTTCTGTCGTCGAAGGGTGTAGTCAGAAAGAAACGCCCCGAAAAATGGAGCATCAACAGTTGGTTTCTCCTTCACGACAATGCTCCCGCACACCGGTCGGTTTTGGTCAAGGATTTCTTATCAAAGAACAATGTGACAACACTGGAGCATTCCCTATACTCACCTGACCTGGCTGCAGCTGATTTTTCCTATTCCATCGACTAAAACCAGCATTAAAGGGACGGCGCTTTTTGATGCTACTGAAATCATTAAGAATGCGACGGAAGAGCTGTAAAGGCCTTTATAAAAGCTTCCAGGAATGTTTCCAACATATTGACAGTCGCTGGCAGAAGTGTATATTTACACAAGGGCATTATTTTTAAGGAAGTGTGGCTGAATGATTGTACTGTTTTGTGTTTCTCAGAAATAAAGTGATTCCGGGAACATTTTGAAGCTAAAACTTATTTTTGTTTTGGTTCATACAGCAAACGGCCGTTATTTCCGTACAAATCATAAACCAGCTTGCCTTTCTGATGTTTGCATACTGTGTTCTCGGTGAGTTACGAACTGAATCTTTATCTGTACAGTAGATTACTTTGGTACGCTCGCAAAATTGCGAAAAGCGACTATTAGCTTCGTCATATCTGTCTCTCCGGCAGTCTGTCCGTCCGTCCGCGTGGAAAAACTCGGCTGTCACTGGACGGATTGTCATGAAATTGTATATTTGAGTATTTTTTGAAAATCTGTCGATAAAATTTAAGTTTTATTAAAATCTGACAAGAATAAAGGATAATTTATATGAAGACCAATACGTGTTTTTGATGATATCTCGCTCAGTTCTTCTTAGAGTGAGATGTTGCAAACAAAAGTTGTAGAGAAAATCAAAACACATTTTATGTTCTAAAATCGTTATGTTTATGAGGTAATGTGGAAAAACATCGTAGAGCCGAGCAGGCCACAGATGACAATATGGCGCATGCGCATTGCATGTTGTGGTACGAAGGCGCCTCAATGTTGCTTTATACCAATTGCCTATCTTTTTTTTCTGTTCCAAGGGTTGATACGAGTATAATCATGACGGTAAACAGAACATTATAAACAGTTCAGTAAGAACTGCTCATACTAGGGTAGTTCGATGTATTTCCTCACCTGATTCTGATTAAGATTTCATGTAACTTCCCTCACATTGAAATATTTTGTGGTAAAATTACGAAAGACAGTGACAAAATATTTTTTACAAGGTGTGTAAAAATGATTCAGCCACTCTCCATTTCTATCTCACGTCTTTTTTTTTTTGTCATGGATGACATATTAGACACATTTGAGCTCTGGCCTGCAGACGACTGAAGTTTTGTGGTTGAGTTAACTGTCTGCTAATTCATAACTGGACATACTCATAGGACTGATCCAAAATTTCATCATGCTGTAATATGTTATGGTTCTGGTAAGGAAAGGACATAATAATAAACATGCGTGCCTGAATAATAACTAGGCTGAAAAATAATATATAGACCGCACAATCTTCCTGTTTACGTCTCTTAATGTGACTTGCGAGGAACCCAAATGTAAATTCAACAACGAGCGCGGAAAAATTGTATGAGATTTGAATTTGTCGTCGTTGTTGTTGTTTTGTTAGTGTTATTTTGTAGGAGCGCTGTTTGTCTTTCATATGCCGAGCAAAGCAAGCAGATTTATGTGGGCCAGTATATTGTTAAGCTTACATTTGCGTCCAGTCGCCTTCCTCTACAATAAACGTGGTCCTGTTAAAACTTAAAAGCATCTGAGGTCTGGCATTATGAGTACTTCCTGAACGTAATATATGCATGTAACTAGCCACAGTTGAAATGTTCTTACAGAATTCGTTTTAGGTCTGCAGATCGTTCTGTATTGGGCAGTGATGTGTGGTAATCGTGCAAGGTGACACATGAATGTTGTCTGTGCTTCAGAGTCCAATGTTTATATTAAAGTGGAGAGTTTACATGTGAACCTAAAAAGCTTGTTCTTTCAGCCGGAGTAGATGACAGCGTGGTGCTGGTGCGATGCGGAGTCCACTGGGGTTCTGGGGTTGTCGTCGATTCTCATGACGGCATTATACTGACTTGTTCGCATGTTGTTAGTAATGTAAGTCTCTCATCAACCTTCACAGATTTCTTCTTACCCTACGGAATAGTCAAAAATCATGTAATGATTCTCTAAATCTTTGTGACATAAGAATACAACACTGGGCATTATCTATCTTCTGAAGCGTACTTAATATTCACGTCCAGTGGCGTAGCTAGGCGCAGGCGCGCGGGGCGAGCAATCACAATGGCCGCCGCTGGCAGAAGTTACGAACATTAAAAAATCACATTTGTTAAATTTGCCTTTATTCGTCAATAATTTAAGATTTGTTGAGGGCTGAAAATAAAATTTTGTTATCTGAAATATTAATTTTGCCTTCCATTTTTCTACCTCTTGGAATCTACTGCCTGGGGCGGCCGCATCGCTCGCCCCTGTACTCAACGTTTCGAGAGGTAGTTCTGCTGCCATTATCAGATAAAGTAATAATACGAAATTGATGTGAAAGCTAATCTATGTCTCGATATGATGGGTTCAACGTTGCAATATTAATTTCGGCTGGCTCCTGATCTCTCTGTGTCTCTCTTCTTTATGATAATAGATTTAGGCGGCTAGCTAAAGTGTGCATATCATTTTGACCGTCGTTAATGTGTCATGGTATTCAGATTTTCATGCACTGAAGTTATTGCTGCATCTGCGAAGCATGAAGGACAAAGCCAGCAGAAGGACGAAGAAATGTGGTATTCAGTTTGATACATTTATACGTCATTACATTACATACCATCCGATGGTCCCATTTACGGAACGCGAGTCCGAATGAAATAAAAGTAGCTTCAGAATAAACCTGTTTTAGAATAGCTCAGAGCTCCTGATCCGTGAAAAAAAAAAAAAGAATTCCCGCTAGTCTGGTATATATGCCAACTCTCTTGTGAAAGTGCTAACAAGCTAGGCAATCTTCCTGTAACGTAACATTGTTGTGTGTTCGCGTAACAATTGTTACCATGGAAACGCAACACTGCGTGGCCCTTCCATTTTTGAGCTGCATATTTCTCTGTCGACAAAAAAAGGGGTGCTATAAAGCAGTCAATATGGTAATATAATTTGACAGCACGTACCTTCATTCTGCAGCTTGAAAACTTTAGCCAGCCAAAGTACCATCTATCTGCCCTATCTTCAAAATATTCACTCACGTCTCTTGTGATTCAACACTTTGAATGTTGAACTTATTACACGATATATGTAAAGACTTAACTCGTACGTCACAGAGAACAATAGAGCTATAAACAATTCACCGGTTGGTCTTTCTGCTTGTTGCACACGCTCTTACTTTGAGGTACGAACTGATTATACTGTATATAATGTGGCTGCAGTTGAGTCTTCATAGGATTAAATCATAAGTGGCGAACTTTATTTCAATGAACATTTAGTAAAACTAGATACACTCTCAAAAAGATAGAATTTTTGGCGATTTTGTGTCCTAACAATATGAAGTTACTTCGGTCTTCCTGTAAAAATGCCCGATATTTCTTCCGGTTTTAACAAACTTCGGTCAGTAATAAAAGTCTCCATTATAAAAGTTGATGCAAATCCATCCATTGGGGACCGAGTTAATACATGTGGTGAGACAGACGGATGGACGTACATGCCGAAGCTAAAAGGCGCTTTTCGCGACTTAGGCGAACCCGCCCCAAAACGGGACCATTAATGTTTAATATGCAGTTCAAATATACCCTGAAGTGCGAATGTGGTAACAATAATGCATGATTGCATGAGGGTATCACGTATTTAGAACAGGTGACGTAAGGATCATCTATCTTCACCAAATGATTTTACAAAAAGGAAAAAAGAGATGACACAGAGAAATAAACAGCTGATGCGTGCAGCTCTGCAATTGCAGAGAAATGTATCCTTCTGCCGCATAGAGGCAGTTGTTTTTAAAAAGTTGAGTCTGTTGTTCCGCATTGCCTTTTAATTTTCCCTTCACAGGCACAAAATTATGGAGTGAAGATCTACTGGAACAGTAAACAGTACTTCGCAAGTGTTTTGTTCCGGAGTAGAGATGGCTTCGCCTATGACGCTGCCGTTTTGAGAACGGGACCTGGGACAACATTCCGCTCAGTAAATTTCTCCAGTATCCCGGCTGTTAAAGGTAATACCCTGCCCGCCATGAACGTTTTCTGCGTGCAGGTCATTTTTGCAATGATGAAAACTTGAAAATTTAGGCATGATCTGTTTACAACCGCCATATGTGATGATGGCATGATGTAAACCTATTTGAAAGCCTCTATCCCTGTAATCCATGTAGCCGGTTTACATATCCATCATCTTTAAGGCATCCGAATCTTCTAGCTACCAACCTCTGAATCCATTTTCCTTGAAACTGGTCGCAGACGGATTGCTTTGTCTGGGCGTAGTAGTTGAATCCTCAAGCCCATCTTGCCAAAAAGAAAGCCATAGCCCACAATTAAAAAAAAAAAACCTGTTTCCCAGAAAGATAGTACGTTTGTATCGAATTTATTTTTGACACTGTTTTAACGTCAGTTCTGTCGTGTTTATTAGGACTTTTTTCATTGTCACAACATACAACACCACACAACGTTTTGGAAACTGTTTCCTTCTTCAGATGTGAATTGTGACAACGGAAGAAGTCTTAATAAATAAGTGATATGGTATGTTTACAGTTATGCACATTTAGTATTACACTGATTATTGTTGGAATTTCATGTGTTCGAGAACTCACGTCCGTGTCTTGACCGCCAAGCTTCACCGGCTGAGACAAAATTTAAGAGGACCGAAGCCGCAAAACCGCAAAGGAGTTGTTCTAAATGCCCTCTGGATATTTTCATATCTGCGAAGTTTGACAGGCCGTTCATTGTAGGTACATGCGACTGTTCAGGCCGCCCTATGTGTGTCTTGGAGTAATTGGTAAAATACGCAGAAGTGCCAGCATCGCTCCAACATAGTTAGGAAGGAAATACTAACATTCCCATACGCTGAATGCACCCTGTACGTGATTCATCGCTGGTGCCTAAGAACCACAGATTCATAAGCTCTGGTATTTACGACTTCCCACGCAAGTCATGCAGTTGATCTGCTATATGGAAATACAGCCAACCCTCGATAGAGTGCCACCCTCACTTAGCACCCATGAAAGTCTGTGACGTGAAATTTCCTGTTATACAGTATTTCGGTTTACCACCTCCTTCGAAATGTCGCCACAAACTGCGGTGTACGAACAGTGACGCCATATTGGGGTTTGACTGCGTCAGACGATGGTGTCGAAATCAACTTTGCCGAAGGATGTGTGACGTGCAGTCACTCAGTACCTTCAAGGTTGTGTAGGTGTTTGTTACTATACACCTACGTTTCTTTGCGTAGAATAACTGCAGTCATCTCCAGCCTCGAGTACTTTAATGCATTTCTCTAAGGACGTTTGTCTTTTCTTCATAAATCATAATTCCAGATCGCTAAATAACAGTCTACATGCTAATATTTCACCTTTTGAATGAATATTTATACAAATTCCTTAGCACAATGAAAGTGTGCTGTTATGTTTAACAGCGAAGTTTTATCATTCTTATTACAGTTGATGTCCGACATTTTATCCGATCGGAATCCCCATTTGATCCATGTAAACACCAGACAAGTAAAGGTACAGAACATACCACCTCTACTATGGCGCATTTTTTTAGATCTGTTAAAAATACTTGGCAATAAACATTTCCTTCTGCTGTCTGTGTGTTCCGGGTTCAAATCTTTAATTATATTGTCATGTTTTCTAATTTCCTTCATAAAAATGCCAGTATATTTAAAACTAGGAGACAAAAACTTCCTTTCTCATTTTTTCAATAAAGGCACGAATCACCTCACCATACCACAGTGCACAGCTTATGTATTTGATAAAGCTTCTTTCCGTGGTCCAATAATTAGTTGACAGTAACCTCTCTCTTCCTTCCTTCCGGTGTACCAATCCATATGTGGGTAATTAATCACATGTAGCTAGATAGCATTATGCTTCGCGTTTGGCACTGGTGGACTCATTATTTTTCCTTTCGGAGTAGTTTGCAAGAAAATCAGAAATTTCTGATGGTGTTATGTATCTTCTGTGGGGTGAACCGTACATTCAGGTCAGAAATCATGTTGTGTATGTTACTGAGGCTAAATATTTGGCGTTGTTAATGATTTTTGCTTGTACTTTTAAATGTCACGTTCACTTCTGACGTTTAGTTTACAGTCACATGCTTGTTCTTAAAATTACTCAGTGATAGAATGTCATACCGAAAGGAAGTTTACTCTGTACAAACAAATTATGAAGTTTCAATTTCGTCATGTATCATGGAACATTGCAAGCATTTGTTGCTTGCTGCAATTGTCGTTACTTGTTCTGTCCTTCGTATTTTACGGATATACTCGTTCGAAATGACGATGTACGTGGTATCCAGTGCAGCTGTTTCATATCCACGAAAATGCTTTTCATAAGAGCATATATATTTCCATAGAGTTGTCCCAGTAAATACGTACAGTGGACAAGCAGTAGCATAAGTGGCTATTCATGCTATTTGGATGAGATAAAAATCCACCACACCGTCAATTCCAAGACCATCTACAATTTCAGTATTTACTTATTTGTTGCTTGATGCAGTTTCATCAGAAGATAGCTATTAATAAAAACAAAAGGGAGTCTTAGTTGAGTTTTTACTGCGTTTTAATTAGCTGCTTTGTGCTGTCGGTTTAGTAATGGTACATTAAGTTGCGATTTGAAAGCAGACATGTCCTTTTATGCTCTGTAATTCCATATGATTCACCTTCCTGCATTATTGTGTGAGCACGCAGGTTCCTTTACTACTCCGTTAATTCTGTATTTTTTATCTTGTACTACCTTGTACTATTACATTTTCTGGCAATATTTCCATATTTCTGACCGTCCCGGCGCTATGCGATGAGTACACGCTTTCCTTTTGTGCCTCGTTTGGCTACTTTCCGCGCCTTCCCGTATTATTCTTTGAAGACGCGTTTTTCTTTCTTCGTAGTTTTTCTGCGTTGTTCATATTCCCGAACTATTCTGGGAGTACAGTTTTCCTCTCCTAATTTTCTTCTATTTCCTTTATTACAAATGGTGTGAAGAACATGAATATTAGCACGTCATTTATCATTCCTCCTGCAGCCTGTTAATCGTGTACTGTATACACCGGTAATCGTGTCGAAATTCTATTTATGCAGGCGACTGAGTATGAGTTATGACAAACCCAGAAAATCACGGGCAAAAGCCCACATCGCGAATGGAACTGGAACTCGCGTACTTGAGAACATCCCCTTGAAGTCAACAGGAAATGTTTTAAGAGAATATTTGCAGTAACACGTAGGGAGAGACGAAACAATTCCTTATTCAGATGGCACGAATACAACAAGCAGTAGAATTATTTACACGAAAGAGTAATTTGCGTAGGTTTATTGTAATAAGTGTCAATTTAGTTCGTGAATATTTCAGCAACGATGTTGTTACTACTGCATTTCAGAACTATTTGTGAACCTTGCCTTATAGATTCAAGAAATTCCTAGGTAGATACTGTATGTAATTTATTCCACATATTCCATTATGAAGCAGTTTACCATATAAGAGTAAGTATGTCCTAATATCATGAATAGGTTTGTAACAGTCTTGACAGACAGGTTACAACTGCAAACATTTAAATGTGACGTTTCTGAGGGGCGTCTGAAGTTATATCTGATGCATTAGTGTCTGTGCTCTCGTATCATACAGCTGTCGAATGACCTTACATGTACACTACGGCGGATCGCATTATGTATTGCTGCTGAGATTAAGGGGCTGGATTCGGATAGAGTTTACTCAAATATTTGTCTTTTTACCTTCATGGAGATGCGAATTCGTACAGTTGTATACTATAGACCCTACTTTTACGTTGCAATGCTAAACTTGCAGAGGTTCCGCAAACACGTTTCCTTCAGAATGAAATGAGTAATTATAATTTGGATTGTGTTATTGCATTTTTATTTTCTTCCTTATTCTTATATAGTGGGTTTTCAGTTTAAGTAATGAATATAAAAATTTTATTTTTCATATATGTGCGTAAACATTTTATTTTTTAAAATGACAGTTCGTGTTTTGAACGGTTTTATGTCATTTTTGCGTCCAGAGTGTACATTTTTACTTTACGGGCTCCGCATTGATTCATATTTAGTCAGAACGATTCTTCAGGTGTTAGAGGATTGAAGACGAGCAGACTGTCGGTTTCAGATTATAATTATCGACACGATTTTATTGAACTGGTTTATAAGGACGTCCTTTAGGAAACTCTCTCGAAAAATGGAAAATATTGCGTACTCTAAAAATTCTAACTTCACTTATTCACAGTAAATAACTGCAACACTCGCACGTTAGAAACGGTACACAGAAATATGCATTTGGGCCGGCATGAAATTCACCCTGTGACTTTTTCTAGGCCGCCCTGTTCCAAACTGCAATGAATAATTTAAAAGATGAACTTTTCGGATTGAATTATTTTTTGTACTTTGCGAAAACAATGTGAAAATATGTTTCACTATCTCCTGGTAAGCAGTACTGGTATCTGACTTTCGTAATTCAATCGATAAGCTCCCTCCAATTCAGTGTATTTTACAAATATGATTAAGCGTGAAGAGCATGACTCAGAGGATATGATGAGTTTGGAAACCAGTTGAATTAGCGAGGCACGAGAATAAATATGTCTGTCAAGGAGTCTGTGAGCATTACCAATAAACGACCGTCGGCTATATTTAGTAAGTGTGCCGAGAGAACAGGTAGTTAACCTCCAGAATGTAAGCAGAAAACATTCTCAAGATCACACACTAAAGAGCAAGTGAAGGTCGCAGCATAAGCTCAACAGATGCCTGACTTGAGGAATTTGTAATTTAGAGCTGGAATGCTCGATTGACTGATAAATTCGCTGTTTTTTAAGTTATTAAAATACTGCTAAAATAACTGAAGTGGAAGTTTGTACGGTCATGTTACTGGTTTACAGTTCATTTTCAAAGCTTCTTTCGCTGAGCTACTTGAGTTAGACATTCTCGCAGCTTTCAGGCTACTCCTGCCCTCCATTCCGACGTAAAGATTATATATACCTGGCTTAGTAGATGTAATAGTAATAATATATCGATAATATTGATTGAAGTTATGTTGCAATTTAATTTATTCTTTAATTGGGCGTTTTTCTTTGCTGTTGTATTACCTTAATATCCTTCCCTTCTGTAACTTGTTAGTGACAGAACTATACAAGAAACTGAGTAAAACCAGAAAATTATCTGTCTTATTGAGTGAATTGTGGCTGTGATCTTGATAGTCACGGTCTTTCACCATACATAGAGTATCCTGGTCAAACCACAATGGCGTCCACATTACGTTTCATCTTCCTGCTAGAATTCCTTTTTCAAATCCACCTGTTCAGAACTTAGAGCTACCAAAATTTCTCTTTTCTGTGGACAGCAGCTATCTATATTAGAATTTCCTATACCATTGACGAAAAAAATGTGTTCCAGGGGCCGGAATGTAGTCGGACATATTCAGTTTGGGCCACGGCGATGTTCTGATATAATAATAATAATAATAATAATAATAATAATACGCATGTTACGACCCACTGTTGGTTTTTTAGGCGCGTTTGCAAAATCGCAAAAAGAGGCTGCTAGTTTTGTCACGTCGTTTGCCTGTCCGTCGGTCCGTCCGCATGGAACAACTCTGCTCCCACTGGACGGATTTTTATGAAATTTCATAAATTGAGCGTTTTTCTAAAGTCTGTCGAAAAAGATCAAGTTTCAAAATCTGACAATAATAACAGGTACTGTACATGAAGACCAATATTTATTTTTTATTTATCTCGCTCAATTTTGTCTCGGAGAAAAGATTGCATGACGAGCTGTAAATTGTATTACAAAATGATAAGCCTAATAGGCTTGTGAATACAGTCTATTTAAATGATATTCCGCTATCGCAAGCAGTAAAATCAGCACCCCTACCGCATTTATTCCCAGCTTTTACCTATTGCGCAAATGTTACGTTTGACCGAACACTTCTAAAAAATTGGAAATGCAGCCTTTGTTTGTCTTCCTCAGCAGGTCCGTATTTAGAGAGAGGTACTCGGTGAATCGAATTGTCTTGGTGTAGTCGTAATATGCTAGATTTTGTTTGGGATGAGCCTCCCTCAGCTTACCTACCAGGCACCTTAAATGAGAATTTTTGTGTGTGTGTGTGTTTTTTTTGTCGCTGCCGGCGACCGTCAGGACTTTTCCTTTTAGTTGGTCACGACCGCCGCCTCCATGTCCATACCTGCTAACTATTCCGGAGCTTCTTGTCACACATTCAGTGCTATTTTGTCTATGTAGCTGAAATAGCGTTGCTAATAATAATAATAATAATGTGCGTAATTACCTTTAGTCGTAGGAACATCCCAGCCTATCTTGGTTTAAGACAGAACCCCATACATAAAAGACAAAATACTGTTCTCCAGACATATAATCTTGTTAGAAAATATTGAGAAATACCGCTTGCAAGCTTTAATTTTCCTCCAAATTTGTTCTGCTGAATGCATGCAAAATAAGAAACTTATTTCGTAAATAAAATAATACATTAGTAGTTCACTGCAGGTGAACTCATTAACGAATATACTCGTATGTATGGATGCAAAGTTAGTTTTATTTATTCATTTATGATTTATTTAACTACGCTCTCAGCGTCTCCTGCTGTATATTGTCGAATGGAATGATGATTAACAAACAATGAACTGTGAAAGATGTAGAGCGAAACGGCTGTGGCCTAGGTTAGGGTACTGCCAATAGAGTTGGCCCGAGAGACAGGAAAATCACAAAACTGTCGGGGTATATGGTGTTACGCCAAAGATTCGAACCAAGCATCTCCCAAATGTAAGTCAGTGAAAAGCCTGTCTCGAAGTAATAACACGAAAAATATACGCACATAAAAGAGGCAACGATAACTTCTATTATTATTAGTAGTAGTAGCAGTAGTAGTAGTAGTAGAAGTAGTATGAATAATTAGGCTAAGGAATTAAAACATGTATTAGTGTTTGTGAGAAGGGACTATAAAAAGGTGTAGTGTTTCGTAAGCACTTTTTGAAACCGCCGTTCCCCCCTCAATCCTGACTTGCGCCTTGGTAACTCCTACGTAATGGTTGCACGCGTTGTCGACATAATTGTAATCAAGACTATTTTCGTATCTTCTGATGAAACCTCCAGGGGAGCCTGTGATCGCTGCGGGGTTCTCACTTTTCTCGGAAGATGACAACGTCCGGCCGACAGTGACACGTGGCGTTGTGACCCGCGTGTCGGACCCAGTGGCCATGCTGCAGACAACTTGCTGCGTCCAGTCAGGTGCAAGCGGGGGCGCCTTGTTCAGGAGCACCGGCGACCTGGTGGGGCTTATATCTTGCAACATTATGGACACTTGCACGGGGGCACTGTTCCCGCGACTCAACATGGCTGTGCCGGCGAGTGTGTTGGCCGAACCTCTGAACGACTACCTGCGTACTGGCGGTAAGCAAGTGTGTGTGTGTGTGTGTGTGCGCGCGCGCGCGCGCGCTTTTTTTTTTTTAAATGGAGCTGGCTGAAGAGACGAAGCGACATCCTCTGAGCGGCCCGGTCTTGTTATAAAACAAAAAGTATAAATGTGTGCTCCCAACAATTCTAGATGCATTATGTTAAGATTTTGCATAGGCATAGTACTTAATTGGTCTTATGTTTCCTTATTACAATCTCGTAATTGGATAAGCAGAATTAATTTATTCAAAATATTATTAACTCTTCTACTTCAACTACTGATTTTCTTTAGAAGATCCCCGTCTTCTGGGGGGTGATGCCGTGTAGTATGGTACAAAATTTACCGACGAGGAAGACATACGTCCCTCCGAAACGTAGGCAGATTCCTACCAGACTACACGGCATCGCGTTTTAGGGGACGGTAACCTTCTTAGTCACGGCATTTAGAACTTCAAACTTGGCGTGTTGCTACTTTCTGTTTGTATCCATCCAAACGAATGTTATTGTCTTGAAGGCCCAATGTATGAACTGAAACACAGTTTCGTTATCTTTTCAGAAAAACTGACACTACTGACATTATCGAAAGTTAACTGCGCGAAACAACATATGTAGGGTCCTTCCCAAAAGACCTTCTAGTTTTAAGTGTAACTGTGGAGACATAGTGACCGAATTGAATTTAATTCTTATAGTTTAAACTATCATGGATGCCAGTGCATTGTCATCATTGGCCCTGTCTCATATCAAATAATTGTTGTAGACCTTAGCGTTGGTTTAATCGCTGGTGTCTGCTGTTAGTTCCGTATGTTTCCAATCCTCAATTCTGTTCTGAAACACATCAAACAAAGTACTCCTCCGTTTCGAGGCGGTCTTCCTCAATAAACTTGTCGCTGATGGGATTTTTTCATCTCTTCCTCCCACATTTGAGTTTCTGTACGAGTTGTATGTTTTTATTAGTCATGCTGATTGATATTTATTAATGGAACACGTTTTGTTAAGGATTAGATGGGTTTAGACGCGTTTAGGTTGCGAGACTTCGGATTCACACGGCGCTGTTAGTGTAGAAGTCTTGAAACTTTTCGCGGCGACAGAATTCAATAAAGTCTTCACGGGCAGACAGCTGCGTCAAGGTGTGAAAGTTCTCCAACATTTCAGGGACTGACTCCATCCCCATCTTCAAGGTGTCAATGTAGATTTAAGTCTCCTTGTAGACTATTCCATGTTGATGAGTATATTATATATGTACCGACGTTTCGGAGGAGATTGCTGCTTTCGTCTGCAGAGTAGACCATCAAGAATGTGTCTGGGTTGCTGCATTACGTCATGTTCTTGGGTTAACTTGGGTTACGGTACTTGAGGATATGTGAGAGATTGTCTTTGAAATTGGATTTTTTTTTAGTTTCTACATGGCTGATGAACCTATGATACGCGTGCCCCCAAACGATACGCGGCATTCACTGCTGTCCCAGTTTTTTTTTATTTCTTTTGCCCGACCAGCGTCTGTATATTGCGAAGAAATATATATACGTATATAACTGCGTAGAAATTGTATATGAACTACAGTTGCTACCAAATAATACGCGAGTGAAACGTTTTTACAGAAATCGGGAGCTGTGCGAAGTGCTGACTGGATGTTTACCATTGGATTGCCTGCCTGACGCCTGGCGGCGACTGGCCGAATACGTGACATCGGACGAAACGTTTTTAATTTTTTTTTTCCAAAAGCAAGTAGTAGCAGCTCCAGTTACTGCCATATTTTCTTCTTATCGCATTCCTCGACGAGGACTTTGTTAGAAATGTAATATAATAATTATAATATGCATAAAACATAATAATGCTATAATTAATAATAATTGCGGAAGACTCAAAGATATTATTTCCAGCCCTATCCTAGACTAATTAGCTTCAACTCTTGCATTGCCGTCATTGCCCTCATGACACAACGTATGGTTCGGCGTCATGGTTGTTCCGTCGTCATACAATTTTATGTGTGTATATTCAAATTAGAACGTGCACTTAACTTCGCTACCTGTTCCTGGTTGCGCCTGATGACTGCAGTAATTACTGATACATGCAGCGAAGTTAATTGCGTTTCGTAATATGAATTGAAACAAATAAAGCTGTAGCAGGACGGAAAAACCTGACATTGATACTTTAAATACAACATGACGCTCAAGTACTCTAACCGGTACAGGGAGTAAGTCCTTTATTAAGAGTCAAAATTGTACATTTAAAGCATAGGTCAGAACTGTTTAAATTGTTGGTTAGGTTTATGATGGAGGAGAAATTGTAGAGTGTCAGTATTTCAACTCAAAGGGAGAGAGAGTTTATGGCGGGTATAGCAAGCTAACAATTTCGATGTTTGTCAGTGTCAAAATGTGTGGGATAAGGAAGGTTGAAAAAAAAACTGACTTTGAAAACCTTGACAGCTTTTGGGACATTTTAAATCGTGCGGGAAAGATTTACAATGTTAGGCACGCTTGGACTCTAAAGAAATTAGTGAGACGCGTGAAGTTCACGCGGGCGACGGCAATGGAACGACATTACATTAATGGAAGCCAATGGGGTTAACGTATTTAAAAATTCTGACTTTTGGACCTATTAGGGAACAGCGAAATTTAACATTGGCCAATCGGGTATAATAAGAAATTTTAAGAGAGGATGAACTTAAAACTTACGCGTTTTGGAAAACTTAACGCAAAAGGAGTCTGGTTTTTAACTCGGAAGTGACAAGTTGTGCACGCGTACCAAAGCTAGCAGTGAATACAATTTTTCAAGGGCGCATCCATATGCAGCGATCTGTATATGTCAACATCAGGAATTAAAATAAACAACATTAATAGTGACAAGTGTTAGTAATATCACCGCCCCGCCACTTAGACCATTTAGATTCCTTGAGAAAAAGACATGCCGGCCGATTGAATAGCTGGGTGGGTTGTACTACTTAGGTTCGTGTGGCTAGCGTCGGAATAAACTCTGATGCCGCAGCCGGTTTAATCGTCGGTGTCAAATTGTAATCATAGTAATTTCAACTTCTTATTCTATTCTGAGACCATTTAAGAGATTAGTTTTAGATATGGACGCGGCTGCGTCTGTAGAGACGTCGTTGGCCATATGTTCACATTGTTTGATTCCTAGGGTGTCATGCGCTTGCATGAATCTGCTCATTTCCTTATGCTGAAAAAATTTCAGTGAGATTTCTTTATTAATAGTGCGCTGGTTGACACAGATGTAGGAAGAGTTTCTTAGAGTTTAATGGTTTAGGTTTCTGGGGTAAGTTCATGTGTGATGACGTGTTTTAAATTTTAATTCTCATTCCACTTGTCACCTGCCGCAGGCACATCCGCTGCTGTAATTGTTTAGTCATCGTCTTCCTCATAACATGTCGCATGCTCGTCGTCGGAGCCAGCGTCATTTTAAAAAGTCAAAATCCAGTGTTGTTTTTGTGTTTGATTTACACGAACGAGAACTATAATTGCTCTATCCATTTAAAAATTTATGTTCTGTGGGTTTTTTAACAGTTGATTGGTACGTATTATTTAAATCACTGTACTAGTTAATCAGTTTGTTTATTGAGGTAACTACTTAATCACATAAGTCCGTACCCTCTTATTATGTGTTGAGAGAACTTCACGGACATTATTATTATTATTATTATCATCATCATCTTAATAATGACGTTCGTCGTAAGGCTTTGGGATGGCGAATGCATGTTTAATTTGACATGTAGGGCTTGGAATGATTGGCGTGTAAATGGATAATGTTTGTACTGATGATGATGATGATTATGATGATGATGATGACATTGGCAAATAAACTGAATGTTAAAGCACGCCTGGTAAGTTTAATCGGTTATAGTGGTATTTTTTTGTATCGTTACAGATATGCAGTACCTGTGTGCAATGGAAAGCAAGGATCCAAATATACAACGGCTTTGGAAACTTCAAAATATGATCAGCAAGCTGTAATACATACTTAATGAGGCTGACAAGGGTGTAGTTCTAAAAGTAAGTCTACTTGTGAAAGTGCCCTGATAGGCTGGCGCGCAGTTTCAAATTGAAATAAATTGATGTTAATCACAGTCTGAGGCCGTTGTCGATATTATTTAATGACATCTTCATTCTTTTACACCATATTTTGTTTTTCTGTGGCACTACTGTCCAACGCGGGCCATGGCCTCTTCATTCTTGAGATTGCTAGATCACACCTAGCGACCCACTAGAGACGGTAGGACTCTTTTGGACGAGTGATCTGCTCTTCGCTTAGATCTCTACCAGGCAACACACAACATTCACAAGAGACGGATATCGATCCCCCCGGAAGGATTCGAACTCACATTCTCAGCAGCCGATCGGCCACAGACCCACGCCCTAGACCGCACGGCCAAATCACACACTACATAGGCCAACTATCGCTGATACTTTCACCTCAAACAGAGAAGGTGGAAACTGAACAAGTTCCAAGCAATTTCCACGTCGAGTACATAAAACCTTTTATAAAAATGCCTGTAGAGTTTCCCTTCAAGTATTTTCCTGTTGACGACGATGATGATGTTGTTGTTGTTGTTGTTGTTGTTGTTGTTGTTGTTGTTGTTGTTGATGATGATGATGATGATGATGATGATAATAATAATAATAATAATAATAATGTACGTATTACTGAAGAAAATCATCCTCTTTGCAAGAAACGAAATAGAAATGTTTAGTAAAAGACTGTTTTTATCGCATATTCATTTTTCAAGACTATATTTCATTCATAAAAGAGTCCACACGAATTCCAAAACGATGTGTATTGTACTACCATTATATTTTTGATTTGTAGTAGTTAATTCTGACGTGGGCGTCCACATATCGGTCTTCACTTTCACACGATTTTGCAATATGAAGTGTGACGAGAATTCTATGGCTTTTCTGTCATCATTGTATTTCGTGAAAAGAGTTATATCCCAAGGTTGAGACTTAATTATGGAATTATCTGTCATAATTAAATTGCTAGATGCGGTGTGAAAGTTATGGGTTAACATTTATGTACTAAAACATTTGACAAAAACACTGCGATTAAAGTTTGTCTTTTTAAGAATACTTATAACTGTTACGCAGTTGCTACTTTTTTTATTTTATCTTGAAGTTTGTAATAGCATAATGGGCATATGGATTAGGCCACGGGCTGGATGACAGATGTATCGTGGTTCGATTCTCTGCCGGGAGCAAGAGAATGTTGTTTTCTTCAAAGCGTCCAGACTGGTTCTGACGCCCGCACGGCCTCCGATTTAATGGGCGCCAGAGGTGCTTCTTCTGTGGTAGAGCAGCCGGAGCGTGAGGCTGACCACTCGTGTCCATCGTGTGCCGAAGTTAACAATGGGTGGAATTATACTTCTCCATATTTCCTCATGGCTCGCACAGTGACAGCGTTACTTTACGATTTGATCTGTGTGTTTATCTCTTAAGGTGTTTGACATCTAGGCCCCCATTACATATTGGATCTTGTTCTTAATTTCATATACACATTGTATCTTAATGCATGTTGCGTTGAATTGTCTGCCTTTAGTCAGAAGCTTCCTCATCGCACTAGTAAAATTTTAAAATGCTTTTTTTGTTTTCGATTTTACTCTTTGTTTACTATACTTTAAATTATGTGCAAAATTATCGCGAATTCCGCTTTATTTTCTGTCCTTTCTGTCAGTGTTCTCGAAGTCCTATTTAGAGTGTTGGATACCTTATCTTATAACTAATGGGAGCGTTTCCAACCCTTTGCCCCTAGGCCGCACCTCTTATTTTTGGCAAGCTAGCCTTGTCATGTTCGTCCGTCCTATCACCCGTCTGTCACCATGGATCAGCGCGACTCCCAACAGACGGATTTTCGTGAAATTCCATATTTGGGTTCATACTGTAGTTTGTCGACAATTCCTATTTCGGCTAAATACAGACAAAAGTAACGGTTACTTTACATCAGCGAGGAGAAAAATGCGGCCCTTGTACCTTTAGCAATGCGGCCCGCGCTCTGTTTTGAGAAACACGCAGCAAGAACATAAGAAATTCGATTAATAATCATTTTATCGGCATTCACACGAAATCCTAAAAAGTTAATTTCGTGTTACTGCACCTCTTGACTTCTTTCAAATCTATTTACCTGTAATAACTTTCCAGTTCCCGACAGATGATGGACTTAGAAGTGCGTATAGTTAACGAACAGTTTTTTAAAGTGAATATTGTGAAGGATCCATACAGAAATCAACTCGACGATGAGAGATTCGAGAGCTGTCTTCGTGTTGCAGCTTCCCAAATCTCTCCACACCATATACAATTTAGTGACGAATAAGCAATGCCAATTTTATAATTGAAGTTCTTTTTCTTTAACAGTTGTGAAAAGTGTATAAAAGAGTGCAACAGAAAGATCAAATGTAACGCAAACACAATATTCATAAAATTGAAATGATGTGTACCCTGCATAATAAGGAGGATAGAAGTGTTAACGCCAAATATTGTGCATTTATTGGTTAATTAAAGAAGAACGATGTCCATATTTTCTCAGTTTACTTCACTCAGGATTTGTGATAAGAGAGACACAAGTTAGGACTTGATAAGTGACGATATTTTGAAATTATACTGTATACAGTGAATTCGTATATTATACGATCAATTTCAAATAATTTTTACCGCCCCAATATTGGCTTTATTGACATGAGGATGCTGTTAGTAATCATAAGTAAAATTGTACACATATTAATAATGCGGTTCGAATACATTTTCTCTCTTGATTTGACCCTCGTGCCCAGAAACTTGCTAACCACCGCTTGAAGTGAAGAACGTAGGTGTTTAGTCCTCATAACGGAGAGAGTTTTCCCTGTGAAACAAGCGGTGAAGTCGAAGAAACGTTGGTGATCTAAAGACAACATTACAACTTGGTCGACTGTACATTTCCCCGTATGCGATAATTCAGCGTTTACGAGGTACCGAGAATGATCATTTACAAATCTGTAACTAAGATTCTGAGAAATGTTGCAGTGTATTTTGTGCAAGTTTTCAGTGCTTTTCTTAAAATTAGCGCAAATTTAAAATTCAAGGTCAGTAAGAGATCGCAGATGCCAAAAGTGCTACGCTGTGCGGACCTTTCCTAACATGGTTAATAGACGTGTCAGGCACTTTAAAAAAAAGTCGGAAAGCCGCCGTGGTCACCGGCTATGGAATAATAATAAAATAAGTCCCTCACTACCAACCTTTATGCTAGGACCTTTCAGATTTCCTGTTGCTGCATTAAAGAACATGACAAAATAAGAAACTGCTTTGTGCATTATGTGCTAATTGTGAAGCAAAACGCATGCTGAAGACTGTGTCGGTCAAAACATCCTTCCTGAAGTTTCACATATTTTGAATGATTTGTTACGTAGAGTTAATCATGACTTGGTAGCATGTTCATATATGTAGTTTCATCTGTATTGGGCTACATATTGACCATTTTATTTCCTGACCTGTAGGAGATTTTCCCCCCCTTTTTTATGGCCTTGTATTCTACTTCTCCCACAAATTTACATCACCACATTAGCAACTGGTGTTTACGGTTCATGTTTATCTCTTTTCTGAGTCTCATAGACTTACAAAGATGGCACTTAAGTACGTCGATTTAACTCAGTGCTTGTGCCTTGAACAATTACTCCAAAAGAATACGGTTGTGAAGTCCTTCGATCTACTGCTTACTTGGGATCATCTGAACATTACAAGGGCGGTGAGACTCTATTCCCTTCTACAAAGCAGGACACTACATCGCTCATTTGTTGATATTACGATAATTTGTGTTCTGTTTGTTCATAACAGTTACTAAAATGATGAATGTTAAAAAGTAAAATTCCATAAGAATTCCAGGCTTTGTCCTAACAGTTATTAATTTCATTTAATCCTTAACTTTATGCAACCCAACCACCAACACCCGGACGATGTGGTGTTAGGTTTTGACGATAGATGTCAGATCTATGATCTGTACCCCTCTGGTCTCGTATTCAGCCAAAGTGTGTGGCGAGATATAAAATACGTTAAAGTTTACGCTAGGAGGGCACACGGATAAGAAGGAAGTATAATCCGTGATCACAGTTGGAATGCTATCCAAAGGAATGTACGAGTCAGAATGTTACTGTAAGGAGGTGTGTACGTCATGATGTGCTGATTTTGGTGTTATGACAAGTGGGCAGATTTCCTGCGTGTGCAGTTAAAGCGTTACTTTGTGCATGATATGTTTGCCGATGTTATGTCAGAATGAAACTGTGTGTATAGCGTAGCCAGCTTCTGTTTTAGAGGTTTGTGTAATTGTGTGTGTAGTTGGCATGTAGGAATTGGTTTTGTATGTTAGTTGGTCAGGACGGTTAATAATTAATCAAATCAGCACCATCGGACAGTGCAGTTCTACTCCTCAGCTCTCAATATAATTTTGCCTGAATCAGTGTAGTTAGGCACATGTCGTGTGCGTTGTCCAATGAATCGTAATTATAGTACTTTTTTTTTTTACTGAGGTTGCAGTCCTTGGTGGACCGCAGCCTCTTGTTTTAGAAGCTGTTTAACAGAACGTGTTTTTTTATTTGGTGGAATTACTGGCCCCACGCTCAACTTCCAACCTGGAGGTCCAGGGTATCCCTTTTTGACTGGGTTGTCACCTTTGACCTGCCTGGAATGGGAGACCCTGCCGCTAGTCACGCTACCGACCACACAGTTCTCAGGATCATTTGACCATGCAAGCCCCGCCACTATGAATTATAATAACTGGTTTTTATTTTTTGTTTACCCCAAGTTGAAAATGTATGTATGTGAACATAGCTGAACCCTCACACAATACACCTGAATTAGTTCCCAGCTCTTCAGATCATTGTCTAACATTTTTTTAAGTACATCATAGATAATAAAGAACATTTTCAAACAAATTTGCCTGTATGCAGTATTAATACACTGAATGAACACCATCTTCACAGACCATATGCCAGCCTTTCATGTTTTCAGAAAAGTACATTTTATATTGGCATCAGAATTTTCAGTATTTATCTGTGTAGTCTCACAAGTTTTAAGAATGAAAATACATAATTTAAAGTGACATTAAGAAGATACTGAAATATACACTCTTTTCATTCTGTGGATGAATTTTTTTATGCATAAAGATTTTCATTATTACTGTATGTAAATGTGTGTAGCATTTCACACTTTAGTAATTCTGTACACTGTGCATACTTTATGTATTTTGTATGTTTATGACTTATTCCACATCTTGCTGTCAGTTTCACAAACTTATGGATCAATTGTATGTGTGTATATGCATGTATGTATATATGAACATGCCATATACGGTGACAGTAATTGATGTGACAGTTGCTAGCTTTCAATGATCAAGCTGAGAGCTTAACTGTGCTTGTTTCATGGTGAGTATAAGTCATTGTATAAAGTGGCAATCTAGTGGCTACCACAGTTGGTTTTATAAACCAAACTCTGGCACTTTATATAGGCCCATTGTCGTTGGCTGCAAGGGGTTCAGGTTCACAGTTTGCTACTGTTGCTGTTGCATGATTATAATTCTTTAGTTTTATTTGATGTAGGTATTTTTACATTTACACTGCCTTAGCAGCATGGACATTCATGGACACACATTGTTCCATTCCTGGTACCAAGTGTTGGCCCTAAAGAGGTCTGATCTTCATCAAGTGTAACTGGAATTTTTGCACTTTTTTTCACACTGTATTTCATTCCTGAGGACACTAATATTTCTTTTATTTTACTTAATGTATTTATTTTCACTTAACACCCTATCTTATTTGATACCAATAGCTTATGCGCACTATTTACACACCATTTCACTCCTTTTAATAGCACATGTTGGCCTTACAAATGACCTGTTTACCTGCAATATTGGTACAGAGTAGGATAACATGTCATGTTAGGTTAGGTTAGGTTTGGTAATGATAATTTATAGATTAGAGTAGGTTAGTTAATGGTCGTGTAGAATAGCAAATGTTATAGTATTTTAGGACAGTTTATGCCAGGATAGTTTAAGGTAAGGTGTGTTTGTTTTTGATGCATTATATTATGTTGAATCAGTGTACTATATGTCACACTCACTAGTGCTACATTCAGTGAAACTGAAATTTCATTTGATCTGTTGGTGGGTTCCTCATTGTGTTCCTTATGCCTTTGTCTGAAAATATACATTGCCAGGAAGTAGATGCAATCTGACCTACTCTGTGTGTATATGTGTGTGTGTGCACGCATATGGGGAGGGTCCTTTTGTTGGTTCAGCACACTTGGAATATCAGTAGTTAAATACTGTTTT
>Ga0123354_10002775_pt1 | contig 23564 bp, 10 predicted proteins | sample TergutLab28metaG_2_FD_97872 | JGI IMG/M metagenome (GOLD analysis project Ga0123354, IMG submission 97872) | Labiotermes labralis P4 segment gut microbial communities from Petit-Saut dam, French Guiana - Lab288 P4 | ecosystem: Host-associated > Arthropoda: Insects > Digestive system > Gut ... | reverse complement strand
TATATTATATTATATTATATTATATTATATTATATTATATTATATTATATTATATTATATTATATTATATTATATTATATTATATTATATTATATTATATTATATTATATTATATTATATTGTCATCGTCATCATCAAAACAGGAATCCATCACTGTAATATCGCCCAACTAATTTCAGTCCAGGTGATAAAATTATACCAAATTTTTTTTCCATTACCTTTCAACCTGATTAACTTAGTGGACTACCCTTCTGGAGGAAAGGGGGGGGGGTCCTTGCAAAACAATACTGTTAAAAGTAACTTTATGCAATATCACCACAAATGAGAAGCTAATGCATAATCAGATGGTCAAGAAATTCCTGCATTACATGAAAGCTGAAAGTTCGCTACAGTATTCACAAATATCGTCACTGGAGTCTGTTCAAAGCCATGTTAATCTAACATAAATCCTAACACCTAATCTTGCCATTTCTCTTTATATTATCTCCCCATTTTCGCCTCAGTTCCCCTCGTGGTCTCTTCCTGCAAGGTTTCACGACAACAATTTCTTCGTAACTTTCACCTTACCCTAACAATATTCGGTAAAGACAATAAATTATTAAGTTCATAACTATCTATGCAGCTTTCTACCTCCACCACCCAGTATTCTTCTCACAACGCAATTCCCAAATACCCCCAATCCTTCATACAATGCCAGATGTTCGCTGCTAATAATTAATTACCTTGCTTAATGGAAGACATCCCGTTTTGTTTATATATTTAATTAATTAATTAATAAACCACCATAGGATACAACTGTGTGTTTATTACGTGACGATAAGCTACGTGTACCTATTTCATTCCTGACGGATGAAAATTTAAGATAGAAATAAAAATATAAAGAGCACATATTTATAATTCATGTGGTGTTTACGTTTTTCCATGCATAATCTGACGATAGACCGTCAGGACTGTAACGTGTACACACAGCTTGTCGTTACATAATAAACATACAGCTGTGTCCGGCCGTGGCTTACTGATTAAACCGATTAACTGTCTTGCATTTGGAGGACGATATTCATAAGAAACAGACTGGAAAATATTTCAGATATTTCGACGAATCCATTTTTATTTGCAGCTTATTTACCAGTAAAAAAACTGAGAACCAGAATAAAAACAATTGCATTCTCGTAACAAAGACGTCACTTGAATAAGTTATTCAAAACTTCGCACTTTTCCAGAAGATTTCTGCCAAGTTTTCCGGAAGATTGTGCAGTTTAACACCTTTCGGGAAGGGTTTATTTTACTGGAGAACAAGAGGAGGTTTAAATTTTGTGTTTCGTGACAAGGAAGAGCCGGCGCATTATATCTTTCACTAATGACGCAAAACTGTAGCAATCAGCATTGCAGATATGAAGTGGCGTGTCACGGTACAGCAAGTGTATCGTGTTACAGTCTGTTCTTCTTCTGGAGTAGAAAAATCAGAAAATGCTTATTAATGTAAATATTTTTCGTTGATATTTTGACAAAAGTTGATGTGAAAGTTGTATCGCTTTCTTCTAAATTACTTTAAGACGTCACTGAATGTAAACATATTTGAAATAAAGTTAATGACTTCCTGACGAAAAACACAACCGGATAGGATCAACGTGGCTAGATATTTAGGCTACTGTCATAGTACGTAAGGGTTAATAGCTGTGGTAATGACGACCACAGAAAAAAAACCAGAAAATTCCAAATTTTTGTTAAATTTATGCAAAATGGGGAACAGAGAAAGGAGACAAACAGTTTTTCGTTGTCAAATAAAACTACCATTGAAATACGCCTCATTCAAATTACCCCACAAGTAACATTTATTTAAAATTTTATGAAAAAAGTAGCAAGGGCTTAATTCAATCATGATTAATCGCTTAACTTTATAGTGATTTAAATTATTATTAATTCTTTAAAATTTGCGATTGTAACGCAGCTGATTCGGTAACTTCAGAATCCAAATTTACGGTAGGAATATTAGATAGAATTTACAAAATTGCCGGGCTATTGTTACAAGAATTTTTAATCCTAAACATGAATATTTTTTTTCCTTTCAGCTTCTGCTGTTTTTCAAATTGCGCTTCTATTATTTCGACTATTTACATGTTTGGTGTATTACAATTTCCTGTTATTAAGGTCTCCGATTTTCCGATATGTTACACAGCACAAATTTGTAGGTGTTTACCGATATTTCTGGATAGCCTATCGGTACAAACGTCGAAGGTCATACGGCCAAACGCCGAAAAACAACTGCCATCAAACACGACGTCCAAAAGAAGAATGAAGACCTCAACTAGACCGCACAAGAAACCTCCAATCTCACGTCGTGTTATTAATTATCAGATGTGTATTGATACTTGATAAGAACGTAATAATGAACGTCATATATTCTCAAGGTGACTGGATACAATTCTATATAGTTATTGTGTCGTCACTTTAGTGAGTAACCAGTCCAGTTATGCTAGTGACTGGACAACCTGATTGCCACTTTGACCGGAACCCTAGTTACCTCGTCACTACCTCCAGACCAACTCTGAGGTTCACTCAACGGCCGGAGCGTGAAACCAACCGATCACACAGATATATTGTTAAAACCGGGCGCAACGTTACAGTAACTTCTCCCTAATGTCTACATCTGCCGCTCCCAAGCACAGAAAAAAAACACATTTGTCCAATTATTATAATTAACTTTATTTGTACTTTCCAAGCAATATTATGATATGACACAAAGCGCGGCCGATGATAGGAACAAGACATGCATACAAGACACGTGTATATAAGACACGTGTACACAGTGTTTAACGTAGACAAACTAGACAGAAGAAGTCAAGGTAATGAAACTACGGGGTACATCAACGGCCAGAATTTTTGGAAAAACTGAGTGACCACAAAACTGTGAGAGGACAGAACTTCCTTACAAGCGCCTCAGTTGTACGATGGTTTCACGTGTCTATGTTCGGATAATTCTTTCAAGAAAACATTTCTTGAAATCATGTTGCGTATTTCATGTCGCCAGCAGATTACGTACGGCATAAAGCATTTTTGAGTCTTACTGCAGCAGAAGTTCCCAAGGTATTCACCTTGCCCGTAATAAATCCTCCTTAAGTTACCTCTTCAATCACCGCGTTAATTTTAATGTCTTTCGCCCAACTCTCCTTTTTCATGATTCTTCCTATGCGTTTTGAATATTTTGCTGAACAAGACTGTAAGGTCTTGTTCAGCAAAATACTTCTTTCCCCTTTTGTTATCTGGCAAAGGATTTTGTTGCTGTTTCCCCCTGAAGGGATTACTTTAAGATGTCGGTATTCCAGGTTTTATATTGTCGAATTGAATGAAAAGTGAATGATGAAAATGAAAAGATTTGTAAGGTTCCAGTCTTGGTTTTATCGAGGCAATATTTCGGCTTTTGCCTAGAGCGACTAAGGTGCGAAAAAGGTGGTCAGGATGCACGGTTTCCCTTTCTGGTTTCTAACCGGGAACCTCCAAGGAGCAATACATTTACCCCTCTAAGAATTAAAGTTCTAAGTTTATTAAACGCTTTTCGTAAAAAAAGCTGAGAATAAACTCAATCGTAAGTAGGTGAGAGCTCAAATTGTATCGTCACTGAAATTATTCTGCTCTGTTCAGCTCGCTGATTCGACCGAACTCCGCCAGAACTCACCCTTCGTACCCACCGCCGCCTCCTGCAGACTGTCCTTATTGCCGCCGGCCAACACGTATCGACCCTCCTTTCCCTCGCCCGCTAAATCCACTGTTGATCATGGATTTCTGCTTCTCATTAGCGTCATTCAGACTGACGCTTAACTCGAGTGACAAGCAATTTGACACCAACCCCGCCTCCGCAGCCAAACGTACGCGGACACATTCTTCTCAGATGTGGAAAACAAATCCAGATTATATTTCAAATGCAAAACCAAATAGATAGGCCTAAATCTTCACATGTCTGTTAGACAAAACAGGACATTACCGAAATCCGTGACAAATTCCCTTCTCGATATTCACAAAAGAGTACAGACAGTTCGGATCAAAACTACAAAAATAATGAAGGAATTAAACGCCTTTAAACTTACTTACTCCATGGTGCAAAGTCCTTCTTGAGCAGCTAACTGCTTTGCAGATAGTCAAGAAATTCCCCGCATTTCACGGAACCCGAAGGCTCATTACCGCAATCACACGGGTCCGCTACCTCTCTCTGTCCTTGGCCAGCCCAATCCAGTCCATATACCCACATCCCACCTCCTGGAGATCCATCCTAATATTATCCACCCATCTACGCCTAGGTCTCCCCAGTGGTCTCTTTCCCTCCAAACGCATTCGAATACAACAACAAAACAATCTTCCATTAAACTGAACAAGAACAGCTATCGGACTACTGCTGATTCCAACAAGAATTTGATTAATTCCATCACGAAATAATATAATAGTAAGTTTACTAATAAATACACTACACCAAGAAATAAAAACAATTTTAAGAAGAGAAAATCAAATAAAGACAACTCCTATAACCTAACATCATTATTCCTCATAATCTTAACAAACAGTTTCCTGCGATTATTCCCATGCATCTTCACCAGAGCAAGACACCTAACACTTACACTAATTGCAGCCCTACCTCTATGAATGAGATTTATATTATTCGGGTGAATTACACAACTAGTTGTGATGACGGTGTCTAATTCCTTCATTATTTTCATAAACACAACGGGATGATGAATATCAAAAATTGCAAAACTAGTCTCATTTGTCGTTCTAGAGTGTGTCTGAACACAAATGAGAATTCTACTCGGTGCGACAAGGCAATCATACGGGCCTATCAAACCTCATATTCTGAACAGGGGATCTGCAACCTGACCACATCACCAGATACCTTGTATAGCAGCGTCTGTTGAGTTGATTGGTTAGTTTGGACCGGGGGAGGGGAGGGACTAGAATATTTGCTTACTCTCAGACCTGCAAGCGTAAGTCGAATAGTGTGCCTGACCCGATGCTTTCAGATAATGCAGTATTTTACCGTAGCTGAAACAGCTCGATTCTTGGCAAAGCTCGCATTAAGATTTGCCCTACAGGATCCTTGATTTCTCGATAGACACACACTGATCTTTGTGACACCTGAACTCCCTTCATGTACCCCCCCCCCCTCCGCCCAAACCAAACACTTCCTCCAACCTCACATAGCCTAATCTGTGGGGTAAAACAGTGGGGAATCACGTGTGTGTGTGTGTGTGTGTGTGTGTGTGTGTGTGTGTGTGTGTGTGTGTGTATTTAGAAGCGCGGAGATATGGTTCTTGTCTTCCCAAGTACAAGAATCCACAATCAGTTTCGACACCGTATGGTCTGGTAGCTTATTACCAACTTCTGATTCGAAAAAAGTCGTTCTTAGTATCGCCACTTCAATTGAATAATATGGAGCACAAGGTGACGCAGTTAGTTGAGGCACTGCGGTATGAGCTGGAAGGTCGCGGGTTCGATTCCTGACGGTTTCATTTAAATTTTTCATAGACATTATCCATCCGGCCGCACATTGGCCTTGAGTTCAACTCAGCCTCTAACAGAAATTAGTACCAGGAATATTTCCTGGGGGGTTAAGAAGGCCGGTGCGTAGAGCTGCCAACCTTACCACCTTCGTGTGCTGACTGTCTTGAAATATGGCTCAACTTGATGGAAACCTCAGGGTCTGTCCAGGCCTATGGGGGGGGGGTTTCTTTACCCTTAACTTAACTGTATAACAGAACACAGGACATATAAATGCGAGGTCAACATATTCTGTTTCAAATGTCAAACAAGAAAACCGCGTGTCAAAAAACAGACTAATTGACTTCTATCAAAGAAAATCAATGCCGAAAGTTTCTAATTCTTTCACGGTTCATATAACATAAGGATCGAAATATTAATGATTATAAAACAATTATATGTGGAACAATTTATTATGAAATATATAATCTAGAACACATTAGGTGGGAATTTTAATAAACTATAACAAACTGTAATTAAAAATTGTAAGGTTGAGATCTTCGTCACAGTAATAGAAATTATAAACGTTTTAAGCATGTCCTTTTCATATATATTTGTATTTTCTTGTCTAATGATGATTTTGAAGTCTTGAAGCACGTAGTTGCATTGGTTGTATTAATTTTATATACTGGGTTAATAGAACACAACAGCAAGTCCTCTGATAAATATTTATATTTACATTTAATGTCAGAATTACTTTTTCGAAATAGGTCTCCAAATTACATTAGATAATACGGATTATCAATTAATATTGCAAACCAAAATTCCGGAATTCACGGTGCAAGGTTAGGGTAGTCTTATAAATTAAAGTAGTGGGTGTAGAGGGAAAGAGGGCCTTTTTACGAATTGAGTTATGTTTCATAAAACGTCGTGGTTGAGGGGTGTAAAGGGGGAACAAAGGAGGGGGTTGAAGGATAAGCGAGATACTGTGGGAGGGGAGCGGAGGAACTGCTTGATATCAGTGTCTGTCCGCCTAGCCTGGCCCGAGCGAGCTGTCGTCTCGAGTGAAAAGTTGCTCCCTGCTTTCTGAACTCTGCCTGCAGCGTCGCCGGCGACTGGCAGCTGTCAGAAGAGAAAGAGGGGCGCCAGATAGATTCACCAGCGCCACAGGAAAGAGGACATGACTGCACACATCTCAACAAACTACTACTTCTTTTTTTGTACCTTTGACGATATGAATGATACTTTTAGTCAACAAATGAACGATGTGCTGAACACACCCTTCTGCCATTTTTGTTTAGAATTAAAGAAACATGCCGTTACTCAACATTCCTCCTCTTACTTCATTAATAATGGAAGCCGAAAGAAGCTGAGCTCAGACAAGTTTTCCGGAACTAAACGGAACTGACAGAAAATGAATCTATGACAAATACTGAACACTTTCCTCCCTCTGCGCCACAGAAGCGAAACTGCGAGTAAAGGAAGGGTGAGTTATTACAAAAATGTTAATAACATGTAGGAGTACAGTATTGCGACATTCTTCCCTTAATTTTATACGAAATGGGCCGATTACTTACTTCTGTTCTTATAATAAAACCAACGAGAAGCACTAATTTCTCAAATTTATTTTTGGAATAGGACTCCTTACATGTTTCGGACAGTATCTCTGTCCATCATCAGGAGTCTAGCACTGTACACACAGCAATAGGTATAGGTCATACAGGTAATGCTGACTGCTTGTTAGCAAGCAGTCAGCATAATCTGTATGACCTATGACTAACCTCCAACAAACAGCAAACCAAGAACGGAACGACCAATGTGGTAATCAACATCATAGTCGCGAGCTACTGATGATGGGCACGGTAATGCCCGAAACATGTTGAGCCTATAAGAAGTACAATAAAATAATAAGTGGCATCTAGTTGGCTTTTTTATTCTTCATTTATGACTTTATTCAGACGACAAGAAATAAGATTACGAACCAAATCGTAGCGTATATTCCCAGTATTTTATCTGTTACGAACTACGATAATGCAATTTTTATATATTACCTCGTACTATCATTCCATTATATTCGAACTTTGCCACATTTTAAGGAATTTATTTTATTTCAGAAAGAAACAGACTATTTAACGTGCGCGAGCGATGCTGTTTCTGAAAACGAATTAAAGCAATCAGAAAGCAATACTATGCAATACGGCACAAACTTTGCAATTACGATCGACCCATCTGAGTTTTACAGTAGAACTGGATGTAACTGAAAAGTAATTAGGCCTGGAAAGAAGTTATTAAAACATGAGGACGCAATGTGGACGGTATTAGTAAAAAGTTTGGAGAGGGGAGATTAGAGGCAGAGAAGGGGGGGAGACAGTGAGTTATTTCTAATTAGCAAGTCCCTGTTGCTGGTTTTTATGTAAGTTTGTGCTTACAGGAAAATAAGTGTAACCGTGTTCGTAGTAAAAGTGTAAGGGATGTAATTTACTGAGTTGAATGTTTTTAAAGTGCCCCATCAGGGTAACAATAAACTTTTTTTTTGGTAAATATATCCTCTTCCTTCTCTCTCTACAAACGCAGGAGTTTTTACTAATTAATAACTTTACAAAATCCCATTGATGATGATAACACAAAATACTTGTATGTATACCCCACTCAAGTTTTGGTACGGTTGTACACTTTAATCCATTAAGGATATTATAAACAATCGCTGCAGCGGTATCACATTGCATAAACTAGCCCAGTACTTTGTTTATGTCAATTACGTACAAATTACCGACAATATTACCGTGATGGTCCGTTTCTAATATAACAACCTGACAAAAATAGCGGACGTATAATTATCTATTTGTAAAATTTATATACTAAATGTATCTTTATATTTTATAATCTCAGACATTGTTGGTGCGTCGTAATAAGCAGCTAAGTCTAATTCAGTATGGACGAGAATTACACAAAATTAGACCGTTCAAAAACCTGAAGGGGAGGACACCTGGAAGACGGTGGCAAAGATGGGAAGAAGATATTAGAATAAGCTTCAGTAAACAGTATGTGAATCTCACTAAAATTCTGTACAAAAGTGTCCAGAATTTGTGTTTATAAAGACCCCTAGGTTTGGCGCTAACGAAACGGCAACTGAGAAGAACGAAAATACAGAAATGCCTTTCCACGGGGCAGTCACCGAGTGCAGAATGACGGATAATAAACGCAATAAATAACAGAGGAGAATGGGAATAACCGTTATGAGAACAATAACAAAAACTATCGCAGAATTTGCCTGAGTGTCTGTAAGTATAATTTGGAAAACCACTCCGAACTGTGTATTAATACAAATCGAAGGCAAGAAGACGCCATAAAAGCCACAGATTTCGTAAAAAAGCTTAAAACAATTTTAATTCTTGTAATTTGTACGTAAAGTAAAGCAAATACTTCACACGTCACAAAATCAAGAGAGGGAGTAGAGTTATTACCATAGGAATTTTTATCTTCTGCACTATCTCAATGCCTGTGGTCAGCATTACTCTCCAGTCACTTTATTCCAGGTAACAATCCATGGAACACACTGAACATGAGGTTGAGTCGGTTCCAGTGTCGGTCTATATACATTGGGCAAGAGAAAGACCTTTCTTGCCTCTACCAGGAATCGATCCACGATTCCTCAGTCGGCCAGCTCGTAGTTATTATACTGACCTACGATATAACGAATCCTCTTGTAACCGAAACAAGACTAAAGCTAAATCAGTGGCTTTGATAGTAGTGTTGATGATGACGATGATAGTCGTGATGATTATGAAATTTAATTTCGTGTACACAATGCATCAGACTACATCGTGAACTCATATATCCCTGCATCAATCAAATATAGCTCTAAAATTATATGACCTACAAAAATCGTTTCCTGTAAAGTAAACGTAGGAAAGTAGAACTGTTTAAAAAAAATGTGTCTCCATTACTAAACCCAGAATTTATGTGTAGAGCTGAAACCTGCCGCACTTTGCACAGTTCCACATTAGAATTGTGATCTCTAAAACGCTGATAAACTAAGTAACGGATATTCAGCATCACAGTTCTTAATAATCTGGGTACTTTGCATCCTTTGGTGCTTATTCACCTGTCCACTGTATTCTTAACTTTGGTTTTACTATGCGTGTATTGCTGTCGTACATACTTTAGTTGCCGGATTGCTGGCTAGAAGTCAGTATCCGGAAAGTCCTGCGACCGGCCACCTCGGCACAGGTTTTTCTTGGTTTCCCTGTGTCTATAAACGAATGCTCAGATGGTTCCTAAGACTCCAAGATGCTACTGCATGCTTCTCATGTAGCCCTCTCGACTTAAATTTCTTAGATCCTTACATCATATTTATGTTATTTTTATTTCATATTAATGTACATACATGACAACCACCGCCACCGGATGACAGTCCATTTGCAGTCAAATATATTATATAGGGTATACACAAAAGAATGGTGCGGTTTCAAAAGTTAACGAGAAATTCGTTTCTCACCTTACACAGGCATAACGTACACCGTCAGCAGCGGCAACTGTCCAAGTTTCTCATGCGTTAATCACAATCTTTTAATGTGTGCAACCTGGGTCACACGACACACACACACACACACACACACACACAGAAAGCCTTTTTATGCTGCGACGCCATCTTGGAAACTGGCCCCGCGGCCCCGCAGTAAGCATGAGAAGCGAGCTGCTGGTAGCGCATGAGAAACTTGGACAGTTGCTGCTGCTGACGGTGTATGTTGTGCCTGTGTAAGGTGAGAAATAAATTTCTTGTTAACTTTTGAAACCGCACCATTCTTTTGTGTATACCCTGTATATTATATACATATGAATCAAGGGTTACATATTTTCCAAAAACCTACGAGCCACCTCTAAATTATAAGTCACAAGAGCAATCCGAATCACGTTCCACGCTGAGAACCCAAAAATTTAGGCCCCACAGTAAGCAATACGGTCGCCCGGTGTCCTGGTACCCAGAATTTATGCACCCTCGGTTTACGGCCCAGTTGTTATTATTTGCTACACCTGTAACGGTAATAAGCCCTGCATCTAGTCCATACGGAGTACCTGCGTACGTAATACCAGTCATGCAACTAATAGCAACCGTTTTCCTACAGAAATTGACTCACGTTTTTCTAATAAAAATAACATTTGTTATTTGTGAGGTAAAAGGCGAATCTTTTACATTTTCTTCATGACGCAAGAGCTCCTAGTGGGCCAGGGCCTCCTCGTTATCCAGGCTTCAAAACCACAATCTGAGACACCACACTCGGTAAGACTCCTCTGGAATAGTGATCAGCCCGACGCCGAGACCTCCACCTGACACAAACACACACACACACACACAACATTCACAAGAGACAGACATCTATGCCCCCGGTAGGATTCGAACCCACAATCCCAGCAAGCCAGCAGCCGTAGACCCACGCCTTAGACCACGCGGCCACTGGGATGAATCTTTGCATATAACAGATTACTAAAAGTATTAGATATTGGTACATAATAGGTTAATTATACCCTTAAAACGCGTAATGGGGTGAACTGTTCAATCAGACTTAAACGTTTTCTTTTCATTATTTATTTATTTTTTCTTTCTTTCTTTCTTCTTTTTTCTTTCTTTCTTCAGTTTTTTGTCTTTTTCTTTCTTTTTTTCTTTCTTTCTTTCTTTCTTTTTTTCTAGAGAGTCCTCTTGCAGACTTTTTGTTTTACATGACAGTCTGCAAGATATTGTAAGTATTCTCTTGTCTGCCACTAACGATCGTAAAAATATGTCCATGCAATGTTACAGATTACATGTCTTTAGGTTACGAAGTTAGTAAACCTTGGCCCTTTGTGATATGTTGGAATACTTCACATATTCTGCAATGCCGTATCCAAAAAAAAATCGGTACGCTGGCAGGCAGCAAGTAAGTGGGGTGACGTTTACTGCTGCAGGGAGCATACATTTCTCATAACTTTGTTACACACTGTCTGCTGTCGGTACATTCACTACACATCTCCCATCCTACAACGTGCCCTCACGCTCAACAATAATTCATACTGAATTCGCTCCTGTTTATAAAATATTACAACGGCAGGCTGAACTCGGTATACAGAAACCAGACCCCCACTGCGACTTCAAATCAATCCGCCAGCGATGAGGGAACGATGTTACGCTGCAACTGAAATCTCCTACCCCTGCCAGACAACTCGTCGGTCCCTAGTTCTATCTGTGTCAAACACAGCTCGGCCAAGATATCTAGTTGTAAAGTCTTCAGGCTTATAGTGTCTAAAAACTGAAAACTGTTCGACTATGGCTTTGACGTAACATTTGCAGCAATTTAGTCAAAAACACTACTATGAATATATGGCTAAACGATGGTGTTTATTAGCAATAGAAAAGTACATGTTTCGGCCTATAGCGGCCATCATCAGGTTTTGACAACTTTTTGCTATAAGAGATATATATAATACGCATAAACCTCTTGCCAATGTTGAGATCTCAATATCACTATCATTTTCGTGCGTTCGTTAAGCTAAGTTTGGTGGGATGTCTATTGCTAATAAACACCATCATTTAGCCACACATTCATAGCTGTGTTTTTTACTGAATTTACCTCACCTTATAGTTTAAACACACAAAGGGGATGGCACACCTCCAAAAAAAACTATCAGCTTCTCAAAAAATGTTCTATTTTACTATTCGATCTAGAATCTTATTTATCGCCAGATACAGAAACCATTCGTAATAAAATTCAGATTGCTCATTTAATGAATTTGTCTGCATCAATTGCAAGTTACAAAAAGCTATATACACAGGTATTTTCCTTTATCAAATTTAAAAATAAGTAGCGGCTGTAACTTGTAACTTGTTGTGTCGCCAATTTTTAATTCTCCTTTATGTCATAATCGTCTCCCAACGAAACATGAACACTATAAACATTTGCCTTAAGTCTCAAGACAAAGAAAGTCCCTCCACTACCCTATCCTCTCCCTGTCACACTTTCTCGTGGTGCAACCTCTCTTAACTAATGAGGTTCTAGGGAAAGAGCCACGACGATTTAACCGTTCCGTCAAAGCGTTAGACAATATGAGTAGCTTATCATGCCTACAACTGGATTCCCTACTTCTTCTGTTGAATCAATCAACTAGAAAAATAGCACCTTCCTTTGAAGTATCCGAAAGTAAAACAGAATACCATGAGATACGTAAAATTCGAAGCCTAAGGGAACAGCAGTTATGGGAGGTCTTTAAAGAGAAAGCACGCGGTCACAAACCATAACACCTGAAATGTCGATTATGGTAAGGTAAGGTAAGGTAAATGTAAAAGGTAAAGGTAAAGCAGTCCCGTTACAGGCCCGGAGGTGCCCAGAGGGTTCCGGGAAGTTAAGGTTCCCAGATTTCATGAAAAAGGCACAGGATGGTGGTAAGGTTGTCAGCCTTACGCACCGGCCGCCTTTACCCCAGGAAATACACCTGGTACTCATTTCTGTTGGAAGACCTTCCAAATTCCATCTTCAGTACCGGTTCTGAATCATAATTTGGCCACCAGTTTGGAAAGGCTGCGAGTGATACGAAATATGACGTACGAAAGGCACTGCTACTACAGTACGATATTTCGATTAGAATAAGTTTATAGTTTTATTAACTTTTAAGTGACTCAGGTCTGCAGCCACGAGACACACACAGACTAATCGACATATGGAAAGATATGCAAACAGGCACCTTTACTGTTCACGATATAATTTTCTTCTTTTAAAATAAGATGTTAGAAAACGCCCACACGACTTAACACTACTGTCATATTCTCTCTGTTGTTGAGTTGTTATTCCTACTGTTCCTAATAATTGTTATTATTTTCGAAACACTCTAAAGTTAATCGCTGCTGTCTGTTATCTTTCATGTGAGATACGTCCATGTTAGTTTGGCAAATAATTGTCCGGCCTCCCTGGTTCTGCCTTACTTCTTGTATTTATCTCAAAAAGAAGAGATGCATTCTTGTATTCTCTCGAAAAAAGGAGTTATCGTCATTCCTACACTCATCTCTTAAGGAGCGAGATTTCTTTCTGCATGCACTTATCTTGCGAAAGGCGACATTATTAGACCAACCGTTTTTAGGCCTCAGACTGTAATTCGCAGACAACATTCTGTCTCCATTACAAAAACCAGTACATAGACGTTCTTACTGCTGTAAGTGAAGCATTTGTTATATCTGTCCGATTTTAATCAAAATCAGTTTTGGGAGTTGTTTGACCGTGCGTCTTCCTCATGAAATAAAGTGAAATGCCAACTTGATGCAACTAGGTAATTCTATTGATGTATTCTTAGCTCGATATGTTTCGGGTAAATATGCCCATCATCAGGAGCATTAGATTTTGAGTTGCAGCATATGGTTTTCTGCACCGAGATTTTGGATGGGTGGTGGTGGTATTCATTTCTGTTAGAGTGAGTCAACATCAGGGACAGAGTGTGGCCGGAAGGATTATGTCAATGAAAAATTATAATGACACCATCGGGAATCGAACCCGCGGCCTTCCGGCTTATAGCGCAGTGCCTCAGCCAAATGCGCCACCGCGTGCCCTCCGATTGATAAAAAGTATAAGTAAAGACCTTACCTTACGAAATAAATAAATAGCATGATTAGACATTTTATAGCTACTAGCTTTAACATTAACCAAAAACACCACAAAACAAGAGTCGTTAAGAAGCTAAACGCAGCTCTAAACTCATTAGCCTGTTCACCAACAGCCCACTACAAGAATCTGTTCAGAGACACTGAATCCAGTCTGCATTCACATACCCAGTTCCCGTTAACAGCAGTTTTAACATTAGCCTCCCATCTACGATTATGTTAACCAAAGAGTCTCTTCACTTCACATTCTTCAGATTTTTTCCCTTAGTTTTAAGCATTTCACAACACCAGATCTTCTTCTACACGTTAATTACGGTAGAAATTCAGGAGGCACTGCGGTGCCCGCACTTCTTGTATTCTATTCTGCCCACAAAATATATTTCCAGCATTTTCTATTTTCTAAAGTAAGCATTTACTGAACTACAATGTTGCATTAATCTACACAATTTCTCACATGTGTGCAAAACCCCTGCATGCTACATGTCCGAGTCATCACTATTTCTGATGCCTGCTCACAAGAGTTAAAACAGTTTTAAAAAAAACTTTTGCTGCAGAATACAAAATTATATGCACTTACTGTACACACCGAACATGTCACAGTGGAGGATACACGGCCATGCGGACACACGGACACATGTACCACAACTTCAAAACCACTGAAATCTGACAACACGTCGGCTACCATGCCATTTCATCAGAATTTGTCTCCCTTCAGAAAAAAAAACCAAATAATTTTGAAATCCAATTTTGTTTTTAAAGTAAAAACAATGTAATCGATATCCGTATGATGAATGGCTCTTACATTACCCCTTGCTGATAATAATACACTACATAAACTTCCCAATGTCATGCTGTCCAACTACTAAATTATTAGCAAAGGACGGAAAATACAGCAAACGAGATCAAAGAATTGATATTATATCTGTGCGGTGTAGCTTATTGAAATCTGCGGTCAGGAGCAAAGGACTCCCACAGGCACACCTCAAAAGTTTGCATTAGCACTTTTTACGGAATCTAAACAACGCACCACTATCTCTCTGATATGCACCCTTTTCCATAATTTATTTTTAGGCTCGTTCACAAAACTGCGAAAAGGGACTATATGCTTCGCCATGTCTGTCCTCCCGAATGGAATAACTCGGCTCCTACAGGAAGGATGTTTATGAAATTTCATATTTGAGTATGCCATGAAAATCTGTCGAGAAAATTCAAGTTTCATTAAAATCTGACAAGAATAACGGGTACTTTACATGAAAGTCAATATAAATTTTCGAACATATCTCGCTCAATTCTTATGAAAATGAGGTCATCAGACAAACATTTTTGAGAAAGTCAAAACACGCGTTTTATGTTACGCAACTTTTCTTTTTTTTCGAAATTCGTGCCGTTTATTAGATTATATGGAGAAAGTATTGTACAGCCGAGCAGGCCACAGAAGACAATATAGCGCAATGCATGCCGGATACCTAGGCTACAAACACACTCACGGAATACGTAATAATTACTGCTTTTCTACTGCAACAAATTTTGCACAAACGCTTCTCAGCGTTACGTTATACGCACATTGCTTCTCTTAATTCAACACTATAAGGCTTTAACGACGCTGTATAACGTCTACATACAGTCTTCTTTTCTTGGACCTTGTCCATCGTCTATAGTTTTTTTAACACTGAAACACTATGTTTGGGAAGCCGGCTCTACTTCCGTCTTCACGCGAAAAGCGCCTGTCTGTTGGACCCCTTAGATCGAGCTATTCTCAGTCACTTGTTACCATAAAAACACTCCACTAATGTAGATAATCTCCTGAGAACAAGATTCGTCCGAGGGGTATAACAGTAAAATGTTATAGAAAAAATTAAAAACAACCACAAGACTCAACATAATATCGTTTCAAACGCATCACAAATTGAAATCATCGAAACCATAATAAGAACCATGAACTCAAGCCTATCAGACTATAGACACCACATACAGAACCATAACACAAGCACTGAAAATCCAAACACCAGTAACACCAACTGTGGAGAAGTTTAGAACCTCATGGGATCAAACGTATTATTAAGAAATTTCATTCCTAAACAAAAGGTGCAAGATGGGAGTAATTTCGACGCTAGGCCGGCCGATATGATTTTGTAAACGTGCCACATAGGCCGCTTCCTTGCACTTCCTATACACTGGATTCGTTTGTCTCTATAATCTTCGCTTCCTTCCAAAGTATACGGCGATTCTCTTCGAACGAATGTTGTTCTAGTCTGGATCTTTCCAGATGAGCTACTTCCAACTTTTTCCCGTGTTCCTGGAATCTCGCGGTCCACCGTCCGCCTGTTTCCCAATTGTAGCTCCTGCCACATTCGTGGGAAATATTTTAGATGCAATTCGCAGACTCCTGGAGAGCACTTATTGATCTAGTTCTCATAAGTGTGTGTCTCAGGTTGTACCTCGCTTTGAAAACAGTTTAAATATTATATCTGTACGGTATAGTTTGAACTTTTCAAAAAAAAACCTCCTGTATAAGGCACAGACGTAAGACCGAGTGGCTGAACCTCGTTTTTCAGAAGAATACTTCTGCTAGATTACTTCATACCTTGCGTAAAAAAATCCAATGTGAGAGGCATTAAGCTGCAAGGCGAGTTTCGAAGTCACAATCTCGTCAGACTGGACCTCTTGCTCTTGGCATATGGTAGTAAATCTGGCAATGGAGGTAACGGCTGGTGTGTGTGGGTTTTCTATAGACTTTGGTGACCAATGTAGATACTTTCCTAATGATCAACACGTCCAAAAACAGAGTTGCACTGTCAGTATCTATTTCCATGGTAAACTGGTTATTAGGTCTTAAGATTGTTGATGTGCTTACAGAATTCCTGTACACTGTCGAAACCATGAAGCCAAGTCACAAATGTATTTTCCACATATCGGAGCCACAGTGAAGGTTTCTGTTCCACCGTGTCCAAAGCTTATTCTTCAAAATGCTCCATGAAGATATTGCTAGCCACTGGAGACAGAGCGCTTCTTAGAGCCATGCCCTATTTCTGTTTGTAGAACCTGTCGTCTACGTGAAAATAAGTGGTTGTTAGACATGACTCCAACAACTCCGTGATGGCATCCACTTCCAAAACCGAATATTCAGCAAGTGTGTCATTTTCCAGCAGTTTGTTTCTGATGACATCCAGAACTTTTTCTACTGGAACGTTAGTGAAAATGCTGACAACATCAAAGCTGACCAGTATATCTGATTCTCGATATTTACAGATTTAAGCAAATGCAGAAATTATCTGAATTATTTACTCAAGTTTCGGTCTTGCCAACATCACATGAAAGAAACCATCTAAAGCATATCATGGAGAATCATGGAACGTATTACAAGTCTTAAAGGAATATCTGGCTCGTGTGTCTTACGAAGGCCATATAGATATTCAGAATCATCCAACACCACTGTAATATTTCCCTTGTCTGTTTATAGTATCCTGATATATTTGTTCCGTTTTAATGCTCGGATGCATTTGAGTTCCCTTCTCATCATATTAGGAGTTGGGGATTTGGATTTATCCAACATGGACCTCATCTTCCAACTGAATTCCATATCCACAGATAGCGATAATTATGGAATCGTCGATTCAACCACATATATTATGTTCAGGTTGGAACATGGATATGACACCGCAAAATTCAAAATCTTCTTCAGTACTGAATCTTCTGTGTAAGAAAGGACATACTCGTATAATGAACGATTTAACACAAATTTCTCAGTCCCCGAGGAGTAGGTAGACGGAGCGTTGTTCCGTTTATTTATTTTTCTTATTTATTTATTTCATATGTGCCCACGTAAATGCACACTTTAAGAATTTTAATACAACTATTTCTGTCTTTTTATGATATATGTATGAAACAAATTGTTATATTTATTGAAGTAACCACTTTTGTATATATTCTACGACTGTTTTTTTAAGAATGGTTTTCCCGAAGATGATTTAGGATAGAAACTAGTTGCTAATTATTATGCAAATTAATAAAGATAAAAAATTGCTTGTCCATAGCCTACTAAGAACAATGGAAGTCTGATATTTGGTCAACTGCCAAACATAATGCAAATAATCTAATAAATATTTGTAACTATTCACAGTAATTATTATAGTTCCATAAATTCTGAGCATTTCTTGTTAGTTGCGAATTGTTATTTTCCCAAGAATAAGTTCCATCCAGTGAATTGGTCCTGAAAAATACAATTATCTTAGCACGAAAGTTCTGACCTTGCTTAACGACTTCAGAATCCAGTGGCAAATGTAAATAGACTTGCAGAGCCCAGTCGCGCAGCTTTTAGAGAATTACGTACCAATTAGGGACAAGTCCAGTCCTAAAACCCTTAGCAAACATTGTTAATAACAGCCTCGATTAGTAACTCTACGTGCACTTTCTGCAAAGCAACACATTAGCTGCAACTAAAATAGAAGCAGAATATTTCTTGTATCACACTTGACAACAGGCACACGCAAGAACATTTCAGGCTCCGTTCACATTGCGGTGACATTCTGAAGGTTAATAAGTGGCTGTAAGTGTTTATAAGACACGTTCTTCTTCACATGAAGGTACCAGGTTCCGTCCGAACACAGCAATGGCCATAACGCAAGGTGCCATAACACTTAACAACGTCAATTACTGTGTACAGCAATTCTATCTCTGCCACAGATACATCTCCTATCAATAGAATCGTCACACAATAAGCGACAGCTTTACTGACATTGATAACTACAGTGCGAGGTTGGGATGGCGCAGACAGTATAGCGCCTCGCTACATGTTGGACGGTCTGGGGTTCAAAACCCGGTGCAGGCGAGATTCTCCACACCAGTCCCAACGGGGCCCACCAAGCCCCTGTCTCTTTCCTGGAGCTAAAACGGTTTGGTTGTAGCGTTCACCACCCACCCCCACCTGGCGCCGAGGTTAAAGAAAACGTATATCTATTCCTCTACATCCCCTCTAGGCCTTCATGGTCTGTTCTAAGGCAAAATTTATCTTCTTAATGGCTCCGTGTTATAGGATACATAACAAATGTCAGTTTAGTGTGAGGTAGTAGTACTTTCTGGAGGGTTCAAAACACTGAAGGCACGAATCACAGCTGCTGATAGAAGGCTTCAACAAGGAAAAATCGGGTGAAGTTTCGGAAACTTTCAAATACATTTTCCATTTTTTCCGGTTCTACTAGCAGCAATGAATCTCCCATTGAATGCATTCTTAAGTAAATAAAATTTGCGTGTTTTGATAGATTTGTGCTATTACAACCAATGTTTTACGTGGCGCATAAATAAATACAGGCAACTAGAAGATAGCAGCTCTGTATTCCCTTCCTACAACCCTCCACAACTGCAAGAATTCACAACACCGTGTTGTTTTCTGTGTTATGAAGTTCGTAGCGGATATGTTATTTGCGGAATTTTGTAAAACTTTCCCTGGAAACGAGAAGTCTGTAACTGTACACGTTTTCTACATATTTCACAAAACTCACCCACAAAAACTTGTGGTCTTCCGTGATCACTGAATAATGTATTACCAACTTGTTTAGAAACAATGCCTCTGTTCCATGAAAACTGATACCGATGTTATGGACGCATGAAGATTAGCTTCGTTTTCCGATCGCTCGTTACGGCTAATGGCTTGTCCGTAGCCCGCACACAGAGGAAAGGGAAGCAGGAATTACACAAGACAATGGCTTGCCTCTTCATCAAAATTAATTTTTTATGCGATCCAAACTACAGCCATGTTCTGGCTTCACTTCTGGGGAATATTGTGGTTCTGCATATCAGTACACAGTGTGGCACCTGGTACAAATATTGAAGTATATTAAAGTATCTAAAACAAATTTACAACTTGAAGGTTGTTTGACCGTGCATCTTCCTCATGAAATAAAGTGAAATGCCAACTTGATGCAAATGGGTAATTTTATTGATGTATTCTTAGCTCGACATGTTTCGGGTACATACGTCCATCATCAGGAGCATTAGATGTTGAGTGCCGTGCCGTGCCGTGCCGTGCCGCACGGCACCATCCGCACCGTACACACGACCATCCCAGCGGCTCTCAAGACCACCACCCAACCAAAAACTCGGTGCAGAAAACGATATGCTGCAACTCAACATCTAATGCTCCTGATGATGGGCGTATGTACCCGAAACATATCGAGCTAAGAATATATCAATAAAATTACCTAGTTGCATCAAGTTGGCATTTCACTTTATTTCACAAATTTACAATTCTGAACTTAAAAGCAGTTACTACACTTATATTTCTTGGTTAACTGGAAAGATGTTTCAAGTTGCTGTTGTTTGGGCAGGCTTTACCCTAGGTACTGTATCCCATAACTTAAGACAATTTCTTAATGTGGTTCATGTTTATCGAAATTTGCACTTCTATGGAACATATTGCTTTAGTTGCTTACTCACAAAATATTAGCGAATTTTTGTAGAATGTCCGACAATTCATGCCTAATTTTACACACTTTCTTTATACACCAAGGATATTTTAAAGGCTCCACCTTAGTATGCCCCAATTAATAAAGACGACGGTAAAAGGCCACGAAGGACCAGAGGTGGGGTAAAGGTATAACTCTGCTCTTTCTTTAACCCCTGCTCTAGATGGGTGGGTGGTCAACGACACGCCCCGGTCGCTTTACCCCCGGGAAAGACCCAATTCCCCTGTATAGGAGACTGGATGAGGCCCAGGGCCGGTATAGACGGGTGCGGAAAATCTTGCCCTCACCGGGACTCGATCCCCGGACCGTCCAGCTCGTAGCGAGTCTCCATACCGACTGAGCCATCCCGGCCCATAAAGACGACCTTACCGGGATATAATTCCTTCAACCTGAAAATGTAAGCAAAATGTCCGTATGCAATGTTTAAAGTTGTGTCGACCTAAACCTAAACCTAGAAGACTATCTCTGCGGTACTCACCGCAAAAACCTCAAAACGAAAGATAAGTAACCCGCTGCAGCACCGTCCGTCTTCAAAATGCAGCTCTTCCTCAGCAACTCAAGACCTTGCCAGAGCTTTATGTAACTCAACAGTAAGAGCGCAAAAATCCCGAGAGGCCACGTCGTCAGGGTGACTGAATTTTGTATGCTGTTCCCCAATATTTGTGGGTTCTCACTAACGATCGTGCTTTATTTCACCCTTCTAGCGCCTATAAATTGAAGGTGGCTTCTAGATGTTTGGAAAATCTATTTAGACCTGCATTAACGTGCTCGCAATAACCCCCACTTGGCCCCCTCATATGTCACATGATTCCCGTCCACGTCCACGTATCCTATTCTGAAAACTCCATCAATTTCGTTATTTTAGTACTAAATAATAAATTTCACAATAACATTTTAAAATAAGAATAGAAAAGAAGATTGCATTATTAAGATACAGGCAAACTTGTCTCACTGCACGTTATATAACCATGTGGGTGGAGAAAAGAAGTATAGCTCGACTCATTCCTATTTTTGAATTATACAGAGGTGAGCAGTCAGCTGCACGACCCAGCCGGTATACCCAGTATCCACTGAATGGAAGACCAGTTGGTCCACTGAGCCAGCCCAGATATCTTAGAGAATATAAAAAATGCTTGCCTTTGCCCGAATTTGAAATACTAATCCGAGAACTTCCGTCCCGCAGCCTAATCTTCCCACCGAGTATGATACCCCTGCTCCCCCCCCCCCGCCCCAAAAGAGTTATTCTCATTATGATGCTTTTATCATTAATTTTATCACCTTTATCGCAAACAAGAAATGTCAGTAGTGACTCACAATATTTAACCTTTTAAAGCCCACTGGCTACGTGATGCAACAAACAGGTTTAACATTCAACAACTGTAAGCTCTGCTCACACTGTATTTATGTGTTTTGTATTTGTCTGAGAACAAACAGTGACTTGTGCCACTTACATCATAAACTGATTTGTTTTTATAACCGAAATGAAAAGTGTTTACAGCGCGGTACGACCTGGGTCTTTAAATAAAGCGGTCTGCGCTTCGTCTTTAAAGGGTTAAACAGTAAATACCTTTGACTCAGACATATGCTATTTACGTAAAACTAATATAAACTGGAGAGTCTATAGAAGCTTTCTGTCGTGAATGCGCACTTTCACTATATACATATATAAGTAATGCATGTGCAAATATAAAATTCTGAAGTTGTCTTGTGACCACAAAGCCCACATAGCCTGTATGTATTTCCCAAGCACTGATTCCCCAGTTCCAATGCAGACAAATTAAACAACAAACAACATAGACCATGTTGTACAACGATATATTTTGACGCGTCCGCGTAAACAATGTTGCCATGGAAAAACAACAATATTTTCCCCTTTATTGATGGCGTAAATGTAGCTGTCAGCAATATGAAAATGTTCAGTGGTGATACGGAAACGCAATGTTGTCGAGCTACAAAATATTTCGTACTGCTGTTAACAATAAGAAGTATTAAACATTGTGAGTATCTGCATTCTTGTCCTAGATATTCTGCACACAAATGGCATTTTTATGCGCCGTATGATTTTTCCACATACCTCATACAAGGCAGGATTTTTGGGAAAAAACGCTTCCTAATAAAGTACGTGTTTGGATTTTCTCTACAAGTTTTATCCGAAATATTTCTCATCCTAAGAAGAATTCGGTGCGATATGACCATAAGTGTACGCAGGTCTTGATGTAATTATCCGTTATTCTTGTCAGATTTTAATCAACCTTGATTATCCTCGACAGATTTTCGCAAAATACTCAAATACCAAATTTCATTAAAATCTGTCCAGTGGGATCCGAGTCGGTTCAAGTGGACGTACAAACGTACGGAAGCACGAAGACATGACGAAACTAATTGTCGCTTCTCGCAATTCTGCGAACGCGTCAAAACGAAAAAATAACCAATAAAGACGTAAGCAGAAAAATTATTTTAAGCTCAACATTTCTCATCACTCCCCCAACTGAATAACGCCAAGGAAATGTCTGATAATATAAAATTATACAAACACAACACAGATTTAGATCAGAGGGTACTGTACCTCCCTTGTTATTCTACAAACGAAGATATGTAAGATCTACATTTTGAAAGTTTAAAAGCCAATGGTAGTAGTTACATTAAGAGCAGCTTCAGCGTTAAGCAACAATTCATTTTCCGATGAAGTGTACGTACGTATGTATGTATGTAGGTATGTGTATGTATGTATATATGTACGTATGTATGTACGTGTGTATGTACGTACGTATATATGTACGTACGTACATATGTACGTACGTACATATGTACGTACGTATGTATGTACGTGTGTATGTAGGTATGTGTATGTATGTATATATGTACGTATGTATGTATGTACGTGTGTATGTACGTACGTATATATGTACGTACGTATATATGTACGTACGTATGTATGTACGTACGTATGTATGTACGTGTGTATGTAGGTATGTGTATGTATGTATATATGTACGTATGTATGTATGTACGTGTGTATG
>Ga0123354_10002774_pt1 | contig 23565 bp, 25 predicted proteins | sample TergutLab28metaG_2_FD_97872 | JGI IMG/M metagenome (GOLD analysis project Ga0123354, IMG submission 97872) | Labiotermes labralis P4 segment gut microbial communities from Petit-Saut dam, French Guiana - Lab288 P4 | ecosystem: Host-associated > Arthropoda: Insects > Digestive system > Gut ... | reverse complement strand
CTCGCCGTAGCCCATCTCGTCGATGAGGTGGCGGGCGTCGTCGTAGGTCAGCTGCCAGGTGCTGGCCGTCTGGTGCGACGGCCGTGCCAGCGAGCGGTGGTCGTACGCGTCGAGCAGGCCCAGGCCACCAGAGAAACGAGACAGCAGGTTCGCCACGCCAGCGATGACGTCGTCGGAGGAGCGCGCCAGGATCCGGACCGTCTGGCCGATCTGCTCCAGGCGCCTGGCGTTGACCGCCGCGCCGTCGACCAGGTAGGCGCGCAACACCTCGTTCGCCCATCGCCGGAACCGGACGCCCTCGGGCGACTTCACCCGGTAGCCGACGGACAGCACGACGTCGAGGTTGTAGTGCTCGACGTCGCGCTGGACCGTCCGTGAGCCTTCAGTTTGAACTGTCGCAATTTTTGCGACAGTTGAGAACCCTGCCAACTCCTCGCGTCGGGCGCTGGCGACGTGCTTGCCGATCGTCTTCACGTCCCGTCCGAACAGTGTGGCCATCTGCTGCCGGTTGAGCCACACCGTCTCGGAGTCGGTGTGGACCTCGATCCGTATCGACCGGTCCGCGTCTTGGTAGATCGCCACTCCGCCACGGTGGTCCATGGCCTGTGTGTCGGAGGGGACGTTGATCGGGGGCTCACTGTCTGCGAGCCCTGTCGTTGTTGGTGCCCTGTGTCCTGGTTCTGCTCCCATGGAGACCATCGTTGCACCGACTACCCACACGAACCTGTGACCTGCTGTTCTGCCCGATCGAGCTGGCCATGGTGTTGGCCTGGTGCGACCAGGTGTGGGTGGCGCGCCCCTCGAACCCCACGGCTTGGTCGGTCGCTCGCCCTTGGTCGGCAGTCACGTCACCACACAGAGGTGCCGACGGTCCGGGTCCCGTGCCTGCTCGGTCCACCATGCGGGTGTCGTCCCTCCCGCACTTTTGGCAACAGCTGTTGCAATATTCGCGCTACCTGGGGATACTGGCGCGGCCCTGGACCTGGCGTGTCCTGGTCGGCACCAGTTGTGCAACGGTCGTTGCACAAGACGGTTCCGGGTTGTGGTGCTGCTACACGCACACCGCGCAGAGACCGGCAGGTAGGTCGACCGGTTGGGGAGTCAGGCAGCGAAGACAGATGGCACCCCGGAAGAGAACCGAGGGTTCGCGGTGTCCGGTCGACCCGGGTTCGACGTCGAAGAGGTCCGCTTGCTTGGCGAACAGCCTTGGGTGCTGCCGGGCGATCGCTGCGTGGAGCTGTACGGAAGTCCGTGAGGGATTCTTCATCCCGCTGGCCATGACGTCCAGCGCGCGTCGGTAGACACCACGCTCCGTGCGTTCGGCCAGGAACAGGTCAGGGTTCACGACGCTGACGCCCACGAGGCGCAGGTCGTTGGTGGCGAAGTCGTCCACGTCCTCGGTCAGCAGGAACGTCGCACCGGCAGCCTCGGCGTCGGCGAGGATCTGCCGGTCGTCAGGCGAGGTAGCAGCGAAGCGTCCTGGAGTGGTGCCGGTGGGCGACAGGTCCATGCCTATCATGTCCCGCACTGTGGTCAGCGGGGTCTGGCGCCCGGACAGGTGTCGGGCGGCCTCGGTCTCGGCGGTCGCGCTCCATACGGCGGTGTAGCCGCTGGGTGCGCACCGCAGGACCAGAGTGCGTGTGACCGGTTTGGCCAGGACGTTCGCGTCGAGCAGGACGATCAGCGACTGGTCACTCGTCGGCACCGAACAGCTCCGCCTCGATCTCGGGAGCGACTGCCCGGGTCATGCGGTCGAGGCTGTGGTCGCGGAAACGCAGGAACTCCGAGTAGGGGATGCGGTGGTGGGTACCGACCATGACGGCGCGGATCTGGCCTGCCTCGATCTTGCGGACGACGGTCGAGCGGTGCATCCCCAGCCGCCGTCCCATCTGCTCGGGGGTCAGCATGCGTTCTTCGGCAGAGAGGGTGACCGTCTGACCCGAGGCTGCCGCCTCGCGGACGCGGTTGACCAGGAGCGCAGCCCAGCCGGGCAGGGTCTTCCCGTCGGCTGTACCCCTGACCTCATCGGGGTCGAGCGTGACCAGATCGTGTGCCATACCCCCAAGAGTACCTCTCCGTGCGCGGATGCGATACCCACATCCGCGCATCTGTGGTGCTGGACTGGCATCGGGGTCGCACAGATGCCGCAGGTCCGGGTGCTCTGGTGAGTCGACTCGTCGTGGACCACCGTTTTCGAGCTCCAACATCCCTGCGATCTGTGGAGGTGTTGGAGGACCACAGGGCGCGCGTCACCAGATCAGGTGCCTCGTAGTTCCTCGGCACAGGAGGCGAAGAAGGCGCGTAGCTCGGGGAGGTTGTCACTGGCTAACTAAGACGACATGGACACGTCGATCCGCTTGCCACAAATGAAGCAGTCGCCCGGATACTTGTTTTCGATCATATCTCATGTCTCCCATCCGACAACCTTGGTCAGAAGTAATCACACCTGCCACACATCTTGCTCACGCCCGCCTGGGTCAGGGCGTTATTGGTGGAGTCTCTGTTCATTTGCCTCGGTTTCCTGACAGGGAAGACGCCAGATAGTGTCGCAGTTGCTAATAAGGCGCTCGGGCACCGGTGTTCGGCTAACCCAGGCGCACACGGTGGGGGCGGGTCACCGTCGCCAGAAGTCGTAGCTGGACTGAGACGGGAATCGTCGGGTGATTCGACCGGGGTCGATCCGAGCGGAGAAGCCTGGGGCGAGGAAATCATATTCGCGAAATTCTGAGTCCCATGCCGGGTCGATCTCGTAGAGATCGCACGGATGGTGCATGTGGGCCTGGTTCGAAAATCCGCCACCGAGATCCTGGTAGTTGTTGAAGACGAAGTTGTCCCCTGAGAGCGAGCCGCACGCGTCACAGGTGTTGGCAAGATATGTCGCGTCCATGGCCTTCGAGTGCCGATCCTTCACGGCAAATTTCTCAGCAAGCAACTTCCTGAAGCGATCCGTCATCATGTCGGCGAAAAATGCGAATGAGCACACCCACCATTCTTCGCGTTCGTCGGCGTCGGCCACACGGACGCAAATGCCCGTGTCCTGCAACGCCTGAGAGCATTTCCAGCATGCGCGACCACGAGTCACCAAGACTCCCATTTCCAAGAGCTGCCAAAGTCGCGGCGTGCGCGGAATCTGGGGGAAGATATTTCGACAGCCGTCCCACCACTCAATAGTGAATCCACCGGACACTCCATCAACTCCTTCCTTGGTCGTGAGGCGCCGGTGGGTAATCCGTGATTTGTCCGGTGCCATCGCTAATACCAAGCCATCGCCTCGTCTTTGCGGGCCAGCGCCCGCTGTACGGCGCAATAGCCTACCCCATCCAGCAGCCGGTTCTTGCCGAGTTGTCGGGCCGGTGCGCGGACGTCCCGCACTTCCGCCCGGCCGGACAGGGCGAGCACCTTCGAACCGGCGACGTCCTCGATGTCGAGAGACGGCCCGAGGAACGACGCGCACAGCGGCTTCAGCAACGGGGAGTCCTGGGCGAGTTCGACCATCGTCGGGCCGTGGTACGTTTCGATGACGACGCGTGCGAACGTTCTGATGGTCTTGGGACGGTTGAAACCCCGGGCACCACTCAGGTGTCGGTGCGGTGGGGCCGTTCTTCGCAGTCCAGGCACCACCCTGACCGGTCCGGGAAAGGTCGTCGCTGTGTTCACATCTGTCTCTATGCGTCGAGGCTCAGGTGAGGTCGTCCTCGATGTCGTCAGCGTAGTAAGCGGTGACCTTGCGCATGAGGTCGCGCCGGAAGCGTTGGTACTCGGCCACGGGGATGCGGTGGCGGTTGCCGACCTTGATCGTGGCGATCTCACCTGCGGCGATCCGTCGTGAGACAGTGGCTCGCGACAACCGGCCGTCGCCGTCGTTGACCGGGTGGTTCATCGTGTGCATGGCCAAGGACCCGCTGGAGTAGGTGCGCAGCGATCCGGGGTAGCCGGCCGCGCATTCCTTGACTAGGGCCAGGCGTAGCCGTGCTTCGTGCAGTGGTGCGGCGTGGGCGTCGATCTGTGTCCTGACCTCTGCCAGGACGTCTGCTGTAGTTCCCATCGATGTCTTCAGGTCTCGTACGAGCGAAAAGTCTTCACTTGCCCCGTCATGACGGGACAACCTCCAGCCGGTCTGGTCGACCAGGCCAGAGCATGGAAAAGAACAGGACCCACCCGTTGGCCAACGCGGTCATCGCGCAGAACACGGAGGCCGCGTCATAGACGGTGACCCACTGGCGTCGATATGCAGTTTGGTCTGGAACAGCCAGGCGTCGGTCACGATACGCCGGTAACCTCGTGGAACGCGAGGGGTTCTGGGAGGATACTCTCGGTTACACACGCCTGAGCAGTGTGTCTACGACAAGGTCAGCAGCGGTGTCGATGGTGTAGCCGTCCGGCCAGCGTGCGACGAGGAGGTCGAGGTCGGTGCGGAAGGCGTCGTCGTGCTGTTTCGCGCGGAGGTTGTCGACGGCGCGGGCGGCCGTGTAGCCGTCGGGACGGTAGGGGGCAAAGGCGATGAGGATGTCGTCGGGTGTGACGTCCATGCGCGTGAGCGCCAGCCACAGGTCGAACAGGTCTCTTCCTTTCTTCCGCTGGAACAGGGCGCGCAGTTTCGTGGCGACGAGCTCGGCTGTCGTGAACGTCAGGACGTCGGACATGCCGGTAAACCATGCGGTGTCAACGGTGAACGGGCGCCGGACCAGCGGTCGGGCTGGTGAGGTCTCGTGGGTGTTGATCTCGATCTTGATGTTCAGCGGTAGTCCGTCGTGCTCAGAACGTGCCCGGAGCCGCACTTTGGGGTGTTGCCCGACGACGGTGACGCGCACGTCCAGGCCGATCGTCGCGGCGACCTCACGCACGGCGGTGAAGATGTCTCCGATGCCTGAGTGGGTGCGACGCACGAAGTCCAGGTCTTCGGAGTACCGCAGCGGCGCGGGCAGGTGGACCTGGTGCAGGCACGTGCCGCATCGGAACACGAGCTCACGCAGCGACGGGTGGCGGTAGACCTCGACGATCAGCCGGGCGAGCAGCAGGTCTTGCTCGACCTGGCCGGAGTGGGGCCACGGGCGCGCGAGGTTCCACGCGGAGATGGTGGGCACAGGGATCACAGGTCAGGCTCCACGTCTTCGTTCTCGACGAGCCCCCACCGCTGGTCCCGGTGTCCGCGACGTGGGCCGCCGGGCAGGAGCAAGGTGTCGCTGCGGGGGCTTCGGGCCGTCACGGCGCGTGCCAGCGGCTCGGTGTCGACAGCCCTTTCGCCGAACCGGTCCAGGAGCCAGCCCACACGCTGCAGCGGCGCCAGAGGGTACAAGGGCGCGACGGCGAGGAGGGACGAGGCGGGGATCGTGCCTGCGCGGGCGAGCTCGACCACGACGGTGGCGACGTTGCTGAGCCCACCACCGTCACGAGGACGCGAGGCCAGGTCGAGCGCGACGACAGGCGCGGTGGCGACACGAGCCTGCCCGGTCCGGGTGTTGCGCAGCTCGACTGGTCGGCGCCCAGCCCCGGCAAGGCGGTAGAACCTCACCCGCACTCGACCGAAGTCTCTGTTGTCGACACGGCCGTCTGCCATCACCTGGAACACCTGCGGCCGCTGGTGAGCGGCACCGTGGAGCTCGGCAGCCGACAGCAACCCCACGTAGTACTCCCGACCCAGAGCACGCATCATCGGGTCGATGAAGTCCATCGCAGGGATCGCTCCCCACATGCGGTGCTCCGGCGGCACCGCGATGTACAGGCCCCGCGCCGGGCTGAACATCTGGTTCGCACGCCGCAGCCGCACCAGCGCCGCCGACGCTTGTCCCACGTCAACCCCCAGGATGCCAGCGGCCTCGGACAGCGTCACCACAGGCCGCCCGTGCGACAGGAGGTAGTCGCTCAGACCACGAGGACTGACCGCCATGAGCACCTACCAACCGTATGTAACAAGAGGCTCCAAGACTACACCCCGTGCAGTATCGAGAGCATCGCTTACGTATACAGCAGTCGCGCGCGGGGTCCGGACCTGGCTCCAATGACCTCGTGCTCTGTCGAGCAGCGGTGTTGCTGCGCCAGGGCAATCGTGCAACGACCTGTTGCACAAGTGCGAGGCACGGCCACGCCTGTGGGCGTTCGGGTTAAGTGGCGGGTTCTGGTGCCGGTAGACGGCGGCAACGTGGTGATGCAGGTGTGACCAGGGTAGATTCTCTTCATGTCGACGAGCCCGGAACCCTTGTTCTCGCCGGACGGTGAGGACCGTCGGAAGCATCTCGAGTTCGTCCAGACTGCGATCGCTCGAATGTCGTCTGCTTCGGGCCTGGCGAAGGGGTGGGCGCTGTCGGTGGCCACGGTGGCGTACGGCTATGCCGGGACGCAGGACGCAATCAACGCTGCTTTGGTCGGCCTGTTCGCGGTGGCTCTCTTCGGGTGGATCGACGCTGGATACCTGAAGCGGGAGCGCGAGTTTCGGCACTTGTACGACGGCGTCCGCCTGGATCGCGTCGCCGTCTTCGACATGCACGCTCGTGGATACTGCGACGGTCGACGTGCTGCTGAGGTGCGCGACACCACCTGGTCGTGCGTGGTGCGGTCGTGGACCATCGTCAGGTTCTACGGTCTCATGGCACTGGCGGGCGTCCTCGTCGTGGCCTGGGTCATCGTCCAGAGGTGATGCTGATCTTGCGGCAGGCGTCACGCAGGTTCGCCCACGCCTTGTCCTTGGCTTCCTCGGCGTAGTCGCTCTCGGGTGGCCAGATTCTTCCGATCCTGTCGCCCTCCCGGGCACGACGTGGATGTGCAGGTGCATGACGCTCTGGCTGGCCGCGGCCCCGTTGGACTGGATGACGTTGAGGCCGTCAGGACGCAAAGCGACCCGGACTGCGCGTGCGATCTGCAAGGTGACGAGGCTGAGGTGCTTCGCCGTGGAATCGTCCAGGGACCACAGGTCCGCGGTGTGCCGTCGAGGAAGCACGAGAGTGTCCGAGTACGGCAGGCTCGGTAGGGAAAAACGCTACCGAGCACCAGTCTTGGTAGACCTCCCGGGCGTCCGGGTCGCCGCGTCCGATGATCTCGCAGAAGGGGTAGTCCGGTTGCTCCTGCATCATGTTGTCCTACCTCGCGAAGGCGCCATCCACCCACGACTCGATGTTCGTCTTGATGCTGTCGTAGACAGCCTGGCTGTCGGCTCCGGTCGGTGTGTGGAGCGGGACCCAGTCGGCGACCGTGTTGCCGTCTGCGGTCGAGACCTGCGCGAACGGGTTGGCCCCGGGGGAGTCGGTCTTGCCGTCCGAGTCCGCGAGACCGTGGATCCTGATCCCCACCAGCGGCCTCTTGTCCTGCCACGCCTTATCGATCTCGTACTGGACCCAGCGGCGACCCGCCGTCCTGGCGCCCACCAGGACGACCACGGCCTTCGTGTAGGCCATCTGCTTCGCGATCCAGTCTTCGATGGCTGCATCACCCTTCCGCTTCACCTCTTCCCAGTCCTGCGGGTTGAGGATCGTCTGCCCCTCGAGCGCTCCCATGTTCATGATCTGCTGGACACGCCAGTAGTCCCGCTGGTAATGAAAACTGTAGAACACTGACTTCGCCATTCGAAGCCCTCCTTCGGACCGTGACCCTGGACAGGGCCGTGTGGCTCAGCACCATATCGGCTCGCGTCGCCCCCTGCCCGGACTGCGACGAGATCGCCTGCGCAAGACAAGGACCCGGAGCCGAGACCCCAAGTCAGCGGTCCGGCCCGCTGTGCGGTGCTGGACCTTGGCGCGCAGCGGCAGGGTCGTCGGCGCCGACAGCAGGCCGACCCGACCCTGGCTGACCGTGATGGACGACTTCTCCCGCGCGGTGTGCAGATACACGGTGTCCACCGGGGCGCTGTCGGCCATCGGCATAGCCGTGGCACTGCGCCAGGCGATCTGGCGCAAGGCCGGCCAGGTGGGCCGAGGATCCTTCCGCGTGGGGTGACCCGGCCCAGGTGCTGACCGGTGAGGCCGCCGCCGCGTACCGGCGCGGTTTGCTGGAGTCGGCCGGGATCGTTGAGGTGGTCGAGCGGAGCGTCGGACGGCCCCGGATCGGAGGGTCGTACGCCCCGAAGGGCGTCCGCTCGCCGCGGGGTAACATGGCGATCAGCGACCAGATCGACGAACTGCTGGACCAGCTGGGCAAGCGCCGCGGCGTGTCCGCAGCGAACTGGTACGTGAGGCCCCGGACACCTACCTGCGACAGGCCGTCTGACAGAGCAGGCGCGACGCACGACAACGACGTCAAAGCACGCTGGTCGCGTGAAGCCGCCGCCGAGTGCAGCAGATACAGCGCCACATAGCGCCAACACAGGTCAGGCTGCTGAACGACTATCTGTTGCCAACCCCCGACCGGCCGCAAGATCGACTCCGACACGCGCGCCTCCGGGGAGAAGCGACCCGTGACTAGGACACTGAGCCCATGTCCTTGCGCAACGTCTCTGAGCCTCGTTCCGCCGCTGTCAGCGTCAGGGAGGCAACCGCGGCGCACCAGCAGCAGCGTGAGGCGCTGCACAAGACGATCTGGCGGCTGGCCGAGGACATGCGCGGGGCCGTGGACGGCTGGGAGTTCAAGCAGTACGTGCTCGGTCTGCTGTTCTACCGCTACATCAGCGAGAACCTCACCGAGTACGTCAACACGCTGACCCGGGAGGCCACAGACGACGAGTCGTTCGACTACGCCGCGCAGGATGACAGGTACGCGCTCAAAGGCCGCGGGCGCATCGTCGCCGAGAAGGGCTTCTTCATCCTGCCGTCCAACCTGTTCGTCAACATCAATGCCACAGCCAGGGACGACCCCGGGTTGAACGAGACCCTGGCCCAGGCGTTCGGCTACATCGAGACCAGCGCGTACGGGCAGCCGTCGGAAGACGACTTCAAGGGCCTGTTCGACGACATGGACATGAACCACAAGCGTCTTGGCGCCACGGTGGCCGAACGGAACCGGCGCCTGGTCAAGATGCTGGGCACCATCGCTGGGCTGGACATGGACTCCTCAGAGTTCGGCCAGGACGCTGCCGACATCTTCGGCGACGCCTACGAGTTCCTGATGACGATGTACGCTTCGTCGGCCGGCAAGTCCGGTGGCGAGTTCTTCACCCCGCAGGACGTCTCGGCGCTGCTGACCCAGATCGCCGCCGCCGGGCGCAAACAGGTCAACCGAGTCTACGACCCGGCGTGCGGGTCCGGTTCGCTGCTGCTGAATTTCCGCAAGCTGCTCGGCCCCGACGCTGTCCGTCAGGGCTACTACGGGCAGGACGTGAACCTGACCACGTACAACCTGTGCCGCATCAACATGCTGCTCCACGACGTGAACTTCGACAAGTTCTCCATCGCCCACGGCGACACCCTGACCCACCCGAAGCACTGGGACGACCAGCCGTTCGACGCCATCGTGTCCAACCCGCCCTACTCGATCGACTGGATCGGCGACGACGACCCGAACCTCATCAACGACCCGCGCTATGCGCCCGCGGGCGTGCTGGCACCGAAGAAGAAGAAAGCCGACCTGGCTTTCACCATGCACATGCTGCACTGGCTCGCCCAGGGCGGCACGGCCGCGATCATGCAGTTCCCCGGGGCCATGTACCGCGGCGGTGCCGAGGCCAAGATCCGCAAGTACCTGGTGGACCAGAACTACGTCGAGGCCGTCATTGCCCTGCCTTCGGCGCTGTTCTTCGGAACCACCATCGCCACCTACATCCTGGTGCTGCACAAGGGCAAGACCGACGACACGGTGCTCTTCATCGACGCCAGCGCCGAGTGGGAGAAGGTGCCCAACAAGCCCAAGAACTCCTCCAAGACCCAGCAGATGGGCGACGCCCACCGCGCCAAGGTCATACAAGCCCTGCGCGACCGCGAGGACGTGCCGCACTTCGCCGCCCTGGCCGACCGCGCCGCCATCGAAGCCACCGGGTACAACCTCACTGTCGGCGGCTACGTCGAAGCCGAGGACACCCGCGAGGTCATCGACATCAAGGTGCTCAACGCCGACATCGCCGACATCGTCGCCCGACAGTCCGCCCTGCGCGCTGAGCTCGACGCCCTGGTTGCCGAGCTCGAAGGTGACGCCGCGTGAACCGCATCGAACGACTCATCACCGAGATGTGCCCCGACGGGGTAGAGTTTCAGCCACTCAGCACCGTCTGCGACATGCGAATCGGGTACACACCAAGCAAGACCAACAAGGAGTTCTGGACCGACGACGCCGATGTGCCCTGGTTCCGGATGGAGGACATACGTGAGAACGGGCACATCCTATCCGACTCTTTGCAGAAAGTGGATCGATCCGCTCTCAAAGGAAAAGGGATATTCCCAGCAGACTCTATCATTGTTGCTACAAGCGCAACAATTGGTGAGCATGCGCTCATCACCGTACCGCACCTAACGAACCAGAGGTTCACCGCCCTTACTGTCAAGAACGAGTGGGCCGGACGGCTCGCTGTGAAATTCCTATACTACTACGGGGACATCCTCGATGCATGGTGCCTGAGCAACACTAATCCTGGAAGTTTCGCTTCGGTTGATATGGGAGCATTCAGGAAGTTCAGCGTTCCGGTGCCGCCGCTCGAAGTCCAGACCGCTGTCGTTGATATGCTCGACAAGGCAGTCGAGCTGGAGCGCGAACTGGAGCGCGAACTGGAGCGCCGTAAAATACAGTATGCCCACTACAGGGACCGTCTCCTGGAGCACGCACCGACAACACGACTTGCGCGGCTAGGGGAATTGTCGACTATCACTCGCGGTGCGTCCCCAAGGCCAATCCACAAGTTCCTTGCGCAAGACACGGATGGCGTTCCGTGGATCAAAATTGGAGATGTCCCTCCCGCTGCCAAGTACATCACCGAGACCGCTCAGAAGATCACCCGGGAGGGCGCAAGCATGTCGCGCTGGGTCCACCCGGGCGACTTTGTGTTGTCTAACTCTATGAGTTTTGGCAGGCCGTACATTTCGGACATTGACGGCTGCATCCACGACGGATGGCTCGCAATCAGCGGTTTTGAGGAGCACTTTAATTCGAGTTTCCTTTACTACTTGCTCAGGTCTCACGCGGTGCAAGGGGAGTTTGAGCGGCGAGCCGGAACGAGCACAGTCAGAAACCTCAACGCTGACATTGTGAAGGCTGTCGAAGTCCCCGTTCCGCCCTTGGCCGAGCAACACCGGATCGTTGCCATGCTCGACAAGTTCGATGCGTTGACGACGTCGTTGCAGGACGGTCTGCCTGCGGAGCAGGTGGCACGACGCAAGCAGTACGAGTACTACCGAGACACACTGCTGACGTTCAAGGAGAAGGAGATCTAGCGATGAATGCGGTCCCGCCCTCCGGGGGCCAGGTGACTGGCCTGACGCCAGTGGTGGTGTCTGATCGTTCGACGGTGGTAGCCGAGTACGTCCCGTCGCCACGTTCGACGCGGACGCAGCGGCAGCTGGAGGCGGAACTGGAGGCGGAGTTCATTGACCAGCTCAGGGCCCAGGGGTATGTGTATGAGCCGTCGTTGACGGACGAGCCAGCCCTGCTGGACAACCTGCGGGTGCGGCTGGAATCCCTGAACGACTACCGGTTCACCGATGGTGAGTGGCGGCGTCTGCTGGACGAGTGGGTGGCGCACCCGGCGGATGACGCACTGGCCAAGACCCGCAAGATTCACGACGGGGAGACCACGCTCTCTGGGCAGTACGCGCTGATGCTGGACGACGGCACGTCGCGGAACATTGCGTTGGTGGACCGGGCCTACCCGCACCGGAACTGCTTGCAGGTGATCAATCAGTTCCAGGCCGACGGGCAGGCTCGCGGCAGGGCCAAGCGTAACCGGTTCGACGTGACGATCCTCATGAACGGCCTACCGATGGTGCACATCGAGCTAAAGGCGCGGAACAAAGCCTTGAGTGAGGCGTTCCGGCAGATCAACCGGTACGAAGACCAGTCTTTTCAGTTCGGACGGCGGTTGTTTCAGTGGGTTCAGCTGTTCGTCATCAGCAGAGGCGCGGAAACGAAGTACTACTCGAACACCACCGACCAGACCAAGGCGTTCGATTTCACGAACTACTGGGCGGACCAGAAAAATAGTCCCATAAGAACGCTGCCGGACTTCACGACGCACTTCTTCAACAAGCACACCCTGTACGCGGTGCTGCTGCGCTACATGATCCTGACGGCCGACGACCGGCTGCTGGCGATGCGGCCGTACCAGATCGCGGCGACCGAGGCGATCCTGACGAAGATCAACACCGCCATCAACTCCAAGCTGTTCGGGTCGCGGGACGCCGGCGGTTTCGTCTGGCACGCCACGGGATCTGGTAAGACGCTCACCAGCTTCAAAGCGGCGAAGTTGGCGGCCGCACTGCCCGAAGTGGCCAAGGTGCTGTTCGTCGTGGACCGCAAGGACCTGGACAAGCAGACCATCGACGAGTACCGCAAGCTCGAAGCCGACATCGTCACCCACACCCGCAACACCGACGCCCTGCGCCGTCAGATCGAAGACGACGCCAGGCCCATCGTGGTGACCACGATACAGAAGTTGTCACGGTTCGTGGACAAGCACACCGGGCACGTGATCTCCGGAAAACCGGTGGTGATCATCTACGACGAGTGCCACCGCTCTCAGTTCGGGGCGATGCACACACTGATCAAGCGGTACTTCAAGAAGTATTCCCTGTTCGGGTTCACCGGCACGCCGATCTTCACGGTGAACGCCGGGCCCGCCGACCGCACCACCGCCGACACCTTCGGTGACCTGCTGCACACCTACACCGTGGTGGATGCCATCCGGGACGAGAACGTGCTGGGGTTCATGGTCGAGTACAACGCCACCAAGGTCACCGGCCAGTCCACCGAGGAACTGACCGAAGAGGACCTGCGCGACCCCGGCCGGATCGCCAAGATCGTGCGGTACGTGCTGGTCCACCACGGCGAGAAGACCAAGGGCGCCACGTTCAACTCGCTGCTGGCCACTGCCAACATCAAAGCCGCGCGCGCCTACTACACCGAGTTCAAGGAACAGCAGGCCGACCTGCCCGTCGAACGGCGCCGCAAGGTCGCGATCATCTACTCTGCGCCAGCCGAGGACGGCGACGAGTCCATCACCTCCACCGCCGGTCTGGACGACTCCGACCGCGCCTTCCTGGACTCGGCGATCTCCGACTACAACACGATGTTCGGCTGCAGCTACGACGTCGGCGACGACTTCACCCGCTACTACATGAACCTGGCCGACCGCATCAAAGGCAACCCGAAGGCCAACCAGCGCGGGGCCTTGGACATCGTGATCGTCGTCAACATGATGCTCACCGGGTTCGACTCCAAGATGCTCAACACCCTGTGGGTCGACAAGAACCTGCGCTACCACTCTTTGGTGCAGGCGTTCTCCCGCACCAACCGTATCTACGGCCGAGAAAAGGGTTACGGCCACATCGTCACGTTCCGTGACATGGAACAGGCCGTCGAGGACGCCATCCGCCTCTACGGCGGCGACAAGGCCCTCGAAGTCTCCATCATGAAGCCCTACAGCTTCTACCGGGCCGACTACGAACAACAGGTCGCCGACCTCGTCGCCAACTTCCCACTGCCACTGGACATCCTCGGCGAGAGCGCCGAACAGGAGTTCATCAAGCTGTTCGGCTGCGTCCGCAGGCTCCGGCACATCCTGACGTCCTTCGACGACTACTACGACGACCCCGAACCGCTCAGTCAAGCCGACGTCGACGAGTACACCGGCGGTTACATGACCCTGTACGACAAGTACAAGGACCGTGACACCGGCAACCCCGACGGCGACCCACAACACGAGCAGCTGACCTTTGAGATCGAGTTGATCCGCCACGTCGCCGTCAACGTGGACTACATCCTCAACCTCATCGGTCGGGCCAAACCGACCCCCAAACGCCTGGAAGCCGGGAAGGGACACTCCGCGCGGACCACGGGGGGTGTACGTGAACAAGACGCCGGTCCGTGGATCGACCAGGTACAACGCACAGTGGACGCCTCACCAGACCTGCGCGACATCCGCGACCTGATCCTCGCCTTCTGCGACATCGTCGACCCCGACGCCGACGTCGCCGCCCAGTGGCAGGAGTTCATCACCACCCGCTCCGACGTCGAGTTCGACACGCTGATCGCCCACCACCACCTGCGCCCCGAGGTCGCCCGCACGTTCATGGAAGACGCCTACCGGCGCGGCGAGCTGCGCACCAGTGGCACCGACATCGTCCGCATCATGCCGCCCGCCAACCCCTTTGCCGACGACAGCGAAGCCGTCAAGGACCACATCGTCGAGGCCCTGCAAAAGTATTTCGACCGCTTCGACCACGCCAAGACCGGCGTGCCCCTGTTCGGCATCGACCTCATGTACTCAACGACCCCCGCAGTCACCGTGGACCTGCCGCTGCCTCACGGCGAGGAGGACCCGGCGTAGACGTCCCAGCGGCAGGCGCTGGTCACACTGCGACGGCACGGTCGGGTCGGCGGGCACCTCGTGGCCACCAACGAGGTCTGGTCTGGTGGCATCGCGATGTGGTTGGCCGAGTAGTGGGCGGGTCTGTCACCACGTCGCCGCTGGGACGCCTCAGGACGTATCAGTTTGCATGATGGTGTATGTTCATGCGTGTGAGTGTTCGGGGTGGACCGGTGACCAAGGCTGGGCGCCAGGCGCGGATCGTGGCGTTGCTGGCCAGGAGGAGCGTGCGGTCGCAGAACGAGCTGGCTGAGCTGCTGGCTGCGCAGGACGTGATCGTCACCCAGGCGACACTGTCGCGGGACTTGGTTGAGCTTCGGGCGCGCAAGGTGCGTACGGGGGAGGGCACCATGGTGTACATGGTTCCTGAGGAGGGGGAGCGGCCGGACCCGCAGGCGGGTGACCCGGGGTTGTCGGCGGCGCGGCTGGCGCGGATGTGTAACGAGCTACTCGTCACGGCTGAGGCTTCGGGGCCGCTGGTGGTGCTGCGGACCCCGCCGGGGGCGGCACAGTTCCTGGCTTCGGCGATCGACCGGTCGGTGGTGCCGGGGGTGCTGGGGACGGTCGCCGGGGACGATACGGTTCTCGTCGTGGCACGCGACAGCGCCGACGCGCCACCGGGGGCCGGTGCTCTGCTGGCCGCCCACTTCGTCGCCCTCGCCGGTGATACCCGGCCCGACACCTGACAGCACAGACCACTCCTGACACAGCAACCCGACCAGAGCAAAGGAAAGCAGTGCTATGACTGAACGCGTCGTCCTCGCCTATTCGGGCGGACTGGACACCTCTGTGGGGATCGGCTGGATTGCTGAGGCGACCAGTGCCGAGGTCGTCGCGGTAGCCGTGGACGTGGGCCAGGGCGGTGAAGACCTCGAGGTGATCCGTCGGCGCGCGCTGGACTGCGGTGCGGTCGAGGCGTACATCGCCGACGCCAAAGAGGAGTTCGCCACCGAATACTGCATGCCCGCGCTGGCCGCGAACGCCCTGTACATGGGCAGCTATCCGCTGGTATCGGCGTTGTCGCGGCCGTTGATCGTCAAGCACCTGGTGCGCGCCGCCCGCCAGTTCGGGGCGAGCACCGTCGCTCACGGGTGCACCGGCAAAGGTAACGACCAGGTGCGTTTCGAGGTGTCCATCACCTCGCTGGGGCCAGACCTCAAATGCCTCGCACCGATCCGTGACCTGGCGCTGACCAGGGACAAAGCCATCGACTTCGCCGAGAAGCACAACCTGCCGATCGACGCGACCAAAGCCAACCCGTTCTCCATCGACCAGAACGTGTGGGGGCGGGCTGTGGAGACCGGGTTCTTGGAGGATATCTGGAACGGTCCGACCAAGGACGTGTACACCTACACCGACTCCCCGGAGTTCCCGCCTGTCGCCGACGAGCTCGTCATCACCTTCGACGCTGGCGTTCCCGTGGCGATCGACGGGTACCCGGTCACCCCGCTGCAGGCCGTTCAGGAGATGAACCGGCGCGCCGGGGCCCAAGGTGTGGGACGGATAGACATCGTCGAAGACCGGCTGGTCGGTATCAAGTCCCGCGAGGTTTACGAGGCGCCCGCCGCGGTGGCGCTCATCGCTGCGCACCAAGAGCTGGAGAACGTCACTGTCGAACGCGAGCAGGCCCGGTACAAACGGCTCGTCGAGCACCGCTGGGCCGAGCTGGTCTACGACGGGCAGTGGTTCTCCCCGCTCAAACGTTCCCTGGACGCTTTCATCGACGACACCCAGCGGTACGTGTCCGGCGATATCCGCATGGAGCTGCACGGCGGACGCGCGGTCGTCACCGGCCGCCGCTCTGACAGCGGCCTGTACGACTTCAACCTGGCTACTTACGACACCGGCGACACGTTCGACCAGTCCGCCGCCCGCGGTTTCATCGAGATCTACGGCCTGCCCGCCAAGCTTGCCGCCGCCCGCGACGCGAAGTTCGGCAACGCCCCCGAGCTCGGCACCCAAGGTGGTATCAGTGCCTGACGAACCGCTCGCGCTGTGGGGAGGCCGGTTCGCCACCGCTCCGGACGCCGCGCTCGCCGCGCTGTCGAAGTCGACGCATTTCGACTGGCGCCTGGCCGACGACGACCTGGTCGGGTCGATCGCCCACGCCCACGTGCTGCAGGCCGCGGGTCTGCTCACCGACACCGAGGCCGCCGCGATGGTCCACGCCCTGGACTGGTTGCGCGCTGACGTCGCGTCGGGGGAGTTCGTCCCCGCCCCCGACGACGAAGACGTGCACACCGCCCTCGAACGCGGCCTGATCGAACGCGCCGGGCCCGAGCTGGGCGGCAAGCTGCGCGCCGGACGCTCCCGCAACGACCAGATCGCCACCTTGGTGCGTATGTACCTGCGGCGTTCGGCGCGGGCGCTGTCCGGCCAGGTCCTGGACGTGGTCGACGCCTTGGTCGCCCAGGCCGACGCCGCCGGGACCGCGCCCATGCCAGGGCGCACCCACATGCAGCACGCCCAGCCAGTGCTGCTGGCCCACCACCTGCTCGCCCACGTGTGGCCGTTGCTGCGCGACGTGCAGCGCTGGCGCGACTGGGACGTGCGGGCAGCCCGGTCCCCGTACGGGTCCGGCGCCCTGGCCGGCTCGTCGTTGGGCCTGGACCCTGCCGCGGTCGCCGCCGAGCTCGGTTTCGACGGCCCTGTGGAGAACTCCATCGACGGCACATCATCACGTGACGTGGTCGCCGAGTTCGCTTTCGTCGCCGCCATGGTCGGTGTGGACCTGTCGCGCCTGGCCGAAGAGGTCATCGTGTGGTCCACCCAAGAGTTCGGTTTCGTCACCCTGCACGACGCGTATTCCACCGGCTCCTCGATCATGCCCCAGAAGAAGAACCCCGACGTCGCCGAGCTGGCCCGCGGCAAGTCCGGACGCCTGATCGGCAACCTCACGGGTCTTCTGACCACCCTCAAAGGCCTCCCGTTGGCCTACAACCGCGACCTCCAAGAAGACAAAGAGCCAGTGTTCGACGCCGTCGACCAGCTCAGCGTGCTGCTGCCCGCCTTCGCCGGAATGGTCGCCACCCTCACCTTCGACACCGACCGCCTAGCCGCCCTGGCCCCCCAAGGATTCTCCCTGGCCACCGACATCGCCGAGTGGTTGGTCCGCCAAGGCGTCGGCTTCCGCACAGCCCACGAGGTGGCCGGCGCCTGCGTCCGCGCCTGCGAACAACACACCCCACCCGTCGAGCTGTGGGGCCTGACAGACGACGAGCTCGCTGCCATCAGCCCCCACCTGACCCCCGAGGTCCGTACCGTCCTCACCGTCCCCGGCTCCGTAGCCTCCCGCGACGCCTCCGGAGGAACTGCCCCTGCACGGGTCGCCGAACAGCTGGCGGCGGCCCGGTCGGCGGCGGACAACCTTCGAAGGAGCACCTCGTGACCCCACCGGACAGTTCTCTCTGGATCTCCGTGGTCATGTATTCGCTAACGAAGAGCTGAATACGGATGTCTGACATGGATAGAATATGGGAATTGTTCAGTGCTGCTCACCTAATGTTGGTCCGCCAGGACCAGATTCAGGACTTCGTCGCCGATTTTGGACTCGAGGTGATGGAGTCCGAGATGACATGGGACGAGGCGTCGCAGATTGACTCCGATGCTGAAATGGAATACCTGGGAACAGCGGCGTACAAGGCCGGAGAGGTGATCATCACTTCCGAGGTCAATGGTCGCGTCCTGGTCGACGCCAGGTCGGTGAACTGGATCGATCGCCGTTATGGAGAATACTTTTCGCTCGATTCAGGCATGTACCTGTTCAATGCAAATATCTGGGATGAATGCATGCTCTTCGAGTATCACCGAGACGCGGAGCTGGTCAGGCGAGTCGAATATCTCCTCCAGGGCGATCAGAACGTAGATATCGAAGTGGGCCTGAAGTTAGAGATTGAGTCCGATGCCGACTCGCGGGGCTTGCCGGAGCCGCCGTGCGGGTACGACCCATTCTTCTACCCCATGGTTTTGCTTGAATGTTTGGGGATCGGAACGAATGAGTTGGGGGTGATGCTAGATGCTCCCGCCATGCTGTACCGGCTGCCCGAAGAAGAGGTCGTCAAGATCAGGAGCGTCGTCAATGACGGAATAGAGAAGGCGAGGCTTGGCCAAAGCGCTGCGGTTCTCAACAAGTCGTACATCACGCGCCGGGTAATGTCGGCCATGGACAAGATTTCACGCGACGGGTCTATAGTCATCAGCGAGGCGACGAACTCCGAAAATGTACCGTGTATGCAGGCGCGTCCCGACCGTGGGAGCGCCGAGGACGGCTGGATCGTCGAGTACCAGGATTGCTTGGCCTCACACCGTTGGCAGACACGCTTGCCGCTCGCCCAGGCCCGTGAGGTGATCGCGGGGTATCTCTCCGATCAATCGTGGCGAGAGAGTGCCGACTGGGCCCGGACTGACCTCTGAAGGCTGGTCCGCCAAGGCGTCGGCTTCCACACAGCCCACAAGGTGCCGGTGCCTGCGTCCGCGCCTGCGAACAACACACCCCACCCGTCGAGGTGTGGCCTGACAGACGACGAGCTCGCTGCCATCAGCCCCCACCTGACCCCGAGGTCCGTACCGTCCTCACCGTCCCCGGTTCTGTGGCCTCCCGCGACGCCGCAGGCGGAACCGCCCCGACAAGAGTCGCCGAACAGCTCACCGACGCTCGCACCACAGCGGCGACTTTGCGCGAAGCCCTTGGTTGAGCCGAGTGGGCAGCCCGCTCTTCGGCGGCAGCCATGCGGGCTACACTCGCTTGGCGGTCGGTCGGATGCCGCGTCGAGTCGAAATTTGAGAGGAAACGCCGTGAGTCACAACTCTGAGGAGAGCGGACCGTTCCCCTATCACGAGCAGCCGGGTGGTTTGCGCCTGAGCCCAGAGCTCGGACTTGATGATGAGCGAGAGCGTGAGCTGCGAGACTTTGCCTGGGAGCAGATCCTCACAGGTATTGACGACTCGGAGGAGTTCTGCGAGCTCGCCGAGGACGAGTTCGAGCTGGAAGAGAAGGTTCTTGCTCAGGCGTTCGACCAGTTGCTGTCCGTCCGGAGGGAACAGCAACATAGATGGCCACCCGAGGTTCGCGAGACAGCCTTGACCAGGGCTTTTGCAGATCTCGCTGGAATTGGGATCGTCGCTCGCGAGAACTTCACCTGCTGCGGGACCTGTGCGTCGAGTGAGATTTACGGAGAGGTCGATGACTCACGGATCTGGCGCGGTTACGTCTACTACCACAGCCAGGACGCTGCTCGTATCGTGGAAGACAGGCGCACGTACATCGGGTACGGAGCATTTCTTGAACCTGTGATGTCCGAGGACGAGTGGAATGCCCTCAGCGACACGGCGAAAGAGGAGACCTACCAGCGTCTGGTCATTGACCTGATGCGTGACGAGGTCATCCCGCTCCTGGAACGTCACGGAATCGATGTCGAGTGGGACGGTAGCTTCGCCCGTCGCATCTTGCTCAAGGGCGTGGACTGGTACGCCGACGTCCGCTGACGTCTGCTATTCGTCCCCGATCTTTTGGCGCACTGTCGATAGACTCATCCGTCCGTGGGCGAAGCAGGCGATCTCGACGCGCGCTTCCGGTTCGATGACCTGGTACCAGATGGTGTGCTCGAACCTGCCGATCGTGGCGTGACGGTACGGAAGAACATCGTGTACCGGGCGGAAGAGTGGCATTTTTTCAAGCACGCTGGACAATGCCTCGACTTCGTCGATGAACAACTGGGCGACATCACTCCCAGCATGGTCCACCAGCCAGGCAACAATCTCGGTGACTGACGGTCGGCACTCGGATTGAAACTGACGGAATAGTTCACAACTTGTACTTCGCGCGTTCCCGGGCGATCGCCTCGTTCACCGAGACAACCAGTTCGGGGTGGTCACGCTCGGACGCCTCGCTGCGAGCCAGCAGGTCGCCCAGACCGTCCCAGGTGGACGGAAGCAACTCCTCGGGTGGGGTGGGGATCTGGGCATGGATACGTCCAGCCAACTCGAGTTGGTCGCGCAGCGGCAGGGCCGCGACCTGGTTCCACAATGCCGACGAGACCATGCGTCGATTGTACCGGCTCTCAAGGTTCGAGGGACGTCCCAGGTGCAGGTCGTCGGGTCGTCTTCAACTGGGCGAGCGGTAACCTCGCAGTAGCACAGAGCGCGTCGCGTGGTTGCGTGCTCGGTGCGCGACGGCGTCGGAGTCATGTACCGGAGGGCAACAGATGATGTCGCTGGCGGCTTCGATGCCCGGCACGGTTGCGACCGTCGCAAAGGCGGTGTGGGAGACGGCGGCGCGGCTTGGGCAGGTGCGGTTGGTGTGCGTGGACGGGCCAGCGGGGTCGGGCAAGACGACGTTTGCAGACCAGTTGGCGGCCCGACTGGGTTCTGGGCGGGCGACGGTGGTGCACCTGGACGACCTGTATGACGGGTGGTCGGGGCTGGAGGGGTCGTTGTGGACCCGGGTGTCGGAGCAGGTGCTCGAACCCTTGAGAGCCGGGCGGGCCGGACGGTTCCAGCGGTACGACTGGGAGACGGGACGGTTCGACGGGTGGGTAGACGTGCCGGTCGCGCCTGTGCTGGTGCTGGAGGGGTGCGGGTCGGGAAGGGTTGAGGGGGCGGGGCTGAGGTCGTTGCTCGTGTGGGTCGAGGTGCCGCGTGACCTGCGGCTTCAGCGGGGGTTGGAACGCGACGGGGAGCACCTGCGCGACCAGTGGACGGCCTGGATGGACGAAGAGCAACGGCACTTCGCAGCCAACGACACCCGGGCGCGCGCGGATGTGTGGCTCGACGGATCGGGCACAATGCACCGGTGACGACTGCCGGACCGGTGACGAGGTACCTGCCCCCACGCGGCGAGGTGCTTCCCCGGTCGTGGTACGCCCGCAGCGTTGTCGATGTGGCCCGTGACCTGCTCGGTTGCTACCTGACGACAGTGCGCGACGACGGTCCGGTCACCGTCCGGCTCACGGAGGTCGAGGCGTACGGCGGGGCCGACGACCCCGGGTCCCACGCCTACCGGGGCCGCACTACCCGCAACGCAGCCATGTTCGGCGAGCCAGGGCGGCTGTACGTGTACCGGCATATGGGGCTGCACCACTGCGTCAACGTCGTCGCGCACCGCAACGGCGACGCGTGCGCGGTGCTGCTGCGGGCGGGGGAGGTGGTTGTCGGCGCCGAGCTCGCCCAGGCGCGGCGCGAGGTGGCCGGGACCGTCAGGTCGCCTGCCCAGCTGGCCGGCGGACCTGCGCGGCTCGCCGTGTGCCTGGGTCTGGACCTGGCCGACAACACCGCCGACGTGACTGGCACGGACGATTTCGTCATGCTCGACCAGCGCCCCAGCGCGAAACCTGCCCGGTCGACCTCCAGCGGGCCCCGGGTCGGTGTCGCTGGTCCCGGCGGCGATGTCGAACGGTACCCGTGGCGGTGGTGGCTGACCGGCGACCCCACCGTGTCGACTTATCGTCGTGCGTACCGAAAACCGGTGTCGGACGATTGACGAGCCGCTACCCTCATCCACCAGGTGCTGGCCGTGGGGCTGGCGAAGGAGCTGACGTGACCGAGATCCTTGACGAGCTGGTCTGGCGCGGTCTGGTCTCGCAGAGCACCGACCGTGACGCGCTGGGAGCCGAGCTGGCTGCCGGGCCGGTGTCGCTGTACTGCGGGTTCGACCCGACCGCGCCGAGCCTGCATATCGGCAACCTCGTACAGCTGCTGACCATGAGGCGTTTGCAGGACGCCGGGCACAAGCCGTTTGCGCTGGTAGGAGGCGCGACAGGGTTGGTCGGCGACCCGAAGATGACCGGAGAACGCACCCTCAACGACCCCGACGTCGTCGCAGGCTGGAGTGAGCGCATCCGCGACCAGATCGGCCCGCTGCTGCGGTTCGACGGGCCGAACGCCGCGCAGATGGTCAACAACCTGGACTGGACCGCCGGAATGTCGGCGATCGAGTTCCTGCGTGACGTGGGCAAGCACTACCGCTTGGGCACCATGCTCGCCAAAGACACTGTCGCCCGGCGGCTGGCGTCTGACCAGGGGATCAGCTTTACCGAGTTCAGCTACCAGATCTTGCAGGGGATGGATTTCCTGGAGCTGTTCCGGCGTTACGGCGTGCGTCTGCAGACCGGAGGTTCGGACCAGTGGGGCAACCTGCTGTCCGGTGTCGAGCTTATCCGCAAGGTCACGGCCACGAGCGTCCACGCCATGACGACCCCGCTCATCACCAAGTCCGACGGCACAAAGTTCGGCAAGACCGAGGCTGGCACCGTCTGGCTCGACGCCCAGCGGACGTCCCCGTACGCCTTCTACCAGTTCTGGCTCAACAGCGAAGACGACGACGTCATCAACTTGCTCAAGGTGTTCACGTTCCGCACCCGCGACCAGGTCGAAGAGTTCGCGGCGGACAAGGACGCCCGGCCCCAGGCCCGCACCGCCCAACGGGCGTTGGCGCAGGACGTGACCGCTCTGGTGCACGGCCAGCAGGCGTTGGACCAGGTCGTGGCTGCGAGCCAGGCGCTGTTCGGGCGCGGTTCGCTGGCTGACCTGGACGCGGTCACCCTGGGTTCGGCGGTCGCCGAGCTCACGACCGCCCAAGGCCGGGTGGGCGACCGTCTTGTCGACCTGTTCGACGCCACCAACGTCGTGGACTCCAAGAGCGCGGCCCGCCGTGCGCTGGCCGAGGGGGGGTTGTCGGTCAACAACGAGCGCGTCACCGACGTCGACGCGGTGCTCGAACCGCACCACGTGCTCGGTGGGCGCTGGACCGTCCTGCGGCGTGGGAAGAAGACCCTCGGAGCCGTCGATGTGGGGGCTGCTCCGGCCGGGTGACGCTCTGACCTGGCCGTTTGCACGCGCTGTCGTGCACGTGTAGTGTTCTCCGAGCCGTCGAAGGGGAGGAACGGACACCACAAGGTGGCCGGTCCCGTATCGATTGGACAAGCCGAAGCAGTCCTGCTGTGGGTGAAGTGTCACTTCAGACAGGTCTGCGTGGAACACAAGCCCTCCAACCGCCATCTGACAGTGGCGATGAGTGTGCGTGCGTTGTTTGAGAACTCAACAGTGTGTCGAGATAGATGGTCGATGCCAATTTTGGTTGGTGTCGGTGCCGTGCCATTCGTCAGTGGGTGGTGCGGTGGATGCCAGATTGTTTTCGT
>Ga0123354_10002773_pt1 | contig 23565 bp, 11 predicted proteins | sample TergutLab28metaG_2_FD_97872 | JGI IMG/M metagenome (GOLD analysis project Ga0123354, IMG submission 97872) | Labiotermes labralis P4 segment gut microbial communities from Petit-Saut dam, French Guiana - Lab288 P4 | ecosystem: Host-associated > Arthropoda: Insects > Digestive system > Gut ... | reverse complement strand
TTTTTAATTATTATATCTGGCCTATTTGCTGTAACTTCGCAGTCCGTACGTACTGCTTGATTCCACAACACTGTGACATCTCCCTCTTCACACACTGGCTTGGGCATGTGTGTGTACCATTTGCCTGTAATTTCAATACCTAAGGCTTTGCATATTGAGTAGTGCAAATGTGTACAAACTTTATCGTGTCTCATTAAATATTCGTTCGTTGCCAAAATGGGACATCCCGAAGTTAATATTATTATTACATTCCAAATTTTGTCCTACCCTTCTGGAAACTGTCGGCCTTCGCGTGCTGAATTAAAATCTCAAAGATTTTAATTTATTTTTGTTGATTTTAAGCTTCGCAAGTGTCCTTCCGTTAGATGCGCTTCTGCGGCTAATTCTGATAGAACGGATATTGGTATACTGAATGGAAGGCCTGTTTTGATTAACGATTTGTTAGATGCAGATTTTTTTACTAAGTAAATCACATTTTACAGCTCAGTTCGGTCATTGACGTTTCGTGTGAAATGTGGATTTAATTTAGTTAGGCCTGTGATATTTGGAATTAATGTGATTTCACTCTTACCTTCCGTCTGCTTTCCCTTCTCTTGTAAAGTAATTATTCATTATCTGTGTATTTGTGTGGCCGCATTCGGATATCCATCTAGTAACTGGACCTGCCCAGTTAAGTCTTTGTGTTAATAAATGTTATTGAATAGAAGAGTATTATCAATATATGGAGGAAAAAATTGCCTCCCCCAGAATTAAAAAATAATAATTTTATTAACGCTGTTGTTTAGATGTGATTTCTGATTATCTATTTTCTGTGTGTCCTTTTTATTGTTTGTTATTTGTATATTTTTTCTCATGTTCCTTTGCTCTCTCTGGAATTGGACTAATTCTCTGTATAGCTGCAGCACCAACATATTAATAATAGGAATCGAATTATGCTTTTCTTATTCTTTATGTGAAGTTGTTCTTTTCTGTTTAATTATTATATTTATTATTACTTGATTTTATTGTTCACTCCGTTATTATTATTATTCCCTATGCATTCATAAGACATTGCTCATCCAACAATCACAGTTCGTATTACTGTTGTTCTGCCTTACGCACTAATTACCTTTATCAGGGCTTATAATCATGAGTAGTTTTGTTTTCTTTATTCGAGTTAACGACTTTTAAGTAAATTCAGTTTTATGCTTTTTTTCAAGGCTTTTATCTTATCTTGTTTAGTTGTTGTGTCCTTAGATTTGTGCTGCCTTTGAAATCGCCCACTGTCTCTTTGAGTCAGCACGTAAATAAATATATAATTTCTACAGTGACAGTAATAGTAATAGTAAAAATAATTATTGTTCTGACCTTGTGTCCACAATATACTGGGCTGCAGTAAGATCCAAACCCTACCCCATTGTTCGGCTTGCCCCTGTCCCTAGTCAGCCACTGACGGTTACCATGCAATCCTTGCTTAATGCTGCCAGTTTTCTTCTTCCTCAGCTGGTGCCTCAGAGAGAATATCTACGGTGTCCGTCGTAGGACGACCCTCCATAATATTCACGCGTTACTACACGGCCTTTTTCATTGGTCGTTCCCTTATTCATAGAGCAATCCAACTGTTAATATCTATTTACCGTTTCTATCTTTTTGTGTTCTTTGTATTTTATTCTCGAGGCTCAAATTTATGCTCGATGCTTGCCTATTTCTTCTGCCTCAGCGCGTAGGTCCTACCTCACAGTGAACACGCGCAGTAACCGTGGATACTATGCTGGATGATCATGTTTCTTCTATACCGATTCGCGTCCAAATGAAATACAGCAGCAACCGTAACAGGGGCAAGGAAGGAGTGACTCGTATGAAGTGTATAAATCACACGACGTATATTATACAGGGGATTTGTTATTATTGTTATTGTAATTACTAACAGATTCTTTCTACGTTAAGTCTGTAGGGTATAAGATCAAAGTCTGAGTTGCAGTAATTTTAGTTACTAACCTTGATAGTCTTTGCTAATGCTCTGATCAATTTCTGCACCTAATTTCACATGCATTGTTCCAGAATTTTATCAGTTATTCTTGCCATACGGAAAGGAAAATGTACTCTTCTGTGGAAAATTACCGGAAAGTGTTCCACATTGTTGCAAGATTTTTTACCATACGTCATTTTAGAACCCTAAGTACAAGTGGTGCTACTGGGACTTTAAACTCAAAATTCGCCTGTCCATCAATATTACTACAGATTTAAAAAAAACTATATATATATATGCAGTTGAGTGGCTTCTCAAATAACACACTTCATGACGATCAGTGAACTGGTACTTAAATTGGCAGACTGGACACGCAGAACACAGTGTCATGCTGTGGGGTCTATAGCATATGGCTTAGCCCATTGTACATGTTAAACCAAATCCGTTACTTAAGCAGGAGGGAAAGCTGGAAATAAGAAAGCTAAATCCGTCACTGTTAATGAGATATATCTTTGACTAAAAAGTGCAGCGGTGTAGAATGTAGAGTAAAGGAAGGAACCTCGCTAAAGAAGGAACCACGGAACCGTGAGACGTAATAGACAAATGTAGTAACTACTTCCTAATTAATAACTAGTAGCTTGTGATTGAAGATGATCCTTTCTTCATAACCTAGGCTACAATGCAAATTAGTACTGGTGATGGCTCCTTTAATTTTCGGTTCCTCCATCACGAAATTAAGTGCAGATATGACTCTACCCATTACAGCACATAAGCTTATTCATCCCTATCAGCACACACCGAAACGGGGATTAACTTGAGCAGGATGAACGAAGCAATTACTCAGATGTCCTTGTACCCGCATTGCGGTCCTATCAAGTGGTCGAATGCATTTTTAAGGCACATACGTCATTAAAGCCGTCTGTAGGCATTATTTAGTCATACACGTCAACTACAATGCTAACTATAGGCCTTCCTTTGGAACGCACGTCACTGAAGTTTTGTCTGTGGGCACTGCTAAGGCACAAACATCACTGAATATTCTGTCTGCACCCATATCCCACACCGTTAGCGTGTAGGATTTCATTCATTTTTGAGTGGAATGCATATATCTGCGTATGTACCTAACTCCATAGCGTAGGGTGTTTCTTGAGAAGCTGATAGTTTCTGTGCTAGACAAGGAATTCCCTGCATTTTATGGGACCCGAAGATTTATTTCAGTGTTCTCACTAGCTGACTAGAAAAGTAATTGTCTCCGGTGTTATGTGGAATTCAAACACAGTGTCACACAGGAAGAAAAGCCGGATAGTTTTCCCTTAATTTGACAGTACCCAACGTCTTGACTTCTTTCTAACAACATTTCTGAAACTGTATCAATTTCCGTTATATATTTCTGGACACCAAAACATTTACTTCTTTCATTGACTGAGAAAACCTCTTTCTCAGCGGCTAAATGGAATAGACAACTTTATACCCAGTGAAGGGGAAGAATCCAGTTTCCGAAAGGTCGTGATTGAAAACCTTAAGACGAAGATATTATCTGGGACAATAGTCATGCTATTTCAACACATGAAGGTCCAAGATGTTTGAGTTTACGTTTAAAAATATTGCCTGTTATTTTCTCTCCTACTCTGTTTGTGACGTTTCCAATCTCTCATTTACTAATCATCGTGTTACTTTTTTAAAAAGCAAGAAGATGCACTGTTCGCAAATAATCACACAATCTCACGCGTTTAACAGCAAACCGTGCGCCATAACGGTAACTCTCATTCATAGGTTGTGGCGGAGATATAAAGAGCTGCTGTTTTTGACACGTATTTACCTCGTATAACACTACAATAGGAAAATAATAAGCAAAAAACTGCTTTGTATATTGTTGGTATATTTGCCTAACCCACTATACAAGAACTGCGTTGAAACAACATATTGTACAGTGATTCGAAGGAAAACATAATAACCAGGTGGCAAACGCAGCTTAGGCGCCATAATTTATGACATTGTGAGTTGCTGAAACAATGTCTGCAGCGTGGAGTAATAAGCTCTAATAGAATATATCAAGAGAAGCGCTTCCAGAAATCACTTTGCTACTCTTCGTCGAGGAATAAGTATAGCACACGTAAAAGAGAAAGCAGACGGTGAAGATCAGTCTGAATATGCACTCCAGACACAGTGGAAACAAACAGCAAGACGGTCACACACACACGATCTTACAGGAACACAATTACAGCCGTATAAACTCGAAGTGATAGATGGGCAGGAGTCTTTCTTAATGTTTTTAGACTTTGTTTTATTCCGCGAAGCGCGAGTATAATCCAGATAATAGAAGCCTAAGTAAACCTACATGCTGCATTACAGAGACCAGCAGGTTAATGCTCTTTAACGAAACAATAGACTTTTATAGTGGATATAATACAAAACCCACATAGGGGAAAATTCCAAGTTATTGAACGTTAGTTCATATGGCACGTGTAATTACCACTGCGCCTTAAACGGATAAAAACGGATAGTTTCTAACTCAGATCATACAGCGCCGAATGCTAGGATGGCTGATTATGAAGGAATTTGAGAGGATGTGGAAGGTAAAGATAGTGGCCTCGTGTTGTGTTGTGTTGTGTTGTGTACTGTCCGAAGGAAATCACAAAAAGCCGCTGTCAGAATGAAGGGTGCGCGGTCGAGATTCGAGCAGAGAAGTTCCCAAATACAAGTCAATAACGTCACTGCTCTGCTCCTTCTTGAAAATCTAATTATAACTCAGGTGGTCGGAATTAGTCTAGCTATTGTGACTCTCAGAGATTTATTGCCGTCAGGAAGTCATATTTATTTACATTACTGTTCTCTCGTACGTGTTCCAATTTAAAGGCCATCACCACGGAGACTGTCAAATTAAGTCAACGAGTCTTAGGTAGGAGACAGCTATAAATGTGTCAAGGTAAATTTTGTTTTGTACACCCCATCAACGTATTTGGGGGAGTGGAGGCATAACTCCATTTATGCTGAAGTGCGACATTAAATGGAAATGAAAAGTCAGCTTCAGACCCGAGAACGTGTGCGCCTACAATAGGACTTTTGGGTGGATTCTGAGGACTGTGCTGTAAATAAATTTGTCATTCTAAAGTAAATAGTGTTAAGATGGTACAAAAATGTCTTTGCATGTAGCGCACTGTCCAAAAATGCGCCATTTAAAAAATTGTTCATTACCATTTTTGCTAGAACTCGGCTCTAAGCCAATCAGATTCCGTCAAAACTCTCTGTATTAGGTCACAGAATACATTTACACACGTTTCAGGACAATTAATTTGAGTGTTGTTATGTACATTACATGTTAAAACTAACACATTATTTACTTGTTCCCTATTTTATTTTCTGTCACAACAGATCTGTACCCGTAGTCAACACTCAGGTGAACCTTGTAGTAAACAACCTGTTTTATTATTACCTTACTGCAGTACACCACAATATCCAATATTTACTAAATATGGTTATCATGTTCTGCATCTTCGATTGTATAGAGAGCTCGGTTTCCGTTATTACATAAAATTATATTTTTATGTGTGTTTTCTGCATCTTTAATGTAACATGTTTGGCTGATTACGTTCGTGTCGCATTTTGCTGCGTTTTAATGGTATTCAGTCTTAGCGCTCCCATGTGCCCTGGTCCGAAGTATAGTGGTGGTGGATGTCTTTACGCTGTGGCTGCTGCCATATCAGTTACCGTAGCAGTCAAGTCGCACACACCGCCTCAAATAATGAACATCGATTATCATCCTACACAGCATTAACACTTTATTATTTGTACTGAAGGCACTTTCTGTGTATTCTGGGTTATTAACGAAATTGTTTTATACATTGGAGAGTTAATTTGAAGGCTCCAGATGTTAAAATCAGTGTATGTTGTCAGCAGCTTTGGTTTATGTCATTTCATTCGGCCTTTCTCTCTACCTACCGCACTCCAGTTGTCCCGTCGCACATGATATATTTCGTACTGCAGCCACATACTGTAATATTCTTACAAATTAGCACTGTTTACTATCCTTTGGTCACTTTAAGAATCACATGAATCAAATAATGTTCTTACACAGTTTTAGTCACAACTTTTATCAAATCGCAACGAGAAAATCTCGGCGGTACACTCTGTTATCACAGTAGAAGAAACTGCGTTAGATTAGACCACCGCAGTTATTCAGGTATCAGAGAACAACTCACATTTAGATTAAAGCCGAAGAAGCATAAGTGTACCAACGGAACTGAAGAATCTTAAATTGGTTCGAATAACGTAACGTCTGAAAATGATTTTGATATTCGTCACTTCTTCCTGCAGCAGTTCATCGAGTAAGGACTGACACATTTAGGAGACAGGTAAAGATGCATTTTTAGCTGTAACTATAAGGAACGAATAATGTGTTACTGTATGGCTTAGTCCTTCCGTTGAAAATTGTAACGGTTATGTGTAAATAATGCAAAGAGGCACCTGGGTATATTCAGCATTTCTTTAAAGACCGGGGGAGACGAGAATTTGACGACCGGAATGACAACTGACAGTCTGAAGAGATCTTGGTATTTATAAATCTAGTAGTACGAAAACGTTCATTATGAGAGTTGTGACAATATTGGCTAAAAGCTAAGTGCACATTCGGTGTGTGCTGCTTTTATTGACTCAAGAGAAACTACAAATTCTGCGGAACTAATAAAATGCATAGATAGAAGGCAAATCCGCGTGTGCCAAATTTTTTACACAACCCTCAACACGCCACTGTTTCGATTTCTATAAGCTCTCCATTATTGGTCCACTTATTTTGTATAATTTTGGATTTTACATTAGTGACTCGTCAGTATGAAATTTCACATAATATTCCGTGAATTTTTAGTTTGAAATTCAATACATATATATATACATATAATTTAGTGTGGTAGCACTGGCGTAACAAACAGGGATATATTCATCCATTACGCCTAATAACTAGTGATCTGACATAATTTTTCGGAATGCTGGTAGTGTTACTGTTATTGTTGTGTGGGTGGAATCTGGAACAAAATTTACATTTGCAATAAACCTAGAGCCCACAAAACGCCCCACACTCGACGCAGATACAAGCTGTAGATAGACCTGATTCTTGTTCCCTTTTTTTAACTTTTAAACCAAGAACCCTTACGACATGTTCAAACCACTTTAAGGCTGAAATTCATATAAATAATATGAAATGATTCATGATCCACCATGCAACCTAGATATTTATTCTTAAAATAATAACCATCATCACGCATTTGTGGGCATATATGGTACAGTACCGTCTGTTTTGGTGATGCATGGTTCAGTCAACGTAAGACCATCAGCAGGGGGAGACAATTATACGAGATGCAGTGGAACTAAATAAAGTTTACATAAAATTGTTTTTCCGTTAAGTTGTCTTGTATTAAAGCTTCTGAAATAACATTTCTTTTGATTACTTATTCTGTCTTGTCTACACGAGTGCTTTATTGCAGATCACAGTGCTATATACACACACACTTGTAAATGTACACCTGCTGTTAGAAGAACTCACTTTGGTTTAAGTGCTAAAATATTCAGTAATTAGCTAGTAACGACATTCATGTCCTGTAGGACCCAGTATTGAATTATGCCTGTGCCTCCAGTTTAAATATTATGCACATTAATAGGTCATACACAATTAGATCTTTAGTAAAGTTGATGACTACGTTGACGGTGTAGTTTACAGTGTTATAAATTTTTGGATGTGTAATGTTTACACATGTCCGGTTTATGGGACGTAAGATAATGCGAGTAGTTGAATTTTTTGGCCCACTGACAACGCCTGTCTCTCTATTCTGTTATTGGTGAATGTGTCTTCTGTGACATTACCTGCCACTGAAGACACAGAAAGATCGAGAATTATATTATAACATACCTTACAGAAACACAGCGTGTGTTTGTAGATTGATGAAGGATAAAGTTCTGTTTTGAAAGCCTTTTGGATTGCAAAAAGGAGGAGGATTTCTGTGCAACCTGAGTAATTAGTGTATGTCTAGTAAAATACCGCTACGTCGAGCTAATTAAAGAAATAAAAGTACGAAACTACGCGAAGAAAATAAAATGAAAAATAATATATCATGTTGTCTGTTTTAGAAGTTATTACTGCTAGTAAATGAGCTCCTTCTTTACCGTACGGACTTCTTGTCCCTGTGGAGTGCCTGTTACAATACCTCAGTTCTTTACCGTACGGACTTCTTATTGTCTCTGTGAAGTGCCTGTTACAATACCTCAGTTCTTTACCGTACGGACTTCTTATTGTCCCTGTAAAGTGCCTGTTACAATACCTCAGACGATCCTTACTTTTCTACATTTTTATTGAACCGTTCAACGTATTTGAATCAAATTTCGTAAGAGGAGAACATGTAAATTTATTTACTAGTGCAATTTTGTTTACAATCGGAAAACATAAACAACACACCTACAGATACCTTCACGTGCTGCTATGCGCGTCTGCAGCGTGACTTTCAAATATTTAGCGGAGAAAAACGTTTGGGACACAAGTTGTCAATAAGTGTATTCTGTTTTTGTTTTTTTAACCGTGCATTGTGACATACGTATGTAATAAGAACCAACAAAATGCACACTTTTTTTCATTAACGATTGAATTCAATTACACTGTCTTCGACATGTTGCGAACAACCAAGCTTTCAACCACAGGAAAGTTTTTACATGCAGTTTCATGGTATTTCTGTCATGCATCTCTATAAGCAGTCTGATCGACCAAACTGCTTATAGAGATGCAAGACAGAAATAGCATAAAACTGCATGTACAAATCTTCCTGAGGTTGAAAGCTTGGTTGTTCGCAACATGTCGAAGACAATGTAATTGAATTCAATTATTCATGAAAAAAAGTGTGCATTTTGTTGGTTCTTATTACATGTATACATGTTTTTTGTGTTGTGTTTCATGATTTCGTGTCCGTGTGACATCAGATTCTCGTGAAGCACAAAGAGTTCCTTAACATTATACCTGTCTTGTACTACATTCTCATTTTCTGCTTATAGTACTACAGGACTGCATTTTCTCTTCATTTCTCTGCAATAATTGTCTTTGTTTCTCCTTCCATTTCCCACCAGCCTACAATAAAAGCGTCGTCTTTATTGATTTTATTTTATAATTTCAATCTAATTTTAAATAGGTATTTCACAATACTTTTATTTCCTTTACATTTGTAAAGTTAATGATTTCCTATAAGCTGCATTCCCATTTCTACTCAAACATTTACTACAAAACCGACACGAACACGGTCCAATGAATAATACTATACCATCAACCTGACCAACATACGCAAAATATTTACTACATATATTTTCTTTATACATTTTTTTGGACATTTTCATAATACAAGTTTGGCAATCACCTTTCCCAAATATAAGGGTATACTTCTGTCTAGAATTTTCTCCTAATCCTTCGTAGCTTTCAAATCCCTGCTTTCAGCCATTTTATTTCACTTCTTTCATCCCCTGTGCAGCCATCAGTGTGGTTCTCTTCACCCGACGTGTTTGTACACGCAGCAATAAAGCAAGGAAGTCTTTTGACTGATATCGCCAATGAATCCTATCTGCTAAAGTTGCAGGGAGCAAAGAACCCCTTTACTCTCTATGTCTGTTGCACCTTTCCTGTTGTTAGAAATAATTTTACGTGAGAGAAAGCGCCAGTGTTGTTGCTCTGGGTGTTCTGTTCGCCACATTTGTGACATGTACATCCTGGAATGGTCACTGAACATTTCGTTACTCGCTGAGGATAAGTTAGCCTTGTAAACTGCAGATGGCATAAGGAAGGTACTATTGTCAGATATTGCACTTATTTTATATAATTATAGAGTATTTGTTTCAGTAATTGTATGTTTCCATATTAGCAACCTTTTAAAACATGTAGTTTGCTTAATAAATAAGAAACACGAAGAGAGTGAGGAGGGCTTAATTTAATGAAACCTAGAAGTTGGAAAGTGATGCACGAGTGTGCTGTGAGAAGTGGTGCACTAGTGTTCTGTGGGAAGTGGTGCACGAGTGTGCTGTGGGAAGTGGTGCACGAATGTGCTTTGGGAAGTGATGCACAAGTGTGCTGTGGGAAGTGGTGCACGATTGTGCTGTGGGAAGTGATGCACAAGTGTCCTGTGGGAAGTGGTGCAAGTACGAGATGAACTTGAATAGAAGAATGATTTTGTTGCGCATTGGGAGAAGCTGATGACCCTCACATGTTGCACTAACCCAAGAACTTAGGTGAAAACTTTAAATATTCTTCGACAAACACCGATGAGTTTCTCTTCCTGGACTAACCATCAAAACCTCAGGAACTTCTGCACGCGGTTCCTGAGCATCTGTCTATTTCTAGTTCCTATCTTCACCCCTTCCCTCCCCGCAATAAAGCTAGTAATGTGCGACAGTGAAAGGACGTAAGTTGGTACAGACGTTATTAAAACGGTATATCTTTGTTATTTGTCAGAGACTGTGACCTAATTTGCGATTCTCTGAGAATGCAATTCTAGTGAACCTTGCTTGTTCGCTGTTGGCAGACAACCGGACATTATGCTAGTGGACATTACCACCTTCGCAGTAACAGACTGCGGTACATACTGCTCAGCGTTTTGAAGTGTGGAGGCAGCAATTGGGAGGGAGAGAGTAGTAATTGGCTGAAGCATGTGTGAACGTGAAATTATGGGACAGGTGACAGACAATTTTTATCTGGGGGTCTGCAGTGAGAGCATGATTTTACTAGATGTTTGCCAGGATTCGCCTTTTATCTCTGTGGCAACAATAAAATTGTGAAGATGTAGATATAGTGGCTTGAGACAATGGTTGCTGAGTTTCGATTTGCTGGTGAAGAGTGAAAAGCTTAATTCGGAAAAATAATTGAGTGATCATTAGAAGAAGGGATTAATTTTGCGAAATAAATCGGGACGGCCCCATAAGATGCATGCAGTAGCAACTTGGAACTAAGAACAATCTCCGCATTTCCTTGAAGTTGTAGAAAACCCGTGACTATATGGCTTGCCCAGAGAACGCAGTGACCGCACCGTCTTTCGGGAAGGATAGCTTAATGGCCAAGTAAAGCGTTAGGAAATGGACTGTTTTTGATTGTGCAGGACAAGAAGAAATTTAAGTCGCTAATCTATTCGGGTTGGACTTCGATATCTGCACCAGGATGGCGGCACGGGGCGGAAATTTTTATATCAATTCTGGGAGGGAAATTAATCTAAATAACACACAGAAATTTAGTTCCTATTCGACAGAACAGAGGGAGAGCTTAGTCGATATAGAAGCTATTACAGGCTACGTGCTGGACAAAGGAGGAATCGTGATTCGATTCTCGAGATGAGCAAGAAATGTCTATTGTCCGAAGGGTCTAGACCAGCTCTGGGATTCACTCAGCCTCCATTTGGATGACTATCTGACGCTTGTTCGCCGGCTGCACAGCGGCAGGACCATAAACCTGACCGGTCACCTTCAATTAATTTCGAGGCTTAGAATAAATGCACCTCAAAATCCGTTCAGCCATCCGTCATCACAGCATGCCCGTCGACAGCTTTACTTTGCTCCTCCCCATTATAAATTCCAAGCGGTTAATGCCGGTTAGGGAAATAATCGCTGTGTTTTCAGAACCGTAGGAGATATGTAAGTGTCTCTTTTTTGGGCTAAATGCGGAGATAGGGGATGCTAAACCAGAAGTTGCGTATAATAATCTCTGTGCTTTAGAGGCTATCGTGTGTCTATGCGTGATGCCCTAAGTGTTACTTGGAAATCGACGCATAATCCGTACGGTTTTACTGGCGCAGTATTCCAGCACATTTGAAATTCTGAGCAGTAAAATTCCTTCTCAAAGGCACGAGGTTCTGCGTGTTGAGGGACTGATGCTGTCGCGTCGTCACGTGACTGCGAGCCGTGAACCACTGGCGCTACCAACTTATGTTATTTTAATTACAGCAGTATAACAGCCCTCCATCACAGAAGGGTCGAGCATCTCAGGCAGAAGTTTGAAATTTTAATCCTATAATTTTGGAATAAGAGACAAAAAAAATGAAATAGACAGCTTGGCCAATGGTAGTGGAGCCTAGTGCTTTTAAGGTTGAGGTGTATGTTGAAAAGTTCATAAGTTATGAATCTACAAGTGCTGATTAATTAAATGTATCTCGAGGGTAAAGTTGTTCCTGTGTACGGCGTGAAGGCATAAACCCGGCGTTAGATGGGAAGGTGTTTCAGTCTCACGCACCCATCGCTTTACCCACGAAATAGGATGTTCGGTGGGCTCCAGAGTTAATCTGGCTGTTTTAGGGAATATAAAATCTCTTACCCCTTTTGTAAATGTAACTCTTGTTGTTCAGCCCATAGCATAATTTCTATACCTACTCTGCAATACCGTCTCTGGTACTTATTGAATTTCGGCAAAATTGATTCAAGCTGGTGTTGTTAGCGTGCCAGACCAGCACACTAACAACACTAACGAGGGATTGTATATGCAGCTACAAATACACACTGCTTGCACAATATATTATAAAGTCGAACAGATTTTACTGTGCCACTAAACAAAGACCAAATAATGTTTTAATATCGATTAATAGTTTTAAGGAATTGCAATTTTAACAGCTTAAAGTTTAAGAATTTATGGAACTTAGCTAGGCAAAAATGTAAAACTCCCTGAGGATGACGTAAAGATGTCGAAACATGTAGGAGTGCACATTATGTAAAGAGATACTGTTGTGATATATATTTGCGTATCAGGTGGTTGAAATGAAAACGATAAAAGATGCACGGTACATGCATATAATAATTCTCCTGTCAAGTTTGCCTCTGTACGGATCATTAGTGTGGATTTCGACGCTACAGACAACATAGTGTGTATTTGTAAATGCTTGAAAAAAAATGGGAATAAATTGGGGTATACGGTATAACTCCTCTTATCCGGATTAATTAGGAGAGTGAGCCATTCTGATATACAATAAATCGGGATAATTGGGGTTTTCTTTGAAAATAGGCTACATTGGAAGTTTGAAGTGGAAAAAAGTTCTACAAATGGCTGTTTTACGCTACATACTTATTTACGTACAAATAAAATATTAATACATAATTACTTATAAGTATATGACAATTGGGAAAAATTTAAACCACAAAAAAGATGTTGTACAGTTACAGTAAGAAAATGTCTACCCGAAGGACCAAGCCGATCCGGATAAGTGGAATTCTGCCGTATTGGCAATTTAATATCTCAGTTTCATTTCAAAAGTTTTGAGATTTAAAAAAAAAAAATCTTAGTCCTGTGACGGGATGAAACTGAAATTAAGGTCCTTTAACCTACGGCCAACTAAGGAACCTGCAGTACCAGCCCTGTTGACAGATAGTATGGACTGTTTGGTGTCAGGGTAAACCGAGGTACGCGGTAAAATACCTGCCTCAGCGCCACTGTGTCCTTAAAAATTCCCACAGGAAATTCTCTGGGATTACAGACGTTTGTCCGCGGTAAGCTGGCAGAGTCTAAGTTGTCGAGGTACTGCAAGGCCTGCCATTCAACTGATTTTGTGACTAACTGTTTGAGTGACTGAACAAGTAACTGAAACTCGAAATATCCTGCCAGCTTGTCGAAGCACGTACTTCGTATATGTCAACAAACTTTTCGACGTTATATAGAAGTCTATTGTTCTACATGCCCATCTTCGGGGCAAAACAGTGGCAGGGTTTATTGACACTGATCATCGTAAAACACTTCTGCATGTGTCAATTAGCAACAGAATTAGAATGCAGAACTTCGGTTCGAGACATTTCCGACAGGTATAATGGTGCTTATTTTCTCTCATTTATTCCTAGTTTGTTGATTTATTGTATTTCCCAGTGTATGTGTTTGTTTTCACCTTTTACTCTGATGTATTATTGCTTATTTTTCTGTTCCTTTTTATTCTGTATTGTCTCTTCCTCAATTTCTTCTAGACTCTTCGTTTATCATTATCATTTACGGTTTATCTTTCTGTTCTTTGCCTTCGTTTGTTGAATTAAACTGGTATTCCAGGACACACGGCATAATCTCTTGAATCACGGTGTCTACTGTTAAGTCATTTAAATTATTCGCCCTAATGCCTACTGCTGTCCTGCCCAACAATACAAAGCTAATGGCCTGTGTGTACCACGTAGTTTGGTGGTCTTGCTCACGTTTCGTGTTTTCGATAGAGGTGCATTTTCAGTGTTGAATACACTTACACGTGCGCTACTCTGTGGGTGCTCATTTGCCTTCGTCGTGTCTTCAGCCCTCCTCATGCTTGTGCACATCTACTGTCAAACAAATGATGATTGGTTCATATTGTAGCGGTGGAGACATCTGCCGGCACCTCGCGACGGCTGTGGCCACCAGACAGATGCTGATTTCTGCAAATGAAAGAAACCCCTTCCTTACATTCTCTGCAACTGACTGTGTGACATAAATCTTCGTTTTGTTGGATTTTTCATATCTAACTCCCTTCACGCTTTTATCTCGAGTAAGTTTTCGAAGAGCAAACGACCTTTTGAACTGTGGTGCTGTGTAATTTGGTAGAGGGGTAACAGGGCGTCAAAGGGACTTCCTAACCGAATCTTAAAAAAAGGACTTGAAAGTCTTATAAACCCTTTTATTTCTAGAATCAAATCACAACCTAGAAGTGTGTTATCATTAATTTAAATTTATTTTCTCACCCAAGTGATAAATATAAAATGAGAATTAACTTGCCTTAATGAATTTGTTTTATTTTGTACTGATGCGAAATTTGTATATATTTCACATAATATATTCTAATCCTAAACTAAAATGTGACAGTTCGAATTTCTCATTCTGATAATTATCTCACGCGTAATTTAGACTGTACTCCGACATTCCTGTTTTATTTGTTGACAGTCTGAAGTGCAATGTGTGTGTAGCCTGCCTATCTTACTGTTCAGGGCACATGTTCTCTTTTAACTTCCACTAGCGAAGGAGATATATCGTGTATAGATACCTACTTCATCTCCTGGTAAGTCTTTATTTTTGATAGTGTCAGTATAAAGAAGCCCTTCTACCAGTCCGTGGCAGTCCAATCTAACTTTTGACAGAGTAAAACTTGAACAAACATATGACGATATTACAGTCTAAAAGAATAGGCTAGGTGGAAAGTGAAAAATATATGGCGTGGAATATCGAGCCAAAGTACGGAATGTGAAAGTTTTGGTTTGGTAAAGTGAGAAGATTGTTCGGAAGGAAACTTAAAGATGTTATTCAGTTACAAATGCTATACTTTTATACATTTCTGTATTTTGTTGTGGGACGGTTAATATAGTATTAGTAGTTAACATTTTTGCAATTAATATGGCTACCTCCAGCCAACAAATCGTATCGGGCGTCATGCCTGTAACTTGATGAGCACAATCTTCGGAGACAGTTGCCGTGGATAAGTTACAAAATGTTCACGGTTTGTTTCATAAAGCACACTACAGCGTGGCATAAACGATGATTAGTGGAACTGGACGTGGAACGAATTTAGATTCTAGGACAGGCTTCCTAAGATGGGAAGTGGATTATAAATGATGTCCATATTGCTTCGACTTGCAAAGACTGGGTCTTATTAAGTCGTGTCGTGAATATTATAAAAAAAAATTATTTCAATCTTTACCATGGCTTACGCACATTTGACGCTGTCATACGCCAACATTTTGATGGTCTAAGTGAATGTAACAATTGAAAAGAGAAGGCAGTTTTGTAATATGAGCAGTAAAGTGGTGAGAAGTGAAGGGCTGGGGTGAAAGCGTGAGTAAAATATGTGTGGGAAAAAATACAAGAAACTATATACAGTACTTTCTTACCTTGGTGTTGTTTACCTTTTGTACATGTTGTATTTTAAGATGTCCTATGTGTATTGTTTTTAGTTGTCTTGTGCGAATTGTTGTCATCTTATGTCTATTTGCTAGTACTATGTGTGTATTGCTGTTTTAACTTTAGATGCCGGACTGCTGGCTAGAAGTCAGTATTCGGAAGGTCCTGCGACCGGCCACCTCGACACAGGTTTTTCTTGGTTTCCCTCTGTCCATAAGCAAATGCTGAGATGGTTCCCAAGATTCCAAGTTGCCACTACATGCTTCTCATGTAGCCCTCCCGACTTAAATTTATTAGTAACCAGTTTCGTATTTTATATACATATAAAATAACCACTGCCACCGGGTGACAACCCAAATGCAGTTAATAAATATTATTATAATCTTTTGAACGTATCAAAAACATTGCTGAATAATCTTGGTCAAGTTTGAATCAGCTTGAAATCTGCACTGTTCTGGAATATTAAGCAGCATAGAATGGTGATATCGTATTGACGTTTAGGAACAACCTATTGGTACCTTGAAGATGGGACAGAAACTTTGTCCCGAAATATTGGTAGGGAAGTACCACTCCACGAAGAGCGCAGATATCATACATCGCGGCGGAAGCCTGAAATCACGCATTGAATCAGCTTCCTCTGCACAGAAGGCAAAGAGACAAGCAGAAGCCCCACTTAGACATTTTCAATCCCTATTAACGCTGAGAGCCACGTCTTACGCTCTCATCTTGGGATGAATGAGGACATTCGGAGTTCGGACTTCGAGGGGTGAGCGTAAATTTCTGTGCTAGATGGTCAGAGGTCATACACTTTCTGGTCTTGGTTTCTCGCGATTCAATATATAACGCAAGCTTTAGCGCTCAGCAAGTCAAAATATAATTCTGAAAATACATTCCTTGCATTGTAATTCTAGATTGAAGAAATCCAACAAGATGCAACAGTATGCAGGTATTTACTTACTGCTAAATTACTCTACATGTTTCTGACGTCCATCGCGCCCATCATCAGGAGTACATAAAACTGTAGATGCAGCCTCTGGTACAGATCATACTGAGAAGCAAGCTTCTTCAAACGTAACCAAATAAGGACTGGTTGAGACAGTGTCTCGACTGTCTCAACCAGTCCTTATTTGGTTACGTTTGAAGAAGCTTGTTTCTCAGTTAGTGTGATCTGTAACACAGGCTGCAACTACAGTTTTATGTACTCCTGATGATGGGTGCGATGGACGTCCGAAACATGTAGAGTAATTTAGCAGTAAGTAAATATCTGCATACTGTTGCATCTTGTTGGATTTCTTCAACCTACACGCTAAAATGTTTGACGATTAAAAGTGATATTTATTTTGACACATTTGCAACGCATTTTATAATTAGTTAGGAATTTAAATACCAAATTTAAAGACGGCTTTCATACTTCATTATACCGTAACTTGCAGTTTCTGTCATTATAACGAACATTCCGTGATAAAGCAGTTTACATCAACAACAAGCTCCATCTACAGAGCAGTCACTCTAAATAAACAAATTTATTGTACACCAAAGTGTGATTACATTGTGGTTGTCTAATGTCTTCTCGGTTTTGCCCCCGAATATTCCTGCAGACAAGATGCGTGTTTCAGACTGGATGCGGAAAATATATGCTATCTAGTATGGATGATTAGAGCAGTTTAGCGCTGACTGAGGAATCTGGTATTTTTGTGATTCTTCCTCGAAACTATACGCTAAATAACAATAAATCTTAAGTAAAGCAATATTGCCTCTTCATGAGTGTATATAATTGTACCTAATATGTTACAGTATATAGGCAAGGAGAATATACAAAAATCTACACAGTTAGGACTATTATGCCGTTTATATTATTTATATATTTGTATGTAAATAAGTAATATATATATATAGACACTTCAATAATTTGATAACGACAGCAAGACAATAAACAATTCGTATCGTTTTGCGAAGAGTAAGTCGAATTCTTTTATCAAGCGTAAATTTTTGACCTCTTACAACAGGAACGTTACTTAAGACGTCTCGGACTAAACACAGCCCAAAGGTGTGGAGAACGTGCTATGAGTACGTAGATCCGTTATTAGACCTTTCTGATCTAAAAACATTCGCCAGTACTTTGCGCCCTGTGGGCAAGCGCCTGATTTATAAGAATCGCACATCAGACTTCCTCTTACTTCTAGAAGCTGGGGTGAGTCCGTTTGGAGACAAGCCAATCTCAGTTTCACAGTTGGAACTTGAATTGGAAGGAACAGTTGGGCCCTGTCCCTTGTCACACTGCATGTTCTGTCCCACTCTCTTCTAGCTCAAACTTTGCGTTAGCTGCCTGGTTGAGATCCATATTTAAATGGATAATTTGGTGAACGATGGCAACATTACCGGATTGTGTTATGATCCAACACTGACCTATGAAGATTCCTATAAGCTCCTCTAAAGCAACTCCACAAATTGAATTCCTTCTGAAAAAAAAAAACATTATGGTCGCTCCGTTAATCACGAAATCCATCGCCTTGTGTTGAACCCCAAACCCAAATTACCCTGCTCACAAGAGCAGCCACTGGCCCCGTCGTCGGGCAGATGAGTCAAACCCACGTCTTCATACCTTGGAGCAGTACAAACAGAACTCTTATTGTGGAGAAGGAGCTTGGGAACATGACGGAGACAGTAACAGACGAATCTTTCATTGAGTTTAATATTGCACAATATGCAAGATAATAGAATTGCGCGGAGTCCTCGGCCCCTAATTACAAACCTCTGTTCACTGCAGTGGTACACTGGTAACCACATGTACCACTTGGCTTAACATTAGAATTCCCTGCATTTAACGCATACAGTGTATTTATATTTCCATTCTTACCAGCAATAAACTTTACGTGTTTTCCGAAATGAGATTAACCGGTTGGTTCTTACAAAGAAGAGACATTGTGCTGATTGTGAGATACGAAATAAATTCTTATGTTTTATGTCATTTTGACGAAGTTTGCGCTTTATACTCTTTTAAATGTTTCACAGTTCGAGAACAGAATCGGGTAAGGCCGCAGTGTAATGGAATTACAAGTGACACATACAAATACACAAACATGACCGACCACGATCGTCGCTGTCGTTTGATTAGCTTACGTGGTTTGTACTCGGGTCCAAATATCGAAGCTAGGACTGAATATCTCGATTCAGTTTTTTTTTTGTGGTTTTCCACGGAACCTTCCTGCAACTTCCGGGATAAGCAATCAAACTATGCCCACCCTGCTTCCTTTCAGCTTCCCTTCTCATTCATTCCTCACTTACACGCTGAGTTACTGACCGCTCTGTGTCTACTTGTGTGGGAGGTTTAGAAATGATGGTTGCACAGTTAGCTATTGACCGCCCTATGTCTGATTGTGTGGGATGTTCTGCGATGATCGTTGCACAGGTAGCTACTGACCGCTCCATGTCTACTTGTGTGGGAAGTTTTGAGATAATCGTTACACAGTTAGCTACTGACCGCCCTATGTCTACTTGTGTGGGAAGTTTTGAGATAATCGTTGCACAGGTAGCTACTGACCGCCCTATGTCTACCTGTATGGGAGGTTTTGAGGTAATCGATGCACAGCTCTTTATCCACTTGTGCGGGAGGTTTTGAGATGATCATTGCGCAGTTAGCTATCGAACATAATGTCTCTCTGTTTAATCTCTTCATTCCATTCCTATTTCCTTCCTCTGCGTATCATTATTTCCAATTTGTGGGAATAAAAGTTTTATACAGCCATAATAATCCGCTGTTAATTAGCATTAATGACGACATTATTCGGGAAGTTTAAGAAACCTGGGTAGAGCAATAAAACCAAGTCATTAAAAGAGTTTTACGTGGTACACAATCTAGGGAAGTTTCTTTTTAAAGTACGACGACTTAAGTTTGGGTCCATTAAGGCTACAAACGTTTCTTTATAACTGAAGGTTTAACTATAAAATTCGTATATCAGTTAAACGTTTCTGTTGTACAGTAACAGGTTGATGAAAGTGTGTAAGTATCCCAGAACTTCTCAAGAATCTCTTCTAATTTTGTTTTACAAGTGAACACATAAGGAGTTCTGCCAAAGTATTAAATGATGTATTTGTTAACTGCAATTGGTTAGCTACCCGGTGGCAGGAGTACAGTACACATTTACACAATACACAATACACAGAACGACACAAAACCAACAATACACAGAACAACACAAAATTTTGGAAGAGTGCGGGCAGTGCCCCGTCTTTGCGGGTTTTACCCTTGCATTTGCCTTACAACTGAGGAAAAAGCACGGAAAAACTTCAGTTAGGGTAGCCGAAGAGTGCCAGTTGGCACGATGAAGATACATAAACATACAATAAGAATAAATAGACATAACAATAAAATACATAAATTGCAGTATCAAACAGGAATACAACCCTATATGCATTGATAAAAAATAGAACCTGAAGATTATGATAGAATGTGATAATATTAAAATACATATAAGCAGCAACTTCATAGTGTCTATATGTCTTCTAATAATGTTGGACACCTTATTACTAAGACCATCACTATACTGCAACACTTCACTACACTGAACCACACTTCATCCAACTTCACTTCACTCCACTTATCGACAGTTCACTTCCTCTCATTTACACGTCACTACCCACTCATTTGGCTCAACACGGTTACATTTCCTATCGTTCAATTTCACCTCACATCAGTAAACTAGACACAATATAGTTCTCATCTATACTTATTTCCAAAATAATGAAACCCTTCACTGCCCTAAAGAACCTCCCAACATTTCACTGCACTACACTTTGCTATATATATCTACAACTCACTTCACTTTTTACTTTTTATCGCCTTCACCTCCCCTCACTGGTTTTCACTTTTCTAACCCTCGTTTTGAAAATATGCGTTTTACCGTGCGAAGTCTCTATCCTAGTGACAGGCTTGCTGAATATTTTCTGGGACGATTTGACAAATTTCACCTCTTCATCAGCCAGCTAGATAGACTATAAGCCGTGCCACGTAATCGACCTACAGCCATAACAGTTAGGTTTTCGGTCAGAGAATATACCACATGCACACACCACGTATATGCGTGCTAGAATAGGCCTATATGAAGGTGAATTTCACAATTGAATTACTTTGCTGATGAGTATTATTATTATTATTATTATTAGTGATCAACTTTGTGCAGGGAATTTGCAGTTAAATTCCTGAAACAAAACATTTTTTGGGATAATCTCTGTTGCAGCTATTGTGGTGTTGCAATTTATGGTATAAGTAATGATATTTCGAATGTTGAAAGTTTTGTGCTGTCACTTTCTGAAGTATGTCTGTATTACCTAATATGGACGTTTTCTGTAGTTCCTTAATTTCGCGCTTTCGCTGTATTTTTGCTCAGGCATTTTCTGAATGATTTTGAGATGTTTGAGATTTCCGTACAATTACTGGAATCGCTTTTGTTTTTACGAACCACATACGCTGTATTTCTGTTGTAAAGTTTTTATATTTTAGAATACTCTCGGTTTCTTTCTTGATCACATTTCCGTCTCCTGAAATTAACGTGTGCTTTTCTTATTCATTACCACGGATTAAAGTGTCCGTTTTATTGTTAGGTGTGGTGCTGTTCGTTTGCACCTTCCCTTCATGGCTTGTTTCTACTAAGCATGCTCATTCTAGTGATCATTGTCTAATTTTACCCATAGTTCCTCGCATATTTTAAAGTACCGTTGTATCGTGTAGCTTTTTGACAATGGCGAAATCTGCACAGTACCACTATCATGTCTTCGGAAGGCTATTTGCACCATCCGTCCAAGTAAAATATATTACACAACGATTTTTATTTGGAGTGACGGTGGAAACAGTTCGAAGACATGTTAGTGATATTGTATTAACGTACAGTATAACAGCCCTGTATCACGTCTCTGTGTATTGTTCTCACACTGATATAACGTGGCCCATTCTCTCGTAAAATTTGTGACATTATTATTATTATTAGGTAAAATAATCAGCTGTAATAAGGTAACTTAGAGCGTATTTTTAATCTGCAGTCTCACCATGGCAATTGTTCTGCGAGCTTCATCACAGAGGAGGCCTGCCAGTGGCGGAGTATGCAGGCTGCGTTTTCCTTGCATTTTACCGTACCTTATCACAGAAAAGTCTTGAAGTCCTAATATCTGACTTACAAGCAGGCCTTGCATGTGCTGAAAATATTTCTTTACAAGATTGGGATTTTGGCTTGAGATATTGACACTTTTTCTCTTAATATTTTATCTTGCTCCTTACAAAGAGTGCGGACTGTTCACATAAATGCGATCTTTCAGTGTCTCCCACAGATAATCGCACGGATTAAGAACTGTTTCTAGAAAGCCACCGTTCGTGGCGTGTTAAACGTCCTCCGAATACCCCATCAAGGGCAGACACTGACAGGTTTGCTGTGCCAGAAATGCCGTTATTTTACATAAAATAATTTCTTTTTCTGCTAATGTAACTCGTCGGAGGATGATGTCAGAATTAACCGAACTCAGCGTCAATACTTTCTTTTCTAGAAAAATGGATTCTGTGAATTTCCCAGCACCCACAGCACACAAGACTCCTAATTGAATATCATGAATACCAACATCATAAACTGCGCGGGGCTTTCTGAACATCATTACCTAATATTCTGACTGTATAGATTCACATTTAATGTAGCTACGTGTCATCCCGCCGCTAACTTAAAAACAAAATAGAAACGCGAAATGTGAATAAAGAAATCTACCGTTTTTGGCTAATGCTTTTTGAAAACTTCTGCTGAAAGAGCTGTTTTGCTTCCCAGCCCATATGTAAAAACTGTTTAAAGACTATAATTTTATATGCACGTAGTTTTGTGCAGTGTTCTTATTCTGTGAAATAGGGCTTATGTCAACTGCCATTAAACAGTCAAAGGAGACAAAAGTGTCCTCTTCAGTCATAACATAATATTTTCCTATTTCATTTTCGTTCAACAGCGAAACTATCTTTGGATTTTTTAAATCTTCAGCATATCGCTGTTTTACGCGACGCTACTAAAGCTGCGATACATTTTACGCAAATTTGGACGAAATTTCTAGCATGGCGCGTACTTTGCAAAGGTATTGCAAATGATCGCTTTTTGTTCAATACATTAGTCACATGCAGTGACGTCACTTTATAAGAAACCAACCACAAAACGGCGAGTCTTACGTTGGAGTGTACGTGTGTAGAAAGATGATAAACTGCTGCCTCGACTTGCGCTACCGAAGCGGCTGCCCTGTCCTCGAACCGGAGGAGAAAAAATAATAATAATAATATTTATTAACTGTAATTGGGTTGTCACCCGGTGGCAGTGGTTATTTTACATGTATACAAAACATGAAATTGGTTACTACTAAATTTAAGTCGGGAGGGCTACATGAGAAACATGTAGTGGCAACTTGAAATGTTGGGAACCATCTTAGCATTTGATTTTAGGAACAAGGAAACCAAGAAAAACCTGTGTCGAGACGGCCGGTCGCAAGACCTTCCGAATACTGACTTCTAGCCAACAGTTCGGCATCTAAAGTACAAAAAAAGAAAGAAAGAAAAAAAAAACACAGCAATCCACACATAGTACTACAAATACACATAAGATGAAAACAATACACACACGACAACTACACCAATACACACGGCCAACCAACAACAATTACACACAAGACAACTTAAAACTGGCAACAATACACACGAGACAAATTATAATACATGTACAAAAGGTAAAAACACCCAAGTAAGAGAGTACTGCGTATAGTTTCTTGTAATTCCCCC
>Ga0123354_10002771_pt1 | contig 23565 bp, 8 predicted proteins | sample TergutLab28metaG_2_FD_97872 | JGI IMG/M metagenome (GOLD analysis project Ga0123354, IMG submission 97872) | Labiotermes labralis P4 segment gut microbial communities from Petit-Saut dam, French Guiana - Lab288 P4 | ecosystem: Host-associated > Arthropoda: Insects > Digestive system > Gut ... | reverse complement strand
GCGGCATGCAAATCAAAAAACGGGGAAGGGTTTTTAACGCCACTTCCCCCCCCCCCCCCTTTGTTTGCTGATTTTCACTTTAGACCATTGCAGAAAGACGTATTTAAAAACTGTGCAGGAGTATGTGTTCTGTATTTCAAAGTGGCGACTGTGTGTAGAATGCATCGTTAGTGTAAAGAATTCCGAAACCCTTGCTGTGGCCTCTTGAATGACATCATACCTTATTGCGAGTGTCGACTGATGCCTGGAATTCGTGATATTCTGAATAACGCATCACAGGCGATAGATAACCAGTGATGATGTTGATGATGGACCGCATAATATACTGACACTTATGGTATTTTACATTGTGATATTAAATTAATATCAGGGTGAAACTTTGTGATAATCGCTGAGGATCCTCACATAACGGGTGAGGCAACTTAAAAACGGTACTTACAAAGATACATGGAGTGCACTACAGGGTGAGCATAAAGTCTTCCCCTGGTTACAAACATTTATTACAAGAAAACTACGTGTAATACAAACATATTTTTTGTTGAAGTGTAGTAATGTGTTGTAAAAAACTTTTTGAGTTACATTTAAAAAAAATATGTTTGTATTCCGCGTACAGTAGTTTTCTTGTAATAAATGTTTGTAACCAGGGGAAGACTTTATGCTCATCCTGTATTATTTTACATAGTTTCTTTTAGACACAAAAGTCTCTAATTTAATATGTGAGGGCGATGCAATTTAATTTTTGTGCAAAAACAAGTATTCAGATTAATTATTAAGCACTTTGGTAAGTTCGATAGTGAAAGAATTAGTTTCTTTTATCTGACGCTGATGTTATATCACAGTTGCTTTTTAATTTAGTTTGTAACATCACCATGATAATGCAAGATAATCAGCAGGAATTAGAACTGAACAAACACAGGGAGGTTAGAGAACTACCGTCTGCGCTATCACACAGAGAGAGAAAACAGTACTAACGGCCCAAAACAGTGCTCTGTTATACTTACACCCTACTCTTTTCGAGTCACACGGGATCTGCTGCTATTCTCTCCCACCTATTCCCTTCCGCACGAAGCAGATGATTGGATAATTTGATAACATAAAAATGAGTGTGAAGCCATGCAAGGTTCATGTCAGTGTTATAATTGACATTCGTCGGTAAATTGCTAGTCAAACGGCTCGATTTCTGAAAGTACGTCTGCTTGAAGCCATGAATCAGCCATAATCGGGTCACTGTCGACGCAAAATGACTGGAATTGGATCCAGTTAATTCCAATTAAAATTTGCTCGAGTCTGACTCGATGCAGGAACTCGTCATGTAGCCTTCGCAGATGTCGACTGCCACTTTCCTTTTCTTTTTTTAAAAAAAAAAGAGCGACGCTGACAAGTGAATTTTACATCTGTAAGAGTTTTTACGAATAAATTGCTCGCACTGCCGTCGTGGCAATTGTAGACTGCAGGTTATTCCAAATCTTGTTAAACAGACAACGAATCATCGCCAATCCCCTTAGCCTCGCCAAACACTGGCATCGAGAGTTTAGTTCTTGATTGGAACATCTGTGTGTGTCTCCGACTGAATGCCCGCGCTTCATCTATTTACGTCATTACTGTGAATCAACTACTTTCTTTTTCACGTCAGCTGTATTGGCGATGACTAATAAGACACTTTTGGAGATGGGCGTTCTCACGACCTTCACTGTGCGAATTGTTGTCTTCCGGGTTGCTACGCCATTCAATTTGATGTGTGGATACCACTGTTTCGGTGGAAAACACTGCCTCCATGTTGAGTGTAGAATGGGAGTAATATTTAATGGGACACTTGCCCTGTATTTGACAGGTAAATAAACAAGACCCATCTGGAATGTAACCCGAGTCCATTACCTGCAATGCGACTACTGGATTTGTAACTAAGTACAATGAAAGGGAGAATAGAAAAAAAGAAATCTATGGCTGAGGATAAATACTAGGCTGATCCGCGTTTGATATGAAGACGACGAAAATATCCAACATCGTCATTAGTCATTTCCTGGACTCAAAATTGAGCTGAAAAAACATAAACGGTATAGTGATATTTGTACGGGATGAACAAACTGAGGTTAGAAGCCCGACAGTGTTAAGAGAGTTTTCTCTTCTATAAGTCATACACATCTACCAGACTGGTGCTGAGAACCACACAGCTGCCTATTCAATGGGTATCGGGGTCTTTCTTAGTGGTAAAGCACCCGGGGCTTGATGCTGGCTGCTCACCTCCATCTTGCGCCAGGGTTAAAATCGAGTAGAGCTGTACGTCTACTCCCCCCTGTGCCTTCATGTCATGGACAGGGACAAATTTACCTTTTATGTGTACCTTTAATAACCCTGAATATGTAAGTGTAAATATGAAATTCCTTCTTATGATAAAAACCAAACGATATGCATAGTTTCTCAAATTTATTTGATAAAATACTCTACATGTTTCGGACAGGTCCACTGTCCATCTTCAGGAGTATCTCAAAGCTGTACACATGCACTGCATAAAGACAGTCAACGGAACTGGCATGACAAATATCTAATGTGTGTATACAGTGTTGAGATACTCTTGATGATGGACAGTGGACCTGTCCGAAACATGTGGAATTTTTTATCAAATAAATCCGAGAAATTGTGCATCTCGTTTGACTTTTATTATAAGAATATATCACGATGCAAGGTCCTCTAAATGTCAAATGCAATTCCTTGTAGCATCACTACGCGCAATGAAACGTTCCGCCGAAAGTAAGTGCAGGCGGATCTTTACAGAACTTCCTTCTTGTTCACAACGTAAATTAATGCCAGGTTTGAAGCCCTCACAGCCGCGCTGATGTAGGTTTAAGCATCCCCGGATATGACGCCGTGTAAATTGGTAAGTAGTTTCGTTAAGTAGTTAACAATCGGCTTGGCGTCGTCTCCCGGGAGGCTTGAACCTTCAATGTAAATTAATAAATAACCGCTCGGAACTCATGTTTAATTGTCTATTGCCTGTTCAAAACTTAGATGATGCTTGACAACTTCCAAACAGTGTGGAAGTCTGTACAGGCTGTTACAGTCGGCACATGTCAGTAATTTGCATTTGCATACAGTTCTCAGTTTACTTAGATTTTTAGCCCCGATATTCATATATATGAGTAGCTGAAAATATTTAAGCCCGCAATTTTCACATTATCTCGGTTTTCGGGTAGATTATTTAACGATGCTTTAGCAAACTGCATGGGAATTTTCAGGACGAACTTTAACAGAAACATTGTGTAGGTAGGAATTGACTTCATACATTGGAAGGGAACCACTTCGGTCTGTTTCCAATGGCTATCCCACCATATGTTTAGGGATGTTGAAGGAAGGGGGAGGGGTCGAGATCACACGAACTAGGTCTAGCCCCCTTTTCTTTTTCCGTGATTCTGATTGGTCACATTTCTTGCAACCTATCCAAGTTCTTCCTTGTATCATTTCAACGCCTAGGAAGGTACAGACCTCTCACTGATGACGGGAGCAGAAAATGTTACATTCTCCTTTCACCTTATCGTCTTGGATGTGGTCACCCTAATATTATTTGTTGCAGAGCAGAAGAATCTTGTTTGTTTCAGATACCAGCAGCACGTTACAATAATAAGCTCGAACACTGACGGTCACCGCTACGTTCCCAGCTCAAAGGAAAACTTCTTGTCCCATAATGACGCACCATCTCGCACGTAACCCATAACGATTAAGTTAACGCTTAATTCTAAAGAAGAACAAAAGATAGCGCAGCTGGTATAATGATGCGGTTTTTAGTTCTTACCGTAAAATGTCTGATTCGTTTTGACGTTTATGGTCATATATCCAGCCTTGCAGGTTGCCGTAACTGTCGGGGTGAAGTCCTGTTCCACCAAAGCGTGGCATTTCTGCAATAGAAAGAACACAGTGTGACACCTTGCTTTGTTAAGTCACAGTAAGCTGGCAGATTACACATCGCTACAAACACGCTTACTCACAATATGTACTACTTATTGCTTTTCCACTGCAACAATGGTTGCACGAACGCGCCTTAATATTACGTTATAGGTACATTGCCTGTCTTGTAATCACTCGTGTTTACCGATTGCGTAAAGTGAATCCATAGTGGAACGGTTGCGCTTTACCGTCTTGTCTCACACAGTAATAAGCAGATTTCAATGGAATTTGTTGTTTGTAGCAAGGAATAAACACAGTAAGGAGAACATTGTTTAAGCAGTATTGGTCCGAAAATTTTTTAAAGTTTACGTCACATTACGAAGCCCATGACTGGAGTTCTTGGGAAGCTAATAGTACCTCGCACAGTGACGAAAATGACTTGTGTTATCCGCCATTTTAACACAGCTGCCTTCACCTCGCAATCGGCTCTAAGTTTGTTGACGCTAAGATTTTGCTTCAGCTGTGAAAACTTGAGAATCTCTCGGTGCCAGATCAGGATTGTTCTTTAATTACGAAATACATCATGTAAACTTATTTCCTGAGACACTTGTACCAAGCATAAAACCGTCCAGTTTATATATTCACCTTTACACATAAAATGACGACAAATAATTGTATCTTATTATCCGGTGGATGTGATACGGCTGGAGGTTAACTAAAGTGTTCGATAAATATTGATATTGTTTTGAATATTATCCGTCGCTTGTATTCATCCAAAAACAAACATTTCAACAACTGAATCTGTTCTCTATCATCAGTTGGTAAGGAAGGAAAGGATACTGCAGTATCACAGTTGGTAAGGAAGGAAAGGATACTGCAGTATCACAGTTGGTAAGGAAGGAAAGGATACTGCAGTATCACAGTTTCACTAAATATGCACGTTATAGAGTTGACACATTCATGTAAGGCAGCTTCATATATGCAGCCGTTTCGAAAGTGCGCCGTCGTCTTCATTTTCAAGTAGGACAGGTAGTTTAACATTTTACAGTGCCTTTCTGTTTACTTTTATGAAATTCATGTGTGACAACACTTGCTGGTAAGCTAAAGTAGGTCCAGATGTACATTCCTTGTGTTATTCAAAGCGTTTGTTTAAGAGTTTCACACAGCGAACGTAAGCGAGCCCTGTGTCTTAGAAAGAGTAATGCGAGTGTTTTAGTGCCAGGCTGTAGACATTTGTCATCCTCGGACTTCATCTCCAGCCACGAGACTTCTGATACAGATGCTTTATTTCTGTGCTTACTAAGTGCACTTTTACTTAAAAATTTAATGACTATTTGTCCCTTTTGTGTAGTTCCTAATTTCTTGTCTAAATACACTACTGTAAACCTGTTTATGTAAAGACATTTGGCAGGCTGCCTTGAGCTTCTCACAGCCGTGGTGCTTGAGGATTCAAGTCTCTTGGAATATAACCATTTGCCGTTAGGCGAATATTTCACGACGTTTCGAAGTATCATTGTGCCTTCATTTTCAGGGTAAGATAGTCCAAGTAGTTTTTTAATGCTTAACCTCTAAATCACAAGAAAAACTTGAATAAATTCTATGAAATAGAAAAGCGGTGTTCGCGATTTTCATTTACTTTTTATTAACAGGAACCTGATGGTAAAGATAAAAAATAAAACGTATGTACTTATAATTATGTTCTTCTGTGACAAAACGCTGTGTGAATTGGTAACTGGGTCTCGACGTTTCGAGGGACATAGTGCCTTCACCTTAAAGGATCGATAGGTCGCAGAAGAATCATGAAGAATTGTTCGGAATCTGATTATCCCTTGAAGCAGTGTCATATCCCAGAAGGACGGGATCCTTCGCAACATCGCTCCGAAAACCTCAAAACTCTCATATCTGATAGTTTCTAAAACGAAGAAACGATACGTATATGTTGTTGGATTAGTAACGCTTGTAAACTCGGGATTCTAATCTCATTAATAAAGAAAGTACATTTGCAAAAGTCAATATTTAAATAGCTCTCGTACAATAAAATTGAATCTATAAAATTTGTTGAACTGTGCTTTGTGAGGGCTGTTACATGGTACACGAGACACTTGTTTTTAATTTAGTTCTTCTCTAAGTGTGTACCGTGAGTGACATTCATTAATTTTAAGAGTGACCACCATGAAACTCGCAGTGACATAAAGTAAGACAAATTGCTAGTAGGAAACTGTGAGTACCACTTTAATATTTATAAGAACAGACAGAAGAAGACGCGGGTATTTTACTAGGTAGAGTTACATAGTGTAGGATTTAACCGAGACCTACAGGATGACTTTCAGTCCCCGTATTCCTTGTGAACTGTTGGAAATGTGTCATTAAATACCATTTTAAATCTTAATAAATATTTTCATCCTAGTTACAGATTATAAAGGGAAGTGTAGTTTTGATGTACTAGTAACGATAGTTCGTTCCAGTGGTGTTTCATTATCTATCTATAACCAGTACATAAGCGTACAAGACAGTTGTCTCGTATGAAGTCTCTAACAGCCTCTGTCAGTGACCACTGTTATATATACGTAGTTCTTAAGGGGTAGGTTGTGAGGACAAAGATTGAGTACATCTTGCTCATGTTTTGGTCCACTGGCCAATTTTCTTCAGTACGCGTCATGAAAGAGGTACATACACCAAACACTAGTCTTGAAAACTGTTGACGGATGTAAAAGCTAAGACAGGGCCTAACGCATTGTTCACTTGCCATACATTCGGTCCCTTTTTGCAGTCACAGCTATAAACTTTCGCTGTTACGAACCGAACGCCGTTTGCAACTTCTCAAACAAATCTCCATACCGTAACTCGGAACCTTAGAATACGGCTCTTTTGTAGACTTGCAAATATTATATACAGACCATAGTCACAAAGACACATATGCACCTAAGTAACCAGTTCTGTTTACTGAGATTCTATGCTATGTGATCACTGAATTGAGTGTCAGGGGACCGTTATAATCAGTAGGACAATAAAACGGTATCCAATTCTTGCTCCATTACACACGCACTGTTAGTACGCAAATATATTACTGATTTAGACAAAAGTGACACAAAGCCCACTTTGATTCAGAATTTGTATATTTGTTTAACGTGGTCACATAGGCTACGCAGAAACTTCACGTACAGTCAGTTCGTCATTATCATCATGCAGTCTGCCTTACGACAGGTTCGTAGCCTCTCCCAAACTCAGCTTTTCAGAAGGTGCTATCTAGTGCTTCCGTTTTCAACTTCCAGAATTTTACAGCTGCCTTAAGTTCGTCCAGTAGCTGCTTACTTCTTCTTTCTCGTCTCCCCGTCCCATATACCCTTCCTTCAATAACATGTTTTAGACGGCAGTCCTACACAAGATGTACCATGTAACGTAAATACTGAAAATAAAGCGTAGAAACGGGTGCCAGATCTGATGATGAAATATATTAACGCCGCTGTTTCACATTGTTTCTATTTAGATTCTTTAACTTAACACCAACTTTCCTGATTGAGATTTTCTTGGTTTTCTTTGGTGATTATAGGAAAATACATGGGTAGGATCGACAATGGGCGGTCCATAAGAGAACACTTTCGTAGCTTCTTAGATATGTTCTATGGGCTGTAAGTATCATTGAAAAGCTGAAAGAGAGGGAGAAACGTAGGAATTGCAATGACGGTATTAAGTTGGCAATAAATAAGGGCCGCGGAATTGTTAGTTAATCGTGTCATACGAAATTTGGAACGATAATCTGTTTCGGACTATTTGTGGTGAACTTAAATTTGCAGGGCCGCATACGGAGCACCCGGTAGCAACTAGAAAATTGGGAACCATCTCAGAATTTGCTTGAAGACGCGATGAAACCAAGAAAACGTGTGTCTTTGTGACGGGAAAACTTTCGGATATTGCTATCTACCCGGCAGTCCGGGAAACAAAATATGGTAATCCCCACAGGTTTCATGACCGGCGTTTTGTTGCTATACTGATCATTTGAATTGCATTTAAATAGAGTTCACTGATTATTTGAATAGTGCATTGTCTTTATTTTATCTGATTTAACTACCGCCTGTCACTTGCCGCCGCTAGTCCACTGCCCATGTACGTGGGTTACATTAATACAGTAGTAGGGCCTGCAGGAAGTGAAGAACCGATAGTTGCAAGATAGCATAATGACCCTGTATGTTAAAAATAATTTATTATTTTCTTTCAAATGTGTCACATTCATTTTCACTGCATGTCGTACAAAGACTTAGTCCATACCTCAAAAGGAACGTAGTTTGACTTCATTTCGTAGACCGGTGAGTTAAGTAAGTGCAGGGAAATTATTGGTGTTTATTCCCGGAAGCATACTTGCTACATAAATACACCACGTGTGTAAGAAACAGAGTTTTTAAATGTACATTCGGAATCACAAAGAAAGCCCCGGGAATTGTACCCCACTGCTGTTTGTCAAGGGAGGTGTTTCATTCAGCAAGTTAAGATGCAGGCCAACAGTGAAAACGGATACATTAAACAACTTTTTCATATTTTACGAATGCTCTCCTTTTCAATTCAGAAATTCGCACTCGGAATATTTCTACCGAAATTGCTCAACGTTGCATCTTCTCACAAATGCTGGCTTACTGAAGGAAAAGAGAAAAGAACGATAGAAATTAAAACCATGCTTAACAGTACATAACTTTACAAAGAAATTGGTTTACATTTTTTCGAGTTTCCTAATAAGGTGCCCTTTCTTGTCCTACATTTTACAGTTGGCTGAAAAAGAACACTGGTAAGGATGCGTTCCTGTAGTGATGACATGGTGTGGGCGGGAAGTGGGAAGTTTCTATTACACGCCACACATTCACAGTTCACACCGTCAGCTGCTCTCCACTATGCTGAATGCGCCCTACTCAAGCTTCCATTTTGGTTTGAAGTACTATTCTGATCGTTAACCAGAATTCATACACATATTTTCATAGATAAAATCTGAAATGAAACACACAGATTTGTTTAACGGAACAAGTGACAAACGGACGCGCGCTGCTGTCACAAACGTAACCAGTGTGTTCTGGTTTCCATTGTACTAATGTCAGACGTGATACTTTTTAATGTTCCGCTTCCGTTTTATCATAACGATAACATCATTCGTGCTGGGAGCAATAATATGGCTACTGCCGTAGTGTGACTTCAGGACTGTACATATATATATATATATTTATTTATTGTTCCAGTGAAAGAAGTGTGAATAATTTTGCGCCTTACGGAACATTCACAAAAGGAGATATCATATATTTCAAATGTCTTCTCCAGTGCTTTTATGTAAATAAAAATATTGGATTTGCACTAAGAGAAAACGAAGTAAGATCCAGGCTATTCATATATGATTTGAAGTGGGGACGTAAACCGCGGAAATATCATCCAGTACTAAGTTACTTTCTCCGTCTGCACACGTCTGTCTCCGTCCGACTCTCTCCTGCACATTGACACACACACACACACACACACAACTTTAGTACTACTGTTGTTTTCGTTTCTAACTACTACAATAATGCACTGTGGTGTCTTATCTCCATAATTGGTCTTCCTATCGTTGCAACATTTTCTGCACTAAGTAACATTATACCGTCAAAAAGTAAAATTTAAAACTCACGTTAATATCAAAATTTCAAGTCCAATACACTCTGTCTATATGCCTGTAGTCACTGTTATCATAAGATTAATTTTCTTCCGCTTGTGTTTGTGTATGTGTGTTTTAGTCTGATGTTAGTGGCTGTTATGTTGTCGTAATTGTTGCAAGTTTTACTTTCATTGTTACTCCTCTACGTTCTGTACAGAATAAACATTATTTCATACGGTACCAGTCTATGTAAGGGCAGTCTGTGCCAGCGACATGACACATATATAATTTTCTTGTGTCCGGTTCCTTGTCCACAGACCGCGGTGACGTTTGTAACTTCTTGAATTCCGTGTGACAAAAAGGAAACGCGGCTTCTGGTGAAGAAATTTGATTAGGCCATGGAAGGAACGTGTGATGTTACGTTATCACGGCAGTGACTGTGAGGTTATACATTGTCATGTGGGATATGACACCGTGTAGACTGGTAGCTAACTGCCAACTTTGCCGAGGAAACGTGTTCCTCGATCGTAAGAGTACACTACACGGCTCTACATCCCCGAAGACGGTAATTTTTATAGAAGCGGTGTGCGGTAATGAATGTACCAGTTTGTACGTCAGAAACGTGCCTAGTGCTTTTGTGTTCTAATTCACAGCAGCTTTCTCTAATTTAAGTTTTTTTTAAACAACCCCCTCCCCTCGAAATTAAATAAACGACTGCAGCAACGTTAGATCGTTTAGTACATTATGGTCACATTTGTTCATCTTTTCAATTTCGTAGTAACTGCTGTTATTACCGATCCCAGTGACATCGCGGCCTAAGGCGTGGGTCTGCGGCCGCTCGCATGCTGGGATTGCGGGTTCGAATCCCGCCGGCGTCATAGATATCTGTCTCCTCTGATTGTTGTATGTTGTTAGGTAGAGGTCTTTCTTCGGGCTGATCACTCGTCCAGAGGAGTCTTACCGAGTGTTGTGTGTCTGAATGAGATAGTGAAGCCTCGATAATGAGAAGGCCCTTTCCCACTAGGGGGTGTTGCGCCATGGGGGAAAAATGCTGTTATTATGTGAGATGAAAGTGAAGTACGTAGTCTATAAGAAAACCTACACGAGATTACAAGGGCAGGGGTTTATGTATATGTCATGAAGATAGATTTTGCCAAGTGATGAGTAACGGGTGGTGAGAGATTGCGTGTGTGCGTGTGTGCGTGTGTGTGTGTGTGTGTGTGCCTCATCTCATAAGCAGATGCTAGTAAGTGGAATTTCCAATTTAAACGAAGCGTAGGTGTTCATATGTCAGAACGGTAGACGAGTTTTACGTTGGAGATTTCAATACATGGCGAGAACATGACTCCAATTAATGGCTAGGTTAGGTGCGTCGAGAGATTGCTGATTAGATGACAGTGACTTCATGTTAGGAACGTGAGTGAAATACACAGCATTATGCGGACCGGTATGAGCAGCAGGGCGAGCATTTATGGCAAAGACTTCTCTACTGGCGTCTGGAAAATGAAGCAGCCTACACCAGATGTTTTTTGTATTCTGAGAGCAAATGACTCCGCACGTGGGAAGACTGGAATGTTTCTCTCGAATTTAAATTTTTCTTATTTTATACTTCCGCCTGAAGTTATATTTCCTCAGGCAGAGATTGCTGCAGCACGCGAAAATTTGTTGTTCTTGCAATACGTATTATTACAGGAGCCGGGGTAGCGTTGTCAGCGTAGTGACTGGGCTGTGGGTTAAATGCCTGATGGTTCGTATTTCGATCTCTGGCAGGTAGAAGTAATTTTTCTGTCTACACAGCTTTCACGCCGCTGTTAGGGGCCATCAGACCTCATATTCTAAGGATACCAGAGACCCCCCAGGAGGGTAAAGCGGATGGACTGTAATGCTTCCCACATCCGTATAGTGCCGAGGTTAAGAATTCGTGGAGCCATACCTTTAGTCCCTCAAACTCCTTCACAGCGTGTACAAGAAGAACTTAACTTTTACCAGCTTGTTACAGATTTCTTTGTTCCGTGACAGGAATGCAGTCAGAGTTAAGAGGCGTTGTAGGACACGCAACAGGTGCCGTGTGCACGGCTTTCACAACAGCCACACACGAGATGATGGCAAGAACTGCAACGATAAATATGTGGCGACGTCCGCTAGGCAGTAGTGGATCAAATTTTTGGTGGTGATGCAGTGCTTTTAGGGGACAGTGAACACTTTCTTCACCCCTATAATACAGACTGCATATGCATGAAATGAAATAAGAAAACCAAAAAAGGACATGTGTTTTCAAAGAACTGATTAGACGATGGGGGGAAAGAATTTGGAGGAATGTGTCTTGGGCTAGTGCTACCTGGATGATGGAGGTAGGAAGACCCCTTAAAACACCTGTAAATATGCACAAATCGACAATCCGTGTGAATCCTCACAAAAACCGATGCGAGGAAGTATCGCGCGTTGAGAACAGTCGGTAGTTACAAGTTGCAAGAACAGAAAGCCAGTAGAAATGAAAAAGAGGAAGAACATATATATATAAAGCCCATGCACAGAAACTGTATTTCTGGCATATTATTGTGGTTACTACAAATTTTCGGGTAGCTAGACCAATGTTAGTGCAGATATACTGCATGAAATGAATATTTATGTAAATAACATGATTAAATTTCCACTAAGGGCGGTATATAGGATTAATAAGTTTCAGAGGACTGTGTTTAACCCTTCAAGCACGAAACGTTATCTGTTTTATTTAAAGACGCAAATCGTACCTCACAGTAAACACTGTCTTGGTTATAAAAACAAAGTGACTGTGAGACAGGTTTTGCTCCTAATAGTCCGGTTTTCCCCTGACATTGTAATTTCACCACTGCCCATTACTAATAAATATTTCGTACATCTAACACCGATGCTATCTAGTCTTAGCAAGTGGCACCGTCGCCAGAAAAAACGCTAACGACTGCTGGGAAACGGAAAAGTTCAATCGAAACAATTCAGACTACTGCAAAGGGCTTATCTGTATTAGTGGTATCATATGTTTGACCTAATGGTGCCAGGAAGAAGTGTATTTTATTTTACATCATCAGTACGTGAATATAAAGACCACTGGGTTAAGCGGAGACGCAGAGAACACATTTTCAAACCGCGTAACAAGTAACTGTTCCTGTTAAAGATACGGTATATGATGGGGTGACGAACCTGTGACACACATGCCCGAAGTGGCATGCGAAAGTTATCTGCTTGTTATGTAAGGGCCTAAGTTTCTATCGTCTGTGGCCCACAGCCTGGTAAGTTTGCGCCGTCACTACTATAGTAAGGTATTATGATTTGCAGTAGGGTAGTGCGGAGGGCAGATCTTATTATTAGGTAGAAAATACTTTCTCGTAAGCTCATTGACAGTAACACAAACTAGGATCATTATAACAGCAAATAACAGGTTCATACTTAACGGCATAGTTTTTCCTACGACCTTACAGCAAGGCTATTTATTATAGAAGTTAAAATTGCTTATCAGTGCACGCTGAGTCACGTCACACACTTACGTAAGCTTCATGCGTTGCTGCTTGTGCATGGCTGCCTATGAAACTGTAATACGATGGGATGGCATGGAGTGGTTTCACCTGGCTTATAATAAGGAAAATTGGCAGGCTGGTTTGAACGTAATAACGAACCGTCATGTTCCTGAAGGACTACTAACCTCTTAGGAACTACTGTACTCCGTGCGGTTGTTTCTTGGAGAGATATGAAGTGGCAATGCGATGTGCACTTTCGACAGAAAAATTTGGGGGCCATAGCAAGCCAACACTTGTGACAACTCAGTCGGTAAAGTCGCCGGCTACAATGTGGACAGTCGGAGTCCTAATCGTCGAGGGGGCAGGGTATTTCTCTTTGCCTTCACCTTCTCTAGGGAACACCCTGTCTCTTTGGCTACCCGAGACCACTTTCCTGGGGAGATAAAGCGCCCGGGACAAGAAGCTGACAACTCAGTACCGGAAAGTATGAAGTTGCAATGCATGTGCCCATCAGTTTCTATGCCACGCCACTTACGATTCGAATGTTATTGCTTTTCCACTGAAATTGCTGGAATTATGGAGGTTTGGAATTTGCCACTAGTTTGTTATTATTAGCTTACGTTTCTTATAAGGGAACAAAGTCTGTGACATGGTCACTTATTTTTGTAAGAATTTTATGACCCAAAAGTCCATCCCCATTTTTGAGCCGTTTAATTTCCCACAGTTGTAATACCAAGTCGAAGTGCGCGCGGAATTTTCAGGTGGAAGCATCTCTACATTGCTAAAGCATAATTCTGAAATATTATGTGGAAAAGAATCTTTGAAACTTAAGAAATTTTCGTATAAGAATGCGTTGTGTATGTGCGTTACAGACGTACCGTCGTCACACAAAATCTATATTCGGCTTTCGGTTTAATTGCGATAATTAATAAACCATGTTAGCTAGTTTTGCGAAATTCTGTTCGGGAGATCTGTCACGTACGTGTGTATAAAGTCTGCACGAGAGTGGCTTCATGTGTACATGCGCGTTTGAATAAGTGCGACACTTTAAGGTCATATGGGACAAACTTGACGTAATTGGCAGACGTGCACAGAGTTAGATCGGCACACAGAGTGTTAAGTGACTAGCCTAACTTTATGAAGTGAAGCGTTTAAAACATTCACACTTACGTTCCACTCAGTTCTTCTGGCATACTGTGAAGGAACTGTAAGATGTATTTTGGATACGCTTCTAGTCAAGAAGTTTTTGGAGAGCTGGAAACTGTTTTCTTCTTTTCTAAGGTTTAAATTAAATTAACGTCAGAAAAAAAGAACAACGGGTTCTCCTGATTCTAGGAAGGTCTGCGACTATGAGTACATGATTATACTGTCATGTTGAATACTAACTGTTACCTGGCGTATATTGGAAATACACGATATTTCAGAATGTACCCGGTTGCTATTAAATTTATATTAATTCATTCGTTCATTCATTCCGTAATCTTCCTTACGAGTGGCCTCTTCCAAAGCGAGTTCTTCAGAAAACGGGATCTATGTTTCCTCTTCAGTTTCTAGTATCATCTCCTTTCCTTAAGCTCATCCGGTAGGTACTTATAACTCCTTCCTCGTCCTACCGTCACATTTCCCCTCTGTCATCTTTCCTTCAGTAACGTGATTTAGAATGCATTTCCTACGCAAAATGTGATATGATATGATATTTAACCGCAATTGGGTTGACACCCGGTGGCAGCATCACACGACACATTTACAACAAACAATACACACAATACATAGAGAGTACAATTCTGGAAGTGTGACATATTTCATTACATTTTTATTCTTAATATTAAAACTAAAATGTAATAAACGGATCATTACTATACTAAGTGTAATACTTATGAATCCATCAATGTATTGACAGCAAATTATCTGAAGGTGGGACTAGAACCACTTCCTCAAAAGTTGTACATATGTAATACACTTCAAACGCTGGACTTAATCTGGTGTTATCATTCCACTTTAATATATTCTTTTTGCTTCTTCCTGTGGTCTGCCTTAATCATGTTGCCACGAGATAATTTGTTCTATTTGAGTCGTGTTTATTTCAATCGGGCAGTTGCTAGCTTCCGTGAGTGAATGGAGAACTTACAGAGGGACTAAGTTAAAAAAAATTACCTGTGAGAAATTTGGTTTTCATTGTTGTTTTCTGCTCCGTTAACTACAGCGTCAGATTTCAAAGTAACATTTCACTTACTGATTACCATGAAGCGAATCGATCTAAATCACATCGAAGTCACACTGACCTGCAAGGGTCGTCCTTCACTGTTTACATACCGATCTGAGTGTCTTTTTCTAATGGTTAAGGTAGGTTCAGTGGCTCTTCCGATACTGTGTGAAACTACGAGTCACAGCACCAACATTTACACCTCTCGTTCCACGAGTCGTTGTGAAGTATTTGACACTTTTTTCATATTTTATACGCCGTCTGCTACCACCGTCGGGAAATGACACTTCAGACCTCTCGGAGCAGGAAACACGCGGGGCTTCTGTAAACGCACGGATGCTTATAAACGAATGACTGCCTTATATCTAAGTTTTATTTTTCTTGGAGTGTTTACTGTTGTCCCCTGTTTGCACCAAATTCTAGAAGGCGATGCAAACAACATGTTCGCCAGATTGCCTGCAGATTTTCGTATGTACGGAAAGTTTCAAGTATGTTTGGTTTCGGTGTTCTAGATTGACAGATTGTAGTCTACAAAAGTAAAATTTCTTAGGCGTGAGATTTGAAGTTCGCGCAACGGTACTGCTCAAGGTTGAGATCTTCTGGAATGAGACACCGTGCGTCTGGACTTCATGACCCCGACTATGAGGGCACTACGAACCTTCCAAACATCGGTGGCTATTTACCAGTCGAAAATGCTTAACGTACCAGAAGACTTGAATCTTAAATTCACTACTCTATAGCCAGCCCAGTGCCGAGGAAGAGATGAAGCGCCCCACTGAAGATTGAGAATGTAATGACGTGTTTCGTGCTGAGGGTTATCACGTGCATCGTCAGGCTGTGATACGTCATCGTGGATTGCTGGCGAAATGCTGCGTAGCTGGGGGAAGACAAGGAAACACAGAAACCTGCTCCGATGCCTCTCCGTCTGCCACGAGCCCCAATCTGTGCGACTAGAAACCTGAACATCTGAACTGTAGCACCTAAGTGTAACATACGGTTTGAGTCTTGACCTGAAATGACGTTCATAAATACCCAGCCCACCATTTCCCCTATCGGGAGCCAGATGAATCCAGTCCACGCTCTCATATCGTATTTCTTTAAGATCCTTTTAATTAAAACACTTTATTATCCAACAGATGCACAAATATATAATTCTTAGATACAATTAGAGTTATTATAAAATATTTAAAATTGTCCCAACATGTTTCAGATCACAATTGATCCATCATGAGGGAGATCTATACAGTGCTTGGCTAAAATTACAGTAATGGTTCTATCGTGTCCGTTGACATGGACGTAGTCTGTGTTATGGCAGCATATTTGCTCGTGGTACGTGTGTGTACTGCACAGTCTAGAGAGAGAGTGAGTGTGATTCTCTAAACTGCGCAGTACACACACGTACCACGGGCAAATATGCTGCCATAACACAGACTACGTCCATGTCAACGGACACGATAGAACAATTACTGTAATTTTAGCCAAGCATTGTACAGAGAGCTCCCTGATGATGGATCGCCTGTGATCCGAAACTTGTTGGAGCAATTTTAAATATTTTATAATAATTCTAACTGTATCTACGAATTATATATTTGTCTATCTGTTGGATAATAAAGTGTTTTAATCGTCATCGTCATTGATGCACGGTGCAAACATGAAGATCCTGTTAATGTTGCACTGTTTCCTTGTCAACAGATTGCATTTATTTAGCCACACTCGAGTACAACGCACCAGCGAGTATTATTATCACTTATCGCGATAATGTTCTTCCATTAATAGTTCGGCACACATTCACTACGTGACGACGCAACGTAAAATGAATCTTGAAATTATTAATTATTTGCAGTTATCTTGTTCGACCTTGCCGTTTCTTTTTGCTTACAAGTTCGGGTGAAATAAACTACAGAATGTACGGTGCAACGATAAAGAGATTACTGCAATTGTTGCAGATCCTAAGATTGTAGAGAAATGTGATAGGCAAACTCGTCACAGAGACCTCTACCTGACAACACACAACTCTCACAAGAGACAGACATCCATGCACCCAGCGGGGTTCGAAACCGCAATCCCAGCAGTCAAGCGGCCACTGGGATACGCGTTAGTTAGCTATGTTAAAAATTACGTTCTGTTCAGTGATATTACTTCGGCTAATGTTTTGTAAAACCAGAACGGTTAGAGCAGCTACGCCCTGCGCAAGATTCTAAGGGTAGGGTGCATATCCAGACATTGTATTTGGAGGTCATATATAAACACTTAGAACACTTTTACTTTGAAGACCGTGTTTGTTATTGAAATAAGCCTTATCGAGGAGTATCCACTGCTGTGTTTCATTGCTCACGTATCGGATGTCATGCGGATGGTCTTTGGTTTTTAAGAAACAAGCTTCTTGTCTCTATACTTACATCTTTGATCTAAAAGAGATCATAGAATATAATCATTTCATTATAGCCTTTCAAATACCTTCCGTAAATCTATATAAAACGTGGGAGTTTCGAGGGCTAAGGCAGTATTTGCCTGTCAAATTATTTATGGTCAAATAACTGGTTACTGCCATGTAGACATTCAGAACGCCGTTCTTTGTATCAGTGACATGAACTGGTTTGAATCCCATTTAACTCATGCATGTTGCAATGGAAAATATTCACCCTTTTACAGAGAAATGAAGCCCAGTGTACATCTGTAAACGCCTTAGCAATGAACACAGGCGACACACACACACACACACACACACACACACACACGCCTATTCCGGGGTGAATAACCACTAGCTTATGCTGCTTGTAATGCTGTTTCAGCTGCAGTACGCATCCCAGGGTGTTGTCCATTATGTAGCAATGCACGCCGGCATTTCAGCACTTGTAACACTTCAGGGCACATTCTTGCCGATTACTGCACCCGGATGTACAATTTATTAGCCTTTAAATCAGACACTGGACTAAGTGTGTTGAAATTGCAATCAACGGCAAATTTAACACTTTTCTACGGTACATTCTTAGCAACAACACTCACAGTTCGGCGTGTTTATTTCCTTTCCCTTCTTTACTTTTGAAAATGAAAGTACTTCGTAATGCTTCATCGTTTTATTTAAACGTTCCCACACTTCATCTGCCTCTCCTTCTGATAACAGAGGCTCATCAAGATGAGGAGTGTGAAACAATGGTAAATTATTAGTGATAGGGAAAACCGCATTACCCCATTTAGCTAAACGACTTTAAACCGTTCCAAGTAAGACTACTCCTCAAATGGGATGCAAAGATTGAGGTCCTGCTTATCCGAAAAATGTAAAATCTACTTCAGGTTTCTATTACTATTAATTCGTCATAGTTGACTGGGTTATAATGTGGGCCTCAGTAGCACAAAACAGATAAAAATTATGTAAGAAGTCAGTAACTAAACTGGTTTAGAATCATATGTTCCATACAGACCGAAATCCGCTTGTTTCTTAATTCAGACTAAAATGCTTCTTGGCTTATTACAACGATTCCTGTGTTTGTACATAATTTTATTTATTGCAGTGAATCAGATTGTGTTTATATAGCCTAACTTATTCTTTAATCGACTGTCTGGATAAGGGCTCCCCGCAACACCCCAGAGGAAGAGTAGTGGTATAACTACTCATTTTTAACCTCAGCGCTAGATGGGGTTGGATGGCCAATGCCAGCCCCCGCCGCTGTGTGCAGAAGGGTTGGTGGGCCGCACCGTCACGGATGTGGAGAAGAGGAAGCCCGTCACTCCTACCGGGTTCGAAATCCGAACCGTCCAGCCTATAGCTAGTCGCTGTCCTGACTACACTGTTTGTGGAACAACAGAAATATGAGGAATTATGTAGCACTGATAGGTCAGAAAATGCAGTGTCAGGACTGTTCTGCATGTAATACCAATACGTGTTACAGTGACCCCACTGAAGCGGGTAAACTGGCAGCTATTTGAATTTTATTTCCATTCAGAACTGAGTTACGTCTTATGAACCGTAGTCAATGTTCCTAGAACCAAGAGAACAAAGAGTTAAAACGGCCATCTTTAAAATTAATTTACGACAATGTCACAGCAAAGAAAAATGTGTTATTGGCAGTGACACTAACTGAACGCACACTTGCACAGATACTGAGAGAACACTGCAGATGGCACGCACAAAAGTACACTACATACAATGATCAACTGATTTTGACATTGGCTACCAAGAACGTGGAAAGTGCTTTGACTTAATTGTAATGAAGAAAAGCATGCACACTCTAATACTCGCAACAAAAAACTGACTTAAAACATAAAATTCATTCATAAATTAATAATACAAACACGTGTTTCTTTGTCTATTCTGTCATTTACCCATTGTATATGACAGAACTCTATAATCGCAACAAATTCTTGGACTCGAGATTTTTATAAATGTAAATATTTTAGGACTAATTGCACGATCCGTGATGGTTTATGCAATCTATGTCTGCCGTTTCAAACACTGTGTGTAGGACTTACGAAAGTCAAGGTTTTGCAGCCTGATTTCTTGGATTGCTTTGCGACAATATGTCACCATCTTGTCCTCCAGTTGCATGATAGCTGAACTGAACTGTGCGATACCATTTTGTGTACTAATGTATTTAGCGGCATGTTGAAGGCCGTGTTTGTAATGCTGCATTTGTTGCCTTGACGTGCTGATAATCATAACAAGTCTGACGGTCCGGCCTCTTACATCCACTTCATTTTCACCAAGTCTGCTTAATTTCCTCAAACCCCAGAAGTTTACTTGTTGTTAGGGTGTCTGACCCCCCTTGCAGTTGGATTTGTTTGAAAGCTTTGTGCTTATCGTGTGTTCGTAACTGCTGCTGGTTTGTGTTTCTTCGGATATCTGGGCTAACTTGCACGTGGGTTCAGTGCCGCGCAAGGCTTGCGTGTGTAGGAATTGAGTCGTGGGTTTTCAGCGCGTGCAGACAAAATTAGTTGAGGCTAATCAAACCTTGAAATTATCCCACAGTTTCTGAAAGCATCTAGAGTCCTTACACGTACTGCTACTTCTTAACGGCAAAAAAGATGATGGACATTGTATCTCTTTATACGAATCACAACGAATTATTCTGCAACTGAGATGAGCACAATGTGGCTCGCGATCTGATTTCAGGAACATGAAACAAAAGTATGAAATTGGACGAATGGGTGTTTCATCCGCATTCATACAAAAATATTATTTGTTTAAGTCTTGCATTTACGACAATACAACAGAATTTCACACCCAAATATAAACAAATTCCATCTTACACAGCAGTAGCTATCACGCTGCTGGGCTTCGTTGCTTGTAGGTTTATGAACCGGAAAGTAAAGTTGTGGCTAAATGTAAGTACTTGAGTGCACAGCGTATGTCTCGAAGTGCTGGTCTCGTAGAAATCTGTGCCTCCTTCATTCATTTTGTTTTCTCAACCGCAGTCTACGACTTTCTAATTTTCTACGATTTGTTCAAAAGATTTACCGCCCCAATACTGGCATGCTTGACGACAGGGTGTTACCGGTAACGATACATATGTGAAAATATGGGTATTATTATTTGAAATTTGGCCCGCCAACTTATTTTCCCAATTTATTTAACCCATCTTCTCAAAGTTTGCTCACCACAGGTTTACAAAGAATGTAGAAAAGTCTTTGGCTAACGGGAGACAGAAGGGCCTTATTTAAGATGCTTGTATACAGTCGTCATTGCCTTGACGACACAGAAACTCGCACTGGTGCAATGAAAGGAAAGCAAAGCAGCCCCTCAAATGTAAAATAATACAAGGAATACCTGGATTAAAATTGGTTACTAAAATTATAAAATTACAGACAGCAAGCGACTGATATTCAGTTTTGTTTTCCAGGGCGTCGCAGACCATTCTTATAAAATAACACACTTTTACAATCAGATGTAGACAACCTTAAAAGCTTCATACTTGCTACCGTCTCAGAATTAGGCGAAGGTCAATTTGATTGCTACTGTTGAAGTAATAATTCAGTAGTAACTGTTCCCTACCAACTATTAAATCTGTAACGAATTACATCTTTGCCTTGACGACAAGTAATTTCAAACAGTTATTACAAAAAGAGGTTAAAGCAAAATGATTAATCAAGCTTGGTTCACACGAAACGTACGCTCACGTTAGTTCACTGTTAGGAAACGATATTCTTTGTCTGTGTCTAAAATCTGTTCAAGCCAGAGGTCACAAACACTGACGTCACGGGTCGTTCAAGTGAGTACGTGTATCTGTAGAGGAATGTTTGACCCGAAATTACCCAAATGGGCTGGGGTATTTTGGGTCAACCGCCAGATCAATACTGGTTAAGTTTTGAACATGTCTAAAGCAAAATAAACGGCGCCAGAGTGCCGCAGAAGCCTTCAGTTTATATACGCTACAAATATCTGTGACCGTGAGCATGCCTTATGCTGTGTGTGACTGTACCCGTAGAATGGAGAGGCTCTCAGGAAGGTAAATTTGCAGAGTTGTAGGTACATAGGTTACAGTTACAAAGAACTTATGACCGCTGCTTTCCGCCAACATACTTCTTCGGTTTTCATTCTGAGGTAAGCAGTAAGCGGTAAAAACTAATAACATTAACACAATTCGCCGATAACTTTCTGTGTGTACCTTCTGTTATGGCTTAACAGACATTCCTAGTACAGTTGTTTAAAATTTGCCGCACTTAAATTAAGTTTTGCATTGTCGATGTGTAACTAACTGTTAATACTTAAGAAAATTAAAGTCAGGCTTTTTGGAGGGATGTACTGCCTCCGTCTTTCGGGTGACTGAATTTCTTCCGGGCGGACGGTGAGGTGACTGGCTCGGTGACAGCCTTGTACCCTCTTCGCTTGTCCGTAGCTCCGAACAGTCAAAATCCTTCGAACATTCGTAAATAAACGACATGTTTTCTGTTTTCCTTCTCGCAAGATAAAGTTACCAGCCCACGGGCTGGACAGGCACAGAATCGTAATTCTGTGCCCAGCAGGGAAAAGAGACTTATTTTCTCTCTTTCAGCGTTGAGGAAGGACATGAAGCGACGTTAGTTTATCGATTTTCCGATTAATACAACACTAAAAATGATTGTATATTCATTTATTCACCGCATTAGCTACATGTTTGAGCCGGCCATCAGATAGTGCTGCGATTGTGTGAAAGAGAAGAACTGAGGTAGAGGCCTCTGCTGTGTACAACTACAATACAAGTTCATAATTTTGTTATTATACCAAATACTGTGCTAATAAAATGTATACCTATAAGACTGTTAAAATTAGCGTGTTGCACTTTACTTGTAACATATAATATATGAGTAATGTGACTACTATACGTAACCGTCTTTCAAGCGTACTCACACACGCGTTGTATATCTGTAAATAAATATATCCTATTCATTTTATAACTACAGTTATCTTCATCGCGTTTATTGAGAGGTAAAATGTGGTTCAACTTATTGTTTTATAAATCCTTGTTACTTTTCATGATTATACTCGTGTTTGACGTTCCTATCTTTCGATGTAAGTAGCACACCCAGCCTCTTGTTTAATAGGTACAGCACGTTCTTTTCCCAGGGCAAAGCGGCCAGGCATTGAAGCTAAAAGTGAACCTCCTTCTAGTGCCAAGGTTACGAGTACGTGTAGCCATGCTGTGTTCCGCCATATGCCTTCATGTGGTGCACAAGGATAAGTTTTTCTTTACCTTTTTCATGGTAATAATTTTATGGCTTAGAAAACAGTGTCCTTTATTCAGTGCTGCAGAGACGTCGCCGGAGGGAATTTCTGGGACAGAGAATTCCTTAGAATGGCTGCGGCAGAGAACAGTCAACGGCTACACATACTCGTATCTTATGCAAGAACACGGCAGGAAATTCTTCTTGCAACAACCACACCATCTTTAGATGCTGGTCACGTCGGGCTGCTGAACTGACAAGGCAAATGCCTCCTCGCGACTGTTTAACGAACTCTCTACTCGGTGCGAGTACATTGTGCAGCTTCAGATTATGTTCTTTATTTGCATGCTCTTTATTTATTGAGGACATGGCCAAGATAAGATTCACTGTCGTTTCGCAACGCTGGTTTCTGACGACACCGGCTATAAATTCTTTCTTTTTGTAAGGTGCACCTCAGGGATTATGAAAACTACACACTTTCTTCTTTCAGTGATGTTACACTGAGATTTTCACAGAATTACTGTCAGGTAGGCCACCGAAGAGGAGCCTGTATTATGACTGAAACAATTATGTTTTATTTTCTTGAACTAAATATTTTTTTCTGCATCAATGACATTAAGAAGGGCTACCAGCCTAGATGTAATATAGTAAAGGATGAGAAAGGTGACTTGGTTGCAGACTCCCACAGTATTGTGGCTAGGTGGAGGAACTATTTCTCCCAGCTATTCAACGTGCATGGGGTTAAGGAT
>Ga0123354_10002770_pt1 | contig 23567 bp, 14 predicted proteins | sample TergutLab28metaG_2_FD_97872 | JGI IMG/M metagenome (GOLD analysis project Ga0123354, IMG submission 97872) | Labiotermes labralis P4 segment gut microbial communities from Petit-Saut dam, French Guiana - Lab288 P4 | ecosystem: Host-associated > Arthropoda: Insects > Digestive system > Gut ... | reverse complement strand
TCACCCATCTTCGAACACTGCTCGCACCCATGCACACACTTCCATAAGCACGCTGAAGTCTCTGGTGAATTTCTGCAGCAGGGATTTCCTCTTTAACGAGAAATTCGATGACAGCACGCTGGCTAAACAACATATCGTTGTCAGCCATTTTGTTAGGAGTGATACTGGTCACGTGATGCAAGCTATTGACGTCATGAGACACTCAAGGATAACACAACATCTGGTTCCATCTACCACCATACTCTCCTTCGTCTGCTGTTCCCGGTTTGCATGCAAAAAATGGTTGCTCATGACTTTCGGTACGACCCTCTATTTCCTGAGGAGTAAAGTAACAGGGGCATGAAGAAGGCCAATCACCTCCATCCAGAGCCAAGAATGTGTGGAGTTATACCTTCACTCCACCACATGCCTTCACGGTATGGGATTTAACTAAAGATGGACAACTTTAGCATTCTTCCAATCCCTCCTAATCAATAATCTTTTACTAATCACACCACCTGAATATTCCTACCAAAGTGCTACTGAATTTACACTCAACATAATATTGTGTTGAACTCTGGAACAGGTTCTAGACATAATCATACGTAACATGTTTGTCCTTCCTACAGCCATCCACAGACCATGACTTGACTATAAACTGCAAATTAAATTCTCATTCCGATTTTAAATAATCTGTGACCATGCAATAAGCTGATTTGACATGGTGACGAAACCAACGAATGCATATAAACGTTTATTACACTATACACATAACTGGCCTCTTACATGTTTCAGCCACACTTGTGGCCACCCTCAGGGCAAAGGATGTACTACAACACTTTTTGAACCAATGCACAAATGAAATATAATAAGATTTAAAAGGTACAGTTTAAAATACATTAAAATATAAAATACAAATAACATTTTTTTTAATATTCTATGTGGCTGTTATGTAGTACATCACCTGAAATGAAAGAAATGTGTGTGTGTGTGTGTGTGTAGGAGGTAATTAATACATTGGTAGATAAAATATATATTGTGACATGTAGACAAAACAGATGACAGCAGCTATGTGTCAAGTAAAGTAGCGATGATGTTAGGTCAGCAAGCACTCCACATTCTCTATAATAAGCATGAACATGGACCCATGAATGCCATCATGTTCTTACTCCACCCAGTCTGCAAAAGTTGACATATGAATTCATTAGAAAACTTCTATATTCAATTTTTCTTATAAAGCAGTACAATAATCAATGAACAATCTCAGACAGATATTAACCCCCTCTTCAACCTAATTTACAACATACAACTCAAATAAACACGCAGATGCAAAGACTCCCATCCACCGCTCTTCCATTCAACATTTGATTCCTGTACAGAGGGGCCTGCTGACCTAACAACATCAATACTACTTCACTTGGCACATATCATACTGACAACTGTTTCACCTACATGCTGAAATATATAATTTTATCTATCAATGTATTAACAACCTCCATAGCACACATATTTCTTTCATTTCAGGATGGTGATATACTACATAATAGCTACATAGAATTTATCACAAAAATGTTTCTGTATTTTATATTTTGATATATACTTCAAACCATACATTTTAAAACTTAGTATCTTACATCTGTGCAGTGGTTCAAAAAGGTTTTGTAATATATCCTTTGTAATGCAGCTGGCCATAACATGTAGGTGGCCCACTAATTTATATATATATATAAATATGACATAATACACGATATTCTTAAACGTTTATGTACATTTGTTGGTTTCATAACCATATTAAATATTCTACTGATGTTTCCTTCTACTTCAATCCTACTATTGTAACCTTATTATCCCTTTGAAAGATGAATATAATCAATGGGCTATGTGATCTCTCAGACAAGAACATGCAAATTAAAGAGTGGCCATTTAAATTTCTTGTCCTTTGCATAGTATGATGGGCACACAATTCTGACGCTAAAGGCTTAAATCTCTTACAACAATACCAAACTCACCTTGCACTTAACTCAACCCAAACCCAGGATATTTGGACAAAAGCAATCCATCTATAACACTCCACACGTGGCATTTCAGTAAATCTGACCAACAAATACATATATGTTGTACATTTAAGAGCACTTTTGGGGACCCAGACTATTAACTGTAGTATGGCACAGTGAGTACTGAGAAATGAATTTCAAAGAATAGAAAAAGGCATTGTGGTGTTTACTTTCAAGTACTATCCCAGTATTTGCCTGGAAGAACTAAGGGAAAGTATGAGAAACCCCCACAAGGATAGTGAGTGGTGAGGATTCAGACTGAACAACTTCAAAATGTGAATGGAACAACAAACAATTTCAACATGCCCTGTAACAAAATGCTTCATACCAAAATAATTTCTGCCACTACACTATGAAAACTTTCCATATTACAATAAATTTACCAGTACATCATATATACTCCTACTGATACAGGATCATTTACAAAATAAGTGAATGATTCAATCATAACAAAATTCATGGCCTTAGGCACATAGAGTTTTTATGGCTTGAATCAGAGTGACAAAAACATTTCAGGCACATGTAAAAGTATTCTAAAAGCTGCTTATGTTCCTGTGTACCAAGAAGATGGTTAAAGGTACAGTTTCCTTGTTCATGCCAATAAGGCAAACAGGGGAACAGAGGTAGAATTCCATTCATTCTTACTCACAGCACTACACGAATCTGAGAAGTCAACTTCACAATCTAGATGCTTTATCCTTGATACAAATATCTCATGTACAATAAGTGGCACTAATCTCCGTGTATAACCCAGAAATAATTTTTGGCATTCTTGTTTACAATATAAATTTGTGCATTCCGTACACTAACACGTGATACCCCCAGTCAATGATCATCTCAATGCTACACGAAGCATATGGCATATCTGACATTCAATCCACTTTTCGCCCTCACCCTATGTAATAAAAAAACTTTACTTACTGCTGCCCAAGTCAACAAGAAATGCCCTATTCAGTTGTTTGTGGTAAACAAGGGCTGAATGTACTCGGGAACAAGACGCATGATCAATACAAAAATCATTCATCTGGGGATTTCGACCAAATAGGTAACACTTCTTCTCATCAATCATTAATTTCTGAAAATAAAAGTGTAAATTAATGTCTGTAAATACTAATCCTCATTACTAAAAGTAGCACAATTCAGAGGCAAGTAAGTTCCAAATCTTGTACCTGAATAAGCTTATCACCCTTTAGAACGTCTAAATGAAGCCCAACTGGCGGTTTACCAGCCCTGCAACAAGTTAACTGTTTCATGCGATCTAATAATGAATAACATTCTATTCCTAAAAATGAAAATGACAATGAACATAATGACGCTGTGCGACAGAAAAAAAAATACTCCAAATAAAATACCAATGTACCATACAACTGACTAAACTCGCAACTATATTAACAAATTAACACAAATGAAACAACACGTACCAACTTGGTACGTCGTAATGGTTCGCCATTTTAATAACAATTTTGTACGTATGCGTCTCCGTACATCTACTTGCGCCAATAACAGCGATAAAAACCAACTGCATTAGTGCTGCCCTCTAGTATGATCCACGGAAGTATTATCAGTGTAGCCAATCGATTACATTCAATGCATTGAAGGTTAGAGTACACGATGGTTGGTATGACTGTGGTTGTAATAATATTTGTCATGGTGATGTAAAGTTGAGGTTGCGTGAATTTTATGAATAATATAATGGCTCTGCTGGAAGTATCCACCCCCCGCGTTTTCGTGATTTAGTTTACTTTGACTTGCTAAAGTGTCTGAAGACCATGTTATAGTAATAATCAATAAAAATTCCTAAGCGAGTCACATAAATAAATTCCCCGCCCTGTAACCAGAAGGTTCTTGCCGTGCTCGCCAGATGCCAGCACATGTCTCAGTTCTTCATTATGTATATCGTGCAGTCCGTCTAATTCTGTATTTTCCAGGTGTATTTTAATATTTTCTTTTCATCTACATCAGGTTATTTCAAATAATTTCTTACGGTATAATTTTCTGGGGTAACTCCACCTACAGTAATACCATCTTTAAATTACAGAACAGAGTAATAAGAATTACGATGAATGCTGGAAACAGAGAATCCTGCCGTGAGCTGTTCAAAAAATTAAACAGTCTACCCCTATACTCACAGTACATACTCTCCTTATTACTCTTCGTAGTTAAGAATATAAATATGTTCAAATCCAATTCGGTGGTATGTTCTCTTAATACAAGACACTGTTCAGACCTGTATCTGCCTTCAGTGCATCTAAGGTACAAAAGGGTGTGTATCACTCAGGAATCAAGGTCTTCAGTTGCTTGCCTCCAAGGATAAAAAGTTTATCTAATGATATGAGGAAATTTAAATCGGCCTAAAAAATGTTCTTTTGGAAGGTTCATTTTATACTATTCAAGAATACTTTGACTGGAACTTATTGAGCAATCCTAGTACAGGGAATTTACCAGTAATTAATGATTGCTGATATTGTAGTTTTAATAATTAAATTATTCATTTATTTTATTTCTTTTATTATTTGTTAAATCTGTATGTGTATATATTTATTTGACAACACTTATATTCTTCCTTTAAGTAAATTTTATTGATAGCTCTTCCATCTACGTGTTAACTGTATGTTGTTTATATTGACTCTTTCCACATCCACATGAAATTGTATTTCGATTGGATTTATGGAAAATAAAGATAACTAAGTAAATGGTCTGCTTTTCAAGTTTCTCAGCCACAGTCTTGCATGTATTCCTCTTCACCCAACTGCACTCTACATACCCCACCTATCTCATCCTCCTTGACTTGTCATCTAATATCTGGTGAGGAGAATAACTTATCAAGCTCCTCATGTGATTTTCTCCAGACCTGTGTTAACATCTCTTAGGCCAAAATGTCCTCAGCACTCTTGTCTCTTTTACTCTCAGCGTATGTTCTTTGATGAAGTGAGAGACTAACTTTTAAACCAAAATAACACAAAAGGCAAACTTATACTTCTGTATAGTCTAATCTTCATGTAAAGTTTAATCTTTATGTTTTCTGGACTGAATGACAACAGAAATTCTTCAAATTTATTCAGCTCATAATTTCATCATGTGTGCAGTTTGGTTGGTTCATGTTGTTCCCCAGTTTTTGAATTGTGCACTTTTTCAAAGGATCTATTTACTATCTATGGTGTGAATTTGTTCTGTGTTATGTTCATAAGGCATGAACAAATACTTCAGTCAGCATTTACTTCTAGACTAACCTCCTTCCTAGCAACTAATACAACTTTGTGTATTCTCTGTAACATTTATGATCAACCAAGGAGAAGACCCAGAGACCAACGCCCATGGAAAAGGAACAAGCCTGGAATGGCATATACCTCTGTGCCAGTGAAGGATCTGAAACATGCTGGAAGGATTATATAAGTAGAGGATTAGGAAAAGCTGCAACTGATGTACCTTCAGCAGCTATAAATTTTCTCCTTTTTATTGCAATGGATTAAAATTCTCATCAACATTTAACAGTTAACTGATGACAATATTTACGACAAACTATTCATAAATGCAGTGTCAACAAGTTTTTTATATAATGATAAACATGTAAATATGTATCATAACATATATATCTATTACAATCTTGTCAACAAGCCAAGGATTCAGACATGAAACATCTACAAAAACATTCTCAGTTTTTCTCTGTCAAATATTTGCGCAACTTTCCATTTATATATTCTCTTTCTTGAGATTTCATACACTTTAAAATGCATTCTTGAAATCTCAGCCATGTGAAAATGTAATTAACATGAGTTCGGCAGGATGTTAAATGAGAGCATGCTGATAGCATTAGCAATGTATATTGAGCCGTGCAGGACACTTTTATAACTTTTAGAGGTATCTGCCACACTGCCATTTATGATTCTGCAGTTTTCCTTCTCTTTGCCTCGGTAGTAAGCAAATGTACATATTCAAACACACATACACACTTACACACACACACACACACAAAAGAAAAAGCATTACACATAACAATTTAGATACAATTATAGGTACAATTCTGTCCATACATCAGTCAGTCTATAGCAAAGAATGCATTGTATTTTTATTATCAATTTGATGTATGCTAAAATTCTGTCCTTACAAATGCTTTTGTGGTACAAGTACTTCATATAACAGAAATATCACTTTATTTGATGAACAAGTAGATGGTGCAATGGGTGCTATATATACAGTAATGCAGTTTTCAATGTAGTTCTGTAATATAAAGTGGTGAATATATGAATGCATCATGTGACAACAAATTATCTGATATTTAAAATGCAGAATTCCACCATCACACACGAAAACTCACTGGTTTGCAGTCTGTACATCAAGGATTTAGGTACTGAGTTGGATGGTGTATGAGATAATAAGACACTCAGCTTAAACTGAAAAGATTATCAGTAATTGAGAAGTACTCATTAAGACAGTTTACAGTTTGTTCCTAACATATATTTTTGTGAAAATATAGTAACAGTATATCAGTTTAATGGTGTGCCTTTTCAGATAATTAGTGTTAAATTATTGGGCCATCTTTTTTGAAAATATTTTATACTTTCCTCTTTTATTTAGTCTGGCATAAAATGATGGTTACCTAAGAGCAAAGTATTTGTTTGCTGATAAAGATTTGTAGTTAAAACTTATTCATGAGCGTTCATCAGGAAACAGTGGCTCACAGCCATGTATTTAAAATTCCAAATACCTAACACACTTAAAATTTTTATTAAATTAAAGCCACCGTGACTATTATAATTTTCTTGTCACTTCCATTTCTGTGCTCAAGAAATTGTATTATTTTCTGTGTACTGACATTGGAATATAACAACAATTGCATCAAGTAGCTGTCACAGTATTCTTGAGCTTGAATTTTTAGAATATTCCATGTTTCTCAAAAAATATACAAATTTCAGTCAAACACAATATTTAATGAGGTTCTTGTGTAGATTGACAGAATTAGTTTGACTAGCAAACACTTTAATTGTAGTCATCCCATTGTGTTTTTAATTATCAAAGAATATACAAATTTCAGTTAAACACAACATTTAATGAAGGTTCTTTTATCGATTGACAGACTTAGCTTGACTAGCAAACACTAATTGTAGTCATCACACTGTGTTTTTAATTATCAAAGAATATACAAATTTCAGTTAAACACAACATTTAATGAAAGTTCTTGTATCGATTGACAGACTTAGCTTGACTAGCAAACACTAATTGTAGTCATCACACTGTGTTTTTAATTATCAAAGAATATACAAATTTCAGCCAAACACAACATTTAAATGTTGTGTTTGACTGAAATTTGCATATTTTTGATAATTAAAAACACAACAGGATGACTACAATTAAAAAATTCCATTTTTCTGTTTGCAAGCATAAAGGTGTCTTTGCACAAAACATTTACCTACAATAGTGATTATATGATGCTTTCTCCATTTCATTGTGTCAAATATACTGTGTCAGTTGAATAGTGTGAAACAGAATATGTCATTTCAAGCCATAATATGCAAGCTTTATGTCAACATAGGCTGAAATAATTTCTGTCTGGCTGTGCACCATTCAGGTTCTTAATAGTGTATCTGTCAGAGATATATCTTGCTGCTCTTTTTAATGTCAAATATTCCATAACCTAAAATCAGTTGTTCAGTGACCAATGTAGAATGCAAATACAGACACTCTTAGGTGAAGGATAAATTCTGCACGCATTTATATAAACAGACTCTGACATAGTCAGAATTGACCAACTAGCCACCAAATACATATGTGCGTATATAATTTTATTCATTTATACAAAATATGTGTATGTGTACTGCTTATTCTGTGACTGCCTGTTGAGACCAAGGCAAAGCATAAGTGTGGTAAAGCCTTAAAAATAATGGTGGGCACTTGTAATAAGTCAATGGACAAATGGTGGATTTGTAGCTGCCTTTAATTTTTTTTGTCTCTGTAGTTCTTAAGGGAGGGTACCTAGTTTTGTGCAAGGTAATCTTTCAGTTTGTACATATATTAGTTTTTAAAAAATGACTCTGAAAATGGAAGCTTGCAATCCAGGCATAACGTGTTGTATTTACATAACCTGAATTGTTCTTATATGTGGTTTCTGTAAGAGCAACCATTAGATTGAGTTCATGTAAGTCAGAGTACATTTAACATAGGTGGTGCCTATACATACAAATATCATCTTTGTAAATCCAGCAACCAGGAAGCATATGTCTGTGTGGTTAAGTATGTTAACTATGGCAAGAAGCAGAGTATATTTCATAGTCAAATGTGTATATGTCTTATGACTTAAGACTTAATTTATTTTAACTTCAAAGTAGTTATCTGAGATGATCATATGTCACATAATGCATACAATTTTGTCATAAATTAATTTCCAGTACAGTAGTTACTTGCACCATTTTTTTGGAGGCAAATAAAATAGATTCACTATTGTTAAAGACTAAAAACAGTATGTCCAGCATACTTATATTGTAATGTTACTAAATATTATGATTATCATTACTTATTTTCTATCACTCCTGAAGTACAGCCACAGACATACAAGACTGTTCTTTTACTCAATAACAACAAATCCCCATATTCATCAAGAGCAACAGTCATAGTAAATTATTTTCACTGAATGACAATGGCCAACAATATATATTTTAGTTACATTTAAACAACAATTTTTTAATCATGAACATTTGCACAGTAAACAATCAGAAAGAATGGTTGTGAGAGTGAACATAATTACAAATATGAAATATATTTGAACTTGCCCAAGATGTAGGAAATGGTCAAAGCAAAGAACCTGTGTATGAAGCTTATGACTTCACCTTGAAAATGGAGACACAGAAACAAGTGAACACACGTCTCAACTATCTGCCATCAGTACCTGCATAATGCCAGTGTGCACATGGAGTAGAAGACACAGATGAAGCTAAAGAAGTTTACTACTCTTTAGATGTAAATGGAATATGTAGTAGTATTATGAAGTGAGATGCAATTTGTGCTTAGTGTTTTTTAAATTATGTGCATTATTATAGAGCAAATTTAACAACAGTTTAAATGTTTTTTTTTTTCTAAGTAACTTCTAAACTAGCTTGCAAAGTACTTCTAGTTGCAGAATCACTAGTCAATACTAAGTCTCAAGAAATTTTTAGATTAAAATGTATATATAGATATATATATATATTCTCTTTCATTTAAATCATACATTTGCAACTTTAGGTTAAAAATTTGAAATTTTAAAATCAGACTATAGAATCCCATTTATTTAATCTGCTTTAAGAATCCAAGTTTATCTAGTTATAAGATATGGTATGTATGGAAGTTAAGTTGGCATAGTTTAGAGTAAGTATAGTTTCGGCAAACAATACAAAAGGTCTCTAGACAAAATAGTTAGGCCAATGTCAAGAATGCCCTCAGTGTCCTTCAACAACTATTGCTTTGACAAAAGCAGTGTAATACTTTGTTAGGATTAGCGAACAAATTCATTAATAAGAAGTGCCTGTTAATGCTATGGAAGATGTTTCAGCCTTGAAGCCAACATACACAATAATGTCAGTGACTCAGTTACACATGGCTTGCCACTTTGTAAAACCTTGCACAAGGAACCAAAAAGAAATTATCTTCCTATAACATATGCCATGTAGTTTAGTAGGCAGTATCTATGTTTTAGAAAAAACTGTTACTGAACTATGTGACATCACATCCTAAAAACTGTTACGTTAATATCTGCAGTCATAAGAACCTCAAATCATGCTACAAAATTCCCCATCATGTCATACTGCTACATCTGGCAGGACAAAATTGTTGTCCGAACTACTTTCATTCTGGTATAAAAAGATGGCTATATAATTCAAGGGGAAAACATATCAGAGTGAGATTAAGAAACAGTAAGAAGAAAGAAAATGCATATAGAAGCAGCTCTGAAACTATGAACAGGGATATTTCTTGGAGAAAATATGAGGCTAGAAAACACACAAGATCCTTAACGGTACTGTGATGTTTATTTACATTTGTATTCGAAGATATTACACTACCAAGTACTCACGTGAAATGACAATTTTAACCAAGCACTGGTCCATGACTGGAATACAATGTGTTAACTCTAGATGAGAATTGTCACATCTATCACTTGTATAAGCAACTTAAACTTATAAACTATATAACTTTTTTTTTTGTCCTTCAATGTGATATATCTGTAGCATTATCTATTACAGTTATATTATTTATTCAAGAACTCTGTATGAAATCAATATTTTAAACAGCACTGCATGATAAATGGCAAGATGAAAAATGATTGGTGAATTTGGAAGAATAAAGGTGGAAACAACTGTGACCTACAGTAAGGTATATTCCAACGTTTACATTTGTATGATAAAAAAAACAGAGAAATGGCAGGACGTTGTGGATATCCTGCATATAACTCATTTGAGTGGTATGATTTAGCCGCCAGTCCAGTAGAAACATTTGGCAGCCCTCATTCCACCACTCAAAATGCACACATTGTAGGCCTGAGAGATATCCATAATAAGTAACAGTAAATTATGCCTTTCATATTAACAGAGTTAACATTTTCATATGCTTGTATATGCATGCAATTAAAAACTCATAACAAAAATAAATCATACTTCACGTACTAGTGAATTACTTATATCATATGATACGTATGAGGCATCAGCTGGGGGAAGTGGAAGTATATTAAATTTTTCAGTTGTGTTTCAATTCCCTCTGTTACAGTTGCCATGTCTTTACTCTGATTTCCAGATCACCAGCATCAAATTGAAGAATGGTGGCCTGTCCCATATATATATATATATATATATACACACACACACACACACACACACATATATGTATATATAAAGCAGGCTGATGTAGTACTATGACTCTTGAATTAAATTTGGGAGATACCTGGTTTGATTCTCTTCTAGGACACTGTCTAGCCTGCCTGGGGTTCTTCATGACTTGCCTGAATGCTTTCAGGCAAATGCTGGGGTACTTCCTCCATTTGACCACGACCACTTTGATATCCTTCAAATATGTTATTTACTAGCGTCATATCGTTGATGCAACATAGTCTGAGCTTCTGAGAGCATCATAATAGACTCCCATGAAAATATCTAATTCACAGGCTGTATATTGCAATAATCTGTCAGTCACAACAAAAACTTTTTTACTGTCATCAGAGATTTTACTTCATGATATGTTTCAGCCAACTTGGCCACCTACAGGTAGTACACACTATGTAGGAAGTACTTGGGAGGAAATTAGCAACATAAGGTACTATAAGAAGGAAAGAGATCTTATTCTTACATAAAATTGTAGTAATATATAAGGTTATGTTATATGCAAAAATTTGCAGCTTCATAACACAACCAATGATTTCGTCAATTATGTTTGTTTCTGTGGAGTAATGCTGTCTTTAATAGTCTACATACAATTTCTTTGAAGTCCGAGCATTTGGCAAACATTTTAATTCTGATTTGAGGTTTTTATGGCAACGAAAATATAGCCTGCGGTGTTTGTGCTTATGTCACTGTCTAGTTTTTTTAAGTGGTTACTAATATTTCAGGAAAATCTGTTGCATATAAATGGGAAACCACATAGAAAACTACACATGTCTTAACCTAGTATTCCAACCTCTCTTTTAGTTGCTTGTTTTACAACTAATATACACTCTCAAATGGCATCAATTTTTAGGCCTAATTCTTCTACCTTTTTTTTTTTGTTTGTTTATAAATCCACTGAACAGGAGGGTTATACTGACTTTGCAATACACCTGTAATGATATGATAATTATGCTCATTACGGTATAGAGCAGAAAAACACAGTGGTATGACCTGTGTTCATGAGAAGTCTGGTTTGAATCTCAGACAGAACACTATTTTTAGGTTTTGTTACAGTTTTATGCAGCACTTCCAGATCAATGCAAACAATGCAATGTACCTAGAAACAGGCCACGGATGCTTCCATGTCCAGCCTTTCTAGTTACCTTTCGTAAGCATTATTTCATTTAATTCCACAATGAATAAACCCAGCGCCTCATAGAGCTAATAACTTAAATGAAGAAGCGTGTTTATTATAAAGTTCTCAAGCACATAAAATTATAGGACTCTTGCTAAACTATTCTGGCCTCGGTTGATGTTAGAGAAAATAATTTCTGTTTCTAAACATACCTTGTGTCTCTTTTTAGTTCTTAATTGTAATTAATAAAATACATTGTGATTCAAAAGCTGTATATAATATTTTATCATGAGAAATGTAAAACACATGATTCACGCATGAAATGTAATTCAGTGCAGTGACTTGGAACATGTAAGTGTGATTTTAATAACTGTATGCAAATAAAATGCAGTTACTAACACAGGTTGCTTTGTAAAATATAAATTCAGCCACATGCCAGTGGCCATATTGGTTCTGAATCCTACCATTATATGGCAACAGAAAATAAATTTTGACATAAAAATTATGTAATGATTTGAGGTCAACAGAATTATATGGTGTTATGCCAGCGTACAGAGCGTACCTTTTATCATGTTGCTAAGCACAGAAATGTATCAGCTTCATAGGAGAAGGCAGGTAACCCACATTATATCATCTCCCTTTGTACTGTAAACTAACTCTCTAATCTAGTTTGTGATGTCTCTCAGTGCAGCAGGAAAGTATAATCTGCTAAGCAAAGAGTGTTTGTTTGCATTACTTTTCCAAATTTCTTTTGTGTCATGGAAAAATGTCACCAAAAGTACATAAAATTACATATAAAGTTTCCCTCTTCAACAGTTTGATATAAGAGAATAAAATAGAAAATGCATGAAGAATACTGAAACACAGGTTCAGTGCTGAAAAAAAAAAACATATCTTGTATTTTTCTTTGAAGATATGCTGTTTGCGTGAAGTAGGAATGTAAACAGCCAAAACAATAGATGTTGCAGAAATCCCCATACAGTTTGTGTAGTTTCATTTACATTGTCTTAAAGGGCATACAGTGCCACAAACAATGATGGCACATATTTTTCAAGAACACAAATTCTGACAGTTATATTCATTCAGTCCTGACACCAGTATTCAGGGAATTAAGAGAATCAGAGAAAAGTAGGGGAGTCGATGTTCTTGTGCTGAGAATGGAGATGAAAGGTATGCTCTGTATTTAACAGTCTATTAATATTACTTGGTGTTTTGTTGTAATAATGAGCTTTCCTTTCAGTGCAAGAAGTTAGAAAGAGTAGGATGGTGTATAATAAATGAGTTAAAAGTACTTCTATCTCTGTCTCTGAAAATCAAGAAAACAATAACATTAATGTTTTAAGTTTTGTAGAGTTAGGTTTTACATTTACAGTCACAAAGATGTCTTTCATCCTTATTTGACTTACATACAATTAAATGTCAACAGTAGTTCTCCTTTCCTTCAGAATGTTACTCACATGACTCTACCACATTGACCAAAATATCAGAAGAAATCCAGATGATTTTAAATCGTTAAATATACTCGTATAATAAAATTACATAACATAAAATTTACCTGTATAACATTTGTAATTGTGTTTCTGGAAGCAAAATGACCGTTGTTAATGTAAGTCCAGCACATGTATACATACAAAAATCATTAAAAACAATAATGATCTAGGATGGTGTTGGGAAGCAGTAGACAGTGCAAGGGATGGTTTTATGCGCTCAGCTCTTCTTCTTGGTTGTGCTTAGCAAGTGCCAACAGTATCATTGTCAGCTCTTTCCTGTTAATCTTCCCATCCTGATTGTAGTCCACTCCACGCAGGATTGTCTCTTCAAAATCCTGGAGATCCTGGGCATCATAATCCTGTCAGAGTAAATTATTTTAATGAACAGCTTATCGACAAAATACTGAGGGTCATAAATTCATCGCTACGACACAGTTCATCCTCATGTTTGGGATGGAAGAGACAACCTACAAACAGAGAGATATGGATGGTAGCGTGTGTATGTACTGAGTAAGCAGTATAGGACAGCAAATATTGGATGGTCCTCCAGCTTTGGGGCTGAAAAAAACCTAATAACCCTTCAGTGTAACCAAATATTTGTTATGAAATATTACACAGGACCTTGGATTTCCTCTGGACAGGAACAACTGGCAGGTTTCTGTCAACATTTAAATGGAAATTCAGGTTCTGTATAAAGTGGAGATTCTTTTCAATGAGTAAACACTTACTTCTCAGGATGGACTGTGCTCCATGGAGTCAGTAAGTTTTATGGTATCATGCAAAATATATGTGTAGTCATTTATTTTACAGTGTGTGGATGTCAGGATTGATTGCTGTGGAGAAACATGGACAGAAATGACCTATTTAAAGGCACTACCCTGCATTTGCCTGAAGGAAATGAGGAAGAGCATGTTAAGGCTGCAATGACGTCCATCTTTGTGCAAGACTGGAACTGGGTGCCTCCCACATGTGATGCGTCAGCTTAATGAATTACATGTCCTTTTCATAATCATTAACCCCTCAATGACACTGAGGTTTTAATGCCAACTACTGCCCAGGATGTAGGAGTTTTATTTTAAATTGCCCTAAAATACATTCCAACAATATCACACTCAAAGGCTGGTATTGAAAGGTTAAAGGTTAAGGTGAAGAAAAGGAAGCTACTCCATAATAGATTTTCCACATGTAGTAAAAAAGCCCTTGGATGGAAATTGGATTAGCTATTATGATATTTTTGTGGTTTTTTTTTTCAATTACATAAAGCAAAAGAAGTAATTTCTTTGAGAGAACCATTTCTTTCCTACTCACTTTTATGGAATCAATACAAATGTGACTGTGCTTACCTTTTTAACCAATTCCAGTAAGTCCTTCAAGAATCCTCTGAGCTCCTCATTTTCTATTGTGCCATTATTGTCCTGTATTACCAGCAAAATAAGTTAATACATTCAGTATGGTATGTTAAATTTAACAATGCTCAATCATGTTTTAGATTATGCCATGTTATACTACAAAATACTCAATATTCTGAAGGGGTACACCATCTACAGGAAACAAGTGGTTCAATCTAATATATTTAGCATTTTCCTTTCATTGACAAATTTGAATCTTTCTACACTCAATAATAATAATAACGGTATCTAGTCGATTTGTGAACAAAGATTTTTGAAACAAATCACTCATATTTTTCCAATGATCAATGCAGAAGAGTTGTGATACCCCCTCACCCCATCCATTTTGTTAGGCAATATGGACTAAAGAAAATTTCAAATAAAGAAAATGGAATTTTCCTTTTGCCCATATTATTGCACAAGTAATTCAAGAAATACATCCTATAAACAGGTACATAAAGAATAAAATTTATGACACTGGGTAATGAAGTCATGTACTTTCATAAATTCCTGTGCTGCCTCTGCAAATCACATTCTTTCCCCTTCAACCATCTTTTCTTCCTCTGCAATTTTGGATTATGGATGGCAATTTTCAAGGCTCCAGAATGGTCATAATAAACAGCGTTGCTGATGTCACTAATAGATGATGGCCCGTGGGTGTATTTTTTCTAAAGTTGGTGCATTACTCTTTGGGTAATCTATTCATCCACAAATAGATACAAATTTAAAATTACAAAGAGATGAAAAATTAAATTTCCTCATCCTACTTCTGAGAAGATAATTTTAATATAATTAGAAATTAATTCTAACTACAGAGGAGCTGGATGGTACAGGTTTTGAATCCCAGTAGGAGCAACAAATTTTTCTCTTCTCCAAAATGTCCACACTGGCTCCAGGATTCACCCACCCTGCTAGCCATGGATACCACGGTTCTTCCCCAGGGTAAAACATGAAGTTCATCACTCACCTCCCTCTGGGGTAAAGAATAGGTAGAGTTATATGTCTAATCCCCCTATATACCTTCATGACGTACACACAGAAAACTTTATCTTTACCTTCTAACTGCAAATAATGAAAGTGTGAAACAAATGAAAATTAGTAATCAAATGGGGCCCTTAGGTATAAAGATTAATCTCCCACTTTTTACAGACAACAAAAAGAGAAACCTGCTGTTTCTGTCATCAGGATGGTGAAGGTAGCATGTTCCTCTGAATTATCTGCAGACTTATACCAGATTATAGGACTTCATAATCCATAAGACAGTAATCAATACACTCCACTGTGTTCACCATGCAAGTACCTTAGTACTCACCCTGTCATAAAGGGAAAACACCCTCTCGATGTCATCCTTTGTCAGCTTGGTAGCACCCTAGAGTCAGTGGAATGAAGATTTAATTGACAACTGGTGATAAAAAATGCTGCAAATTATGTTAACATGAAACTGTCCCTTATATTTAAAACCATAGTATCAATGCTATTACTGGCATTATCAATGTCATCGTTTTCATTTCTTTCTTGTCCTTCTTCTTTGTTTTCATCTTCATCTGCATTACTGTTAACAACTTTTGTCATACAGGCAATGTTTGAAAACTGCATTTGTTAATAACATAAACTGTAGTAAGTGTAAATATTATTTAACCTATTCCTAACAGCAAAACTGCTGCAGCTACAGTAATTAGCAATGTGTACACTGTGATTCTAAGCCATACGAGTAAATATAAATGCAAAGAACGTTTCCTCTCTAACTGGCTTTGATACTCACTGTGTTCATATATGAAAGCCACACCACGAATGTTGTATCACACTGAGCACCAATACAGGTACTCTGGTTATCACCAATGCGGAGAACTTTTATGGTTTGGTGTGTGTTATGTGCTGCAGAAGTCAAAGATGCGGAACATGCCATGCTCCCAGTGTTCATATACACATTTTTCAGATATTCAGATGCATATAACTGTTGATGTAACTACACCATTTATTGTATACAAGAATTTTGGAATTTCAATTAGTCATATGTAACTTATTCAAAATTAACTTTTTCATGTGTCTTTGTCTGGTAACAGCCACCATTCCTTATAATGTTATAACATTACAGAGGTTATATGTGATTGTGTGTACAAAAGGCTCAGTGACCAGGATTTATGCTAGTTTCAGTTCAGCTTCATATATGTATAAGATATTTATTGCAACTTGACAGTGTTGATTACCATCCCTGCAAATCTGCCTTTTTATGGATTTTAAAATACTGCTTTCTTTTGACATGCACATGAAAATAATTCTACAGTAAACCTAAACTGATTAATAGATTTTGTATCGGTTTTTACTGACTAAATTCTTTTTAAGTACTAGTATGTAATAAAAAACACAAGCTATATTTGAATTCAAATTTGCTTAAACATGGTAGCAATATTTTCTTCTCAACGAACTTAAATAAATCAGTGATGAGAGTTTCATTTCATAGAAATGAGGCACACCATGTAAGGAATGTGCATAAGAAATGTTTGAGAGAAATTTATACACAATACACTGGTTAGGAGAAGCAACTAAAGGACAACACTTCACGTAGTGCTTTTTTTTTTAATGGCACTTATAAATTAATGCGGTGAAATTTATTCACAGAAGACTCAGTTATGAAGGTAATGTTGCTTCATTGGTTTTGGCACACCTGCTATTTTCAGATAAAAGCGTTATGAATGATCACTGAGTGTGATGTGGGGGAAATTACACTAGTAAAACACAAAGGGCATGAATTCAGTTTCAAGCTTGGGTTAAAATTGTCCAGTATGCTGAAAGTTTCAAAGAACAATGTATTTCGGTACAGAACTAAATCCCTTTTGAACGATTTTAATTAGATGCAGCGTAGGCAAAGAACGCATAAAACATTTCAAACAGCACTGTTATTTTCTCAACAAATATTTGCAAGGACTGTAAATCTGTCAATTTCAAAATCTGTAAGATATTCTGTTTTTCAAAGATTTAGAGGTGAAGAGACAACATTTGTATACTTTCTTCCATACACAATATAGCAGTTACAACAAGGGATTGTTATGGTGTTTGGCAATTGTAGAAAGTTTTATGTTCACATTTTCCTTTAATATACAATTCATGGTAGGCAGACTTTGGAAACAAACAGTGACACAACCAAACTGAGATATAAACTGTGAAATAAAAGGAAAATATGCAGCTGTGCTTTTGAATAATTTGCTGCCTGGAGTAATAAATTTCCTTTTAAGAATTTCTATAATTTGTGCACTATTCAGAACATCATTGCATCAAGTTACCAAAGCAATCTTTTCATAGATGTACATATCTGATTATAGCAATGAGTTGTGTGATACAAAGCACACAGTATCTTTTGTAGCATGCTGAACCACAGTAAGTACCTCAGATCAGCAACATTAGGTATTTAGTGATGAAAGCAGCATAGATCCTGCTTGTAACATGACAGTCTGAATTGTGTTCAAGGTGACATACAAACAAAACTATCATCTATCCCACTGCTACTACTTCAACAGCCAGTAGCCAAAATGCAACCTGCATACATATTCTTAACAGCATGCAATTAGGGAATATAGCAGCTGAGCCTTGAACTGTTTTAGTCAGGAGACATGGTTCCAGCACACATACTGAACTCACTATAGTGTGTGTGGACAAACCGTGATCAAAGACACATTTCTGACACATTACTCAACTCCATGTATGGTTTGGCCATAAATTAGTTTGCACATAAAACATATCCCAGCAAGCATGTTATCTAAAGTGCGATTAATTTTTGAGCAATTTCACTTTAACAGACTTGAACATTTGCACCATGTTTTGTATTCATGCGATAATTTTTGGTTTCACGCAATTTGACATAATGATCCCTGGCTGCACTTGTCTTATGTTGGAGGACAGCAGAAAGTGATGTCACTGTCACACTACCAGTCACGTGTGTGGACTGATTACACTGGTTATATAATCATGTAGCTGATGTAGTTCCCCCTTCAACCACATTGGATTTTGTTATCAAAATGAGTGAGAAACATAAATTCACGTCACCTAGTGCAATCAAAGTGAAAAGTCGGCGAAAGATAATCATTACTGTACTTAGACTTAATAAGCTGACTTGTAAAAGGTGAATGAATTGCTGACATATGACGTAATGTTGGATTCGCTCATAGTATACGTACAATTTGTGATGAGCTTAAGAGTTACAGGCAGTGCTAAATCAACAACTAAAGTGTTTGTGTAGCAAGCCTACCACACTCCTAACGGAATGAACCATACCAATACTATGGAAGTCAGTCTCTTACATTTTTACTGCATTAGAAATAAGTAAAGATATTGTATAGAAATATATGTGTACCGTATATGAAGTATATGCATGTTATGTTAGTGGTATAGTCATACAGTCATACACTATAAAGGATGCAGTTGTGAATTCCCTAACCTCCAGGAAATACAATCTTTTTAATGGGAAATTTGTGTTTGATTTGTGTGACTTTTTCAGGAACGTAACCCTGGCATAAAATGAGACTAGCCCATATTTAAGCTATCATGTTGTAAATGTACAAGTACAATTCATGTCCAATTATGAACTGCATTAAGTCAGTTGTCAGTTACAACAGAAATGAATCAAAGTACAATTTAAGAGTCTTGTAATTTGTATTTAATCTACTTGTATATTACTATTTCTATGAGCAGCAAAGTTGAAGTTTTAGTATAACATTCATAATTTAATATGCAAAAAAGCAACATTACATCTGATCTGCACTGAATAAATATGAAACACCACCTACATTTTAGGTAATATGAGCTAGAGAGGGAAAATTATACAGAGTGTAAAATCACAATCAACAATTCACAAACCAGAAATTCTGTTTCAGTAACATCATTAGTAGAAAACGTCCAATTGATACAATTAGTTTAGCTGTTTGAGAACAGACAGTTTGTAACATGAATTAGTGTAAGTGAATTACAGTGCAAGCATAAATTAAAAATAGATGCCTTGAACATTTCACAATGCAGTTCTTATTAGGTGCAGAATTAAACAAAATTGTTTTACTGACTCAGCTGCTTTACCCATGTGTCCAGGTAGTGACAAATTGAAGCTACTACAAGAGACCAACCAAGCGTTACTTACTTCTATCCCTTCCTGTAATTGAAGAGAAATGAAGAACAATAATAATAATAATCTATAGAAATGAAAGGAGCATGAGTGCACTGTTTTATCAAACATTTCATTATGTAAGGACATCGTAACCATTTCACACATTAAAATGGATGACACAAAGAACTTGGAGTGGAATAAAAGGAACTCAGCCTGTTCCTGAAACAAGAGCTCTGGCAAAAGATTAAAACCCCTACTTTTCTGCAAGTGTTTCAGTAATGTGAGGATGTTTGCTGGGACGACAAATTAATAATTACTCTATTTATTGGCCCGTTTCTGTGTATAATTTCAAAGAGTACAAATCCTGACTACCTTAATTTTGTCAGACATAACCTAAAAGAATCACAACATCGCCATGTTATCATGGATATTCCAAGCTTGACCATAAAGATCTAGGACATCCATATGAAAGATCTAGGACATCCATACGAGATGGGCAGAAATGAAATCCCAAACCCAACTCTCGCAAAAATAACAAACACAGCGTCAAGTCCAAGTCTTCCGGCATGTACGTAAATTAATGTTCTTCAGTGCGTCCACATAACCCTAGCCCATCAGGATTTGGAAGAAAAAAGATTATAACAGAAAGTTACAAACTTCCCTGAAAGTGCTCGAGGTTAATAATTATAATAATAATAATAATAATAATAATTCCCTACATTTATAAGGCGATAAAATACAATTTTCATCAGCAAATGACTTCATTTAGTGGGCACTAATTTAAAATTCTGCTATGTGCCCTATAAGAGGAAATCCATGGCATGACGTCGACCTATAAAAAATAAATGTTTCTGAAAACAAATTAATGAATGCAGACACAAGAAATCTTGTATTTCTGTCTCTCATTGTCATTCCACTCTAGTACGACTTTATGCCACATGTTACTGACAAACGCAGTGCTATTAAGGTCCAGGCGCACTGCGCATACATTAGCTTCAAATCTCTCTACATACAACAACCATATCAATTAAATAGAACTCATAGTATAAAAGGTAAATTTGTCTCTGCGTCTCAACATCACACCACACTGACACATGTGAGAATGCAGGTGAAGTTACAACGCGTTGGCATGCACGAGATAAAGGCAAGTGTTTAATTTATATCCCAGTCACTCTCTATATCTGATGTCCACTGGGTAGGAGTTTGGGACAGTCCCAGTCAGTGTCAGCGTACAGGTCTGGAGATATCATATCCAGCTGTTGAATTACGTGCATAGTGTGTGGGATCAGAAATGGAGAAGGCTTACACGTCTTTCAACTGAAAATCTGTTGGGAAAGTGGTTCGGGAAATTTACAGTAATTATGTGTAAAATGGTTCCGAAATCCTTTGAATAGTTCTTTCATTAAACATAATTTATAAGCCTTAATTAAAGCAGAATATGTACTGTGTGTTGTTTATTCCTTTGCCATAAGTTTATACAAAGGTGTATTAAATTAAGGCTGCAAGGTATTTCTCTATATGAATCACAACAGTAGTTCAACTATTATGAAGTACTAATAAACTACTGTGAAGATTCAAAATTTTACCATACAACCTTAAATTTGCTTATTTATAGTAATTTTAGCTAAATCCAGTTGAATGTGAAACTGGGATGAAGAAAAAGAAGTGCTGTCTTTCCTTCTACAGAGAAGAGCATTGAGGTATAAATCAGTTCTACAAAGGGTGTACAGGAGTGTAGAGTTTCTGTTTGTCAGTGGGTGCCACCTACATTTTCTAATTATTAACAACCATGAATTTATAAACTCTTTGGAATTCGAGTGGTATTGAGCAAATAAATTTAAAGTAATTATTCTCCTAAAGCTTTTTTTTTTTTAAATCATGAAATGATCAACATCTGTAGAAGTGGTGCCAGGATTTAGTTCAGAGGGTCATATCTCATAACAAGAAGACAAAAGATCTCAAGGAAGAGGTGCGAAATTTTAAATTGACATAAGAAACAAATTTCTGGAAATGAGAAACACTGCTAAAAATTCCGAAAAATATCAGTATGACATTTTATGTAACATCTATGGTATAGTTTTTTAAACTAATGAAGAGATTAGTACATTTTATTGTTACAAATTATAAGTTCAAAATTTGGCAACTGGTTCTGTTATATTTTGAATGAAGAAAAATACGTGGGTCATATGATGGTTCAGACGAGCTTCAATCGGCATATCATAGCAGAAGTTCGGGTTCATTTCCAGGGGAGGTGCTTATAAGATATTCGGTGCAGAAAATTACACCAATGTGGGTACTTTACAAGTAGGACTACTCTGGCATTCTGCTGCTGGTCATCACCCCACCACTGCTCCAGTCTCCAGCTCCACCACTCTCCCTGACAGTCTCATTTCACTGCTGCTCCACTCTCATTTACATGGCAGACCACACCAACCAGTACCTTTATATAACCATGGTCCACTTCATGGCCCACTTTAAATGTTCACCTTCGACTCTGCATTTGAATGACGTGGGCAGGTATTCAACACACAACAAGCAAACAACCTTGTTGACATTGTTAATAAAATATACTTAGTATATTCCACGAAGATAAAAGGATTTTTTTTAAAATTAACCGTATTGTTTTTCTTGAATTTGAAAGCACTATGTGTGATGATTTCAACTTACCGCTTATGCTGTCCAAGTGGAACTACATGTTCTAATCCATCATTCGATGTGTAACACTTGGTTGAATAAGACCGACTTCGAAGAGTTCTGCTGTTTCTCCCACCGTTCAATCACAGATTTACTCCATTTTGTAATTGAAATAAACGGTCTGACATTCAAGGGTCTATCCGCCCTTAAAACACATTTATCGAGGAGCGACTTTTCAGTTCCGAAATAATTTCCATATATTCGGTGTAAGACAACTACAAGATACATTTTCACCTTATAATTTCTTATTCGATTTCTTTTTTCACTGTATGATAAACCCCAAAACTGATTTTATAAACACTGGCGCTTCCGTTTCCATTACATACAATTCATCCAGAAGGGTACCTAACCCGACGATGGGGGTCAAGGGGAGTCGGCCAGGCCATTCCTGGGGCCGCCGTGTTTCCGTAGGGCGACATAGGTAACCCTCTGGAGGAACTTCAGCCATTCCCCAGGGGTGGTAGATGCGTTATATAGCCTCTCAACACTTAAGACCGTCTGTGCATGGCGAAGAGCTATATCCTACGAGAGGTGACCCTGTTGCGCAAAACACAGTGGATCTAAAGGAGTAAACCTTAAAAAAAAAATCCCCAATCCTATGGTGTGAGTGCCGTGCCTATGGGATGAATGGCAGTGGGTGAGTCTGTCTCAAACAACACCCCCCTGGGATACCAGGCGACCTCCCAAGGGTAATCTCAGCCTTACCAAGTATGGGTTTCTACTTGGTGGACCACATATTTCCCCTATTACTCTTGGGACCGAAATGGAGCGCACGAATGAAAACTTAAAGGATATGGAGAGCTCCGCATCTGGGGACTCTGATAAGGGTTCTTGCACAGGGGCTGCGCAGATTGGGGCAACTGGGCGGGACCCAGTTGAGCAAGGAGCGGGCGAGACTCCCCTGATTGGGGGG
>Ga0123354_10002769_pt1 | contig 23569 bp, 11 predicted proteins | sample TergutLab28metaG_2_FD_97872 | JGI IMG/M metagenome (GOLD analysis project Ga0123354, IMG submission 97872) | Labiotermes labralis P4 segment gut microbial communities from Petit-Saut dam, French Guiana - Lab288 P4 | ecosystem: Host-associated > Arthropoda: Insects > Digestive system > Gut ... | reverse complement strand
CTCGCGCAAACTCGTCGGCTACCAGCAAGACCAGCTTCCCACGACCCATCCGATCGTCGCGGACATCAAGGACCTGGCCGATGTCGAGGTCAATTTCGACATGATCACCTATGCCAAGGGCGCCTCGGTGCTCAAGCAACTGGTCGCCTGGGTCGGGCAGGACAGCTTCCTCAAGGGCGTCCACGAGTATCTGACCAAGTACGCATGGGGCAATGCCACCTTGCATGACTTCCTCGACGAGGTGAGTGCGGCCTCCGGACGGGATTTGACCACCTGGTCGAAGGTCTGGCTGGAGGAGGCCGGTGTGACACTGCTGCGCCCGGTCACCGTCGAGCGTTCCGAGGGGGTGTACGAAAAAGTGTCGATCGCCCAGGAGATTCCACCGGTGTATTCCCGCTTCTCGTCGATCCCACATCGCGACCTGCCCGCGATCGAGGTGCGCCCGTCGCTGAAGCCCCATCACATCCGCATCGCCGGGTACGACTTCGGCGACGAGGGGCTGACCCGGTCGTGGACGATCGAGACCGATATCGATGCCGAACTGACTGAGGTGTCGGAGTTGGCGGGCACGGTCATCCCCGACCTGCTGATCGTCAACGATGGTGATCTGACGTACGCGAAAGTACGTCTGGACGAGGCCGGGAGAAAGGCCATTCCCAAACTGCTGTTCCACATCGCCGACCCGCTGACGAGGGCTCTGGTGTGGGGATCCCTGTGGGACAGTGTCCGCGATGGGGAGATGTCGGCGCGGGCGTACCTCGGGATCGTCCTGGCTGCGATCAGCAGGGAGACCTCGTCGACCATGGTGCAATCATTGTTGGTCCGGCTGCGCCAGACTGTTTTATTGTATGTGGCCGAGCCGTTCAGGGCAGAGACCCATGAGGATGCGGCGGCCAAGCTCGTCGCGCTGGCGATGAGGGCCGATCCTGGCTCTGACCAGCAGCTTCAGTTCTTCAAGGCGTTTTCCGGGCTGGCCTGCAACTCCACGCAACTAGATTTCGTGGCCGAAGTTCTCGACGGCGTCTCCGAGGTCCCGGGCCTGGTGGTCGACACCGATGTACGGTGGACACTGCTGACGGACCTGGTGGCCGCCGGAAAGCGCGGCGAGGCCGACATCGACGCCGAACTGGGCCGGGACAACACCATGTCCGGCGCCGAGAGGGCGGCCGGGGCACGGGCTGCGATCCCCACACCCGAGGCCAAGCGGCAGGCGTGGCATGCCGGCGTGCACGACGACTCGCTGCCCAACGCCACCCAGCGCAACCTGCTGGCCGGGTTCGGCAAAGTCACGGATCCCACGTTGCTGCGCCCGTTCGCCATCGAGTACTTCTCCCAGATTGAGGACAGTTGGCAGACCCGTACTCGCGAAATGGCCCAGAACATCGTCCAGATGCTCTACCCGACCCGCTCGCTCAACGATCCCGACGTCGATGTGCTGCAACTGACCGACCATTGGCTCGACCGCCTCGGCGGGCGCCTGCCCGCCCTGCGCCGGCTCATCCTGGCCGCCCGGGAAGAAGTGGTCTGCGCCCAGTTGGTGCAGAAAGTCGACGCGCAGTCGTAGAAGCATGGTCGCTGGTCCGTCGCTCACCGACCCGGCAATCGGAACGACTCGATCAGGCTGAGGTATCCGGCGTAGGCCTGGCCGAGGGACAGACCACCGTCATTGGAGGGTACGACCTGGTGCTGGAGGGTCTCGTGACCCCGGTCGCGCAGTTCGCGGGTGAGGTCCCAGGCGAACAGACGGTTGGCGAACACTCCGCCGGTCAGCCCGATGGGCCCAGGGGTCGCGGGGAGGGCGTCAATCGCGCTGGCGATCAGGCGCGCCAGACCGATGTGGAACGTGCGGGCCAGACATTCAGCCGGTTCCCCGCGCTGCTGTCCGAGGACCAGCATGTCCACCAGTTGTTTCATGTGGCGTACCGGGGGATGGTGGTTGTGGGTACAGCGCTCGGCCCAGGTCTGGAGTTCCATCGCGGCCTGGGCTTCGTAGGTCACCTGATGGCAGATGCCCAGCAGTGAAGCGACGGCGTCGAAGAGCCTGCCGGTGCTGGAGGTTCGTACGACGGCGACCTGGCCCTGCAATTGCGAGGTGACTAGGGCCATCTCTTCGGGCGTGGGTTGTCCTGAGGCAAGGGGCACGACATCTGTCCCACGTCGGTCATGGTGATCCGGTGGTGTCAGCCGCTCACTGGGGGGATTTCCCCGGTGGGGTGCACTGCCGGGTTGAGCCGTCTCCTGGTCGTCGGAGAGGGAACCGGACCAGGCGCGAATCTGGGCTGGGTCCACGTCGTACTCCCACAACAGGCCCATGGCTGATTTCCAGGGGTTGCGGACTGCCGAGTCCCCACCGGGCAGCCAGAACCCGGGCAGGTGCCAGAGCCGCTCGTAGGTCAGGGGATCGTCGCCGAGGCCGAGGACTTCGCCGCCCCAGATCGTGCCGTCGTCGCCGTACCCGGTGCCGTCCAGAACGACGCAGGTCCACGGCCCGTGTATTCCTGCTTCCGCCATCAGCGACAGGGCATGGGCGTGATGATGTTGGATTTCCAGGACAGGCACGCCGTCGCGCTCGGCCCGCCGCAGTCCCCAGGAGTGCGTGAAATAACCAGGATGCTTGTCGACGACGATCAGTTCCGGGGTACGCCGGTGGGCGTCGAGCATCTGCGCCACGCTCTTTTCGTACGCCCGCTGTGTCTCCCAGGAACCCATGTCCCCGATGTGGGCGCTGAGAAAGGCCATGCCGTCGCGGGTCAGCGCGAAGGTGTTCTTCAGTTCGGCCCCAACCGCCAAGACACAATGGTCAGCGTCAGAGAGGAAGACGGGCAGGGGTGCGTACCCCCGGCTGCGGCGGATCGGCCGGGTCTGGTCGCCGTCGGCCATCACCACCGAGTCCTCCACTGGCACGTGGATTCCCCGGTCGTGCAGCAAGAAGGCGTCGACGATCTGGGACAGATCCGTGCGGGCATCCTCGTTCAGGTAGGTCAGCGGCTTGGACGACGAGTTGGCACTTGTTGCCACCAGTACGTCGGTGTCGTCGAGCAGGAGCCGGTGCAGCGGGGCGTACGGCAGCATCACGCCAATGTCATCCAGGCCCGGAGCCACGCTGGCCGCCAGGTCGTACTCCGCGCCCATGGGAGCCAGGACAATGGGTGCTTCGCGACCGGTCAGGACGCGGGTTTGAGCCTCATCCAGGTCGGCGATCGACTCGGCTGTGGCCAGACAGCCGGCCATGACCGCCAGGGGTTTCCCCCCACGGTGCTTGCGTGCGCGCAGGGTGGCCACCGCCTGTTCATTACGGGCATCGCACATCAGCGTGAAGCCGCCAATCCCTTTGACCGCTAGTATCTTTCCTTGTCGGAGAAGGTTTTTTGCGGTCTGGATGGTGTCGGCGATCTGGGTTCGGGGATCCGTGGGGAAGTTGCCCGCGTCCTCGGGATGCCCGGCACGGGCAAGACCTGATGACTGTCCGGTCACATTCGAAGGCCCGTCATGCCCAGCCGCCCTGAGACTGTGCTCGGGTGCCGACTGGTCGTCGCCGGATTCGTGGTCAACGATTTCCAACCACAGATGCGGGCCGCAGTCGAAGCACGAGATCGGCTGTGCGTGGTAGCGCCGGTCCGACGGGTCTTCGTACTCCTTCCGGCAAGCCTCGCACATCGGAAACTCGGCCATCGTCGTCAAGGGCCGGTCGTACGGGACATCGCGGATGATCGACAGTCGCGGGCCGCAGTTGGTGCACGTCGTGAACGGGTACCCGTACCGCCGATTCTCCGGGTCGGTCAGGTCGGCCACACAGTCGTCGCACACCGCCCCGTCGGCCGGAATCAGCGTGATCGCACCTGCCGCCCGCCGCGACGCAACGATCCGGAAACTCGTTTCCCCGGGAATCGTCGCAGCCTCATTCTGGCGCGACGAGACGATGCTCGCCATCGGTGGGATGTCGGTCACCACCGCCCGGCAGAAGGCGTCGACATCTGCCGGAAGCCCCTGGACCTCAATAAACACAGAATTATCATCGTTTCCGCACAACCCCGTGACCGGATATCCCGACGCGATCCTGGCCACATGGGGCCGGAACCCGACTCCCTGCACCACTCCAGTGATACTCAATTCCCATCGGATCATGATGCCTTTCGATCGTTGTGTGGGATGTCAGTCTAGATCAGTAGCCGTGTTTTCCCGAAGGACATCTTTGACCCAACTGCTTATACTAAGTGGTAGTCCCCCCGCGGGCAGACATCAGAAACAGTGCCGACGGGGAAGTATTCTCATCACGTCGCATGCTAAGGAGGAACCTGATGGGGCGTTTTCACCGCCATGACGACGGTACGATCCATGAACACAGTCATGACGAGATCGGGCACGACCACTCACATTCAGATCATGACCATGACCACCATGACCACGATCACCATGACCACGATCACCACGAGCCACTGCTCAGCCAGGACGAATCCCGGGCCGAATTGATCGGCGACCACGCGGGGTACGAGACCGGTTTCGAGCGCATCGACGTACTGGAGCGGATCTTCGACGAGAACGACCGGGCGGCTGCGGACAACCGGGCCAAGCTTGACGCTGCCGGTGTGATCGCGGTCAACCTGATGAGTTCCCCGGGCGCCGGCAAGACAACATTGTTGGCGAAGACCCTGGCTGCTCTGCAAGGCAGGGTACGCTGCGGCATCATCGAAGGTGACATCGAAACATCGATCGACGCTGACCGCCTGCGTGGCCAGGGCGCCCAGATTTCGCTGCTCAATACTGGTGACGGCTTCGGCGGCGAGTGCCATCTGGATGCGCCCATGGTCGCCCACGCCCTGTCCGGACTGGACCTGGATTCCCTCGACCTGCTGCTGATTGAGAACGTCGGCAACCTCGTGTGTCCGGCCGAGTTCGATGTCGGCGCGCATCGGAGGGCCATGATCGCCTCAGTGCCCGAAGGCGAGGACAAACCCCTGAAATACCCGGTGATGTTCCGCAGCGTCGACGCCGTCGTGGTGAACAAGGTCGACCTGCTGGCGTACCTGGATTTCGACATGGGGTTGTTCCTGGCCAATATCAAGGCTGTCAACCCCGAGGCGACGGTCATCCTGCTCAGTGCCAAGACCGGTGAGGGCGTGGACCGATGGCTGGACTGGGTCACCCAACCCGTGCCGGTGAGCGTGTGAGGAAACACTTGTCAACGACGCGGCAGCCACCTAGACTGGCGTGAATTCCGTCGTTCGGGTCAGCGAGTGGACTAACGGCGTGCACGGGACCCGCGTCGGCGGGTAATCGGGAAGAAAGAGAACGGATGTTGATGTGGCTGGCGATGTCAGACTGAGCCCTGCGCCCAGCAGCACCGTCACCTGGGAGACATCCAGGAGACGCAGTGTGACGGCGATGGTGGCCATCATCGTCGGCCTGCACGTCGTAGGCTGGGGAATCCTGATCGCGCTGATGGCTACCCACCGCTTCTCCGGCGCCGCCGGGTCCGTTTTCGGCCTGGGTCTGGGTGTCACCGTCTACGCGCTGGGCCTCAGGCACGCCTTCGACGCCGATCACATCGCCGCCATCGACAACACCACCCGCAAGCTCGTCCAAGATGGGCAGCGCCCCTTGTCAGTGGGGCTTTGGTTCTCGCTCGGGCATTCGACGGTGGTCTTCGTGGTCTGCTTGCTGCTGGCAGCAGGAGTACGGGCCCTGTCCGATCAACTGGGCGACGGCTCGCGGCTGCGGGCCTGGCTCGGCACCTTTGGATTGGTCGTGTCCGCCACCTTCCTGATCGTGTTGGCGATCATCAACCTGGGGTCGTTCATCTCCACCAGCGCACTCGTGCGTAAGGCGCGTGCCGGCGCCGAAATCGACGAGGCCCACCTTGCCACCAGCGGTGTCCTCACCCGCCTGGTCGGCAGCCGGATCACAGCGATCCGCAAACCGTGGCACATCTACCCGGTTGGCATCTTGTTCGGTCTCGGCTTCGACACCGCCAGCGAAGTCGCCCTCCTGGCGCTGACAACCGGTGCGGCCGCGCTGGCCCTTCCCTGGTACGCCATCTTGTCGCTTCCCTTGATCTTCGCGGCAGGCATGAGTCTGTTCGACTCCGTGGACGGCGCCTTCATGAATCACGTCTACCGCTGGGCCTTCGACCAGCCCGCCCGCAAGCTGTACTACAACCTGGTCGTCACCGGCATCTCGATCGTCTTCGCCCTGGGCATCGGGATCGTCGAAATCTCATCGTTGCTGGCCAGTGCCTGGAAGGTCACCTCCGGCCCGCTGGCCTGGGTCGGCAGAGCCGACATGACCTGGGTCGGCTTCATCCTGGTCGCCTTGTTCATCAGTGTGGCGTTGATCGTCTATCTTCTTTCGCGGCGACGCAGTGCAACCAGTTCCAAGTCTGACAAGACGTCGACTGCTTAGTGAGGCCCGTGAGAGCGCCCGTGGGAAGACGCAGTCGTGCCGGTTGGGTTGGCAAGGGCTGATGCGGTGGACGATCATGCCTAGGAGCGTGCTGAAATACCATGTCCCGGCTGCGGCGCACCGGACGAGCGAATCTTCGAACCCCACATCTTGCGACGTACCACCAGTACGTGTACAAGATGCGGGGTCCGAATCTTCACCCGTCCAGCACGTCCTCGCTCGGAACAGCGTATTTCAGCACGCTCCGAGGCGCGTACTGGAAAACGAGTCTCGGTGGCGCTGACCCGCGTGATCAGGCTGCTCGGATTTGCAGGACGGCCAGCAGGACGGCTGTCCAGTGGCTGGCGGCGGCGATCACCGTACACGAATGAAAAACCTCGTGGAAACCGAACCAGGTCGGCGACGGGTTGGGCCACTTGCGCGAATAGATGAGGGCGCCTCCGGAGTAGAAGACTCCCCCCACCAAGATGAGGATGACGATGGCGGGTCTGCCGAGTCCCCAGAATTGGGGCAGCCACCAGATGGCGGCCCAGCCCATGACCACGTACATGACGGTGTAGAGCCAGCGTGGCGCCGACAGCCACAGGATCCGGAAGAGGACTCCCGCGCCGGCCAGGCCCCAGATCAGCGACAACAGGACCACACGCGAGGTCCCGGTCAACAGCATCGCGGCCAGAGGAGTGTACGTACCGGCAACGAACAAATAAATGTTTGAGTGGTCGATCCGTCTGAGAACGGCTTTCACTGTGGTCGTCCAGCGTCCGATGTGGTAGGTCGCCGAATTCGCGAAGAGCAGAACCGCGCAGCCGAGGTAGATGGCCAGCGAGGCTTTGGCCACACCGCCCGGAGCCACGCAGATGAGGACGATGATTCCCGCCGTGATGAGCGGCACGGTTCCGGCGTGCAGCCAGCCGCGCAGTTTTGGTTTGACGTCTACGATGGCCGTGGCACCGTCGGGGCCGGGCAGCGCAGGATCCCTGTCAGGAATGACGTCCGGCCTTTTCATGTCGCTCCTTAGGTACGAAACCGAAACTTACGGTTCCGTAGGTAGTCTACCTCCCCGTACGGCGATCAGCCCACTGCCCCGAGCTGACGTGCCAGCGGTTGCCATGGAGGCCGAGGGGACATCCGTTCAACGGTGACCGGCGGGTCAGTCGGATGGCACCAGGACGCGTGGTGACTATGATTTTCCAGATCCAGGATAAAGTTATGATTCGTGGGAATCAGCGAGGAACTGTCGAAGCTCGGTAACCGGTTGCGTCCGTCCGGGCTGCTGTACTCCACCTATGAACGCAACTTGCTGTCACATCTGGACCGGACCCGTCTACCGCACCATGTCGCGGTCATGGCCGATGGCAACCGCCGTTGGGCGCGGTTGAATGCTCCCGGGGAAACCCTGGTCACCGGGTACGAAGCGGGTGCGGCCAAGTTGAAGGAATTCGTGTCCTGGTGTGATGAGGCCGGCATCCGGATCGTCACCTTGTGGGTGCTGTCGCCCAACAATCTCGACCGGGGACAAGAAGAGATCTTGCCCCTGCTCGACGTGATCGTCTCGCTGGTCGAATCGCTGGCCCGCCAGGAGCGCTGGCAGATTCAGATCGTCGGAGCCCTCGACCTGCTTCCAGCCGAGACGGCCGATGCTCTGCGGGCAGCCAGTTCGGCCACCAGCCAGCGCGACGGGATCCACGTCAATGTTGCGGTCTCGTACGCGGGTCGCCAAGAGTTGCGCGATGCTTTCCGGTCCTTGCTGGCGGAGGAAGCAGACAAGGGCACAACCCTCGAACACCTCTCCCAGACCATCGAAATCGACATGATCTCCAGTCACCTCTACACGGCCGGACAACCCGACCCGGACCTGATCATCCGCACATCAGGTGAACAGAGATTGTCAGACTTCCTGATCTGGCAGTCGGCCCACTCCGAGTTCTACTTCTGCGAGGCACTGTGGCCAGACTTCCGCCGAGTAGATTTCCTGCGTGCCCTACGCGCCTTCGCCCAACGAGAACGCCGTTTCGGGCGGTAGGAGCCTGCTGCACTGGGGCTGAGGTTAATGGTTCGGGTTTCAGGTGGGTCGTGACCAGTTTTTTGTATTGTGACTAGGTAATATAGTCTGATGTAGGGTTAGTTGTTGCCTGATGGGGTGGTTGTGGTTGGGGTGGTTCTTGCTTGTTGTCGTCTTTGGGGTTTGTTGGCTGAAGTGTGAGATTTTTTGGTCGGACTCACGTTGTCCGGGCGTAGTATGGGCGGCGATTGTCAAGAGGGAGTCTTGCTGTGGTGATGTCTGTTTTTCGTGATCTGAAGCGCCCCGGCAGGTCCGGAGGGTTTTTCGTATGGCATTCGGGTTAGGAGCGTGCTGGGGCGTGGACAGTATAGATGGCGTAGTCCATTTTGCGGTTGAGGCGTTCGATCTCGACTAGGCGCTCGGTGGCGTTTTCGTCGATGCTGGTCAGGTCGAACCAGAATTCTTTGGCCGGGCTCTGGGACCAGATCGCCAGTCCACCGCCGGGGTTGAGATGTTCCAGGGCTGTTCTGATGCCATCCGTGGTATACAAACTGGCATTGTCTGGATGGATGAGGAAATCGGGTCCGTTGTCGATGTCCAGGCAGATGCCGTCCCAGGGGCCGAAGAGCCCGGGAATCGTGGGCTGTCCGCTGAGCAGGGTGGCGGCGTTTCCATGATGGATGGTTACTCGTGGGTCCGCGGCTACTTTGCCCAGGGTGGGGGTGAGGGCTTGGTGGGCCCATTCGATCAGGGGGCCGGACAATTCGACGATATCGAGTTGGGTTGCCCCCATGTCCAACAGGTGCGCGGCGGTGAAGCCGAGTCCCAGACCTCCCACCAGGACATGGCCGGGCTGGGGTCCGAGGGCTTCAGCCAGGACGATTTCTGAACTGGTACGGGCGGAATCCATGGCGAAAACGCCGTTGATGATCAGTTCGTCGTAGGCAGTGTCCCCCGAATGCCGACGCCGCAAGATGATCTCGTACCCGTCCGCGTCACTGCGACCCAGGGTGACCGTTTCTTCGTGCATCAGTCTATGATGCACGTTGAGCATGGATGCGTCAACCAAGGACGAACGTGCGACAGATCGCCCGTCTGCGATCGGTGCATTCAAGGGAAGGACAATTGAGCAATCTGGTTGCTCGGTGGTGTCATCATTCCTGGTTGGCTGCTTCCACGGTCGCACGGGCATCCTGCAAGTAGCGTTCACACAGGTTGGCGAGTTGTTCGCCACGTTTGAACAACTCCATGGATTCGGCCAGAGATTCCCCGCCTGATTCCAGCCGGTTGACCACGGCGATCAACTCGTCGCGGGCTTGTTCGTAGCTGAGATCGGATAGATCCGGGTCTGGACTGCCGGTCTCCTCAGGTGTCTTGGGCGTCTTTGACGCTGCCATGGCTCTCCTTCCTGGCGCCGGTCACTGTCATAGACAAGGTGCCGTCGCTGACTTGTGCTGTCAGGGCTGATCCGATCGCGACCTGCTGCGTCGATGAAATCGCGTGCCCGTCGCCGTCGGTCAAAATGGCGTATCCCCTGGTGAGGACGCTGGTGGGCCCCAGTGCGCGAATCATGGCGCTGGCCCGGTTGATTTGGGAGGCTTCACTGTTCAGTTTGTCCGACAGTCCGCGGCCAAGCCTGTGACGCAAGGCGCCGACCTGTTCGGCGTACACATCGAACCGGGACAGGGGATTGCGCAGAACCGGGTGGCGTTTCAGTTGCTCCAGGCCCGCCCACTGGGTGGAGACCAGCCCGAGCAGGGCAGTTGCCGAACGCCGGCGCGACCGGGCGATGTGGTCCAGTTCAGCCATGGCGTCGGGGACGATCCTCTTGGCAGCGTCGGTGGGTGTGGACGCTCTCAGGTCGGCCACCAGATCAAGGATGGGGGTGTCCACTTCATGGCCGATGGCGGAGACCACGGGAGTACGGGCGGCGGCCACGCTGCGTACGAGTGCCTCGTCCGAGAAGGGCAGCAGGTCTTCGACCGAGCCTCCGCCACGGGCAATGACGATGACATCGACGCTGGGGTCGGCGTCGAAGTCCGCGACTGCCTCCATGACGTGGGAGGCTGACGACGGTCCCTGCATCAGGCAATACCGGATCACGATCCGGGCCTGTGGCCAACGCAAATGAACATTGACAACAACATCACGTTCTGCCGCTGAGTTCTTCCCGGTGATCAGCCCGATTCCTTGCGGTAACACCGGCAGACGCCGTTTCAGGGCCGGATCAAACAGTCCTTCGGCTTGGAGGAGGCGCTTGAGATGCTCGATCTGCGCCAGCAACTGGCCCTCGCCGGTGGGGCGCAAGTCGAAACACTCATAGCTCAATCGCCCGGACTTCAGCCACACCGTCGGTTTCAGCTGGACGGTCACCGCCATCCCCTCGCTGACCGGACCAGCCGCGTCGAGCACAGCGGTGGACAGTGTGACGGAGATAGACACCTCCTGGCTGGTGTCGCGCAAAGTCAGGAAGTGGACCGTCCCGGTTTTCCGGCTGAGTTCGATGATCTGGGCCGACACCCAGATCATGCCCAGTCGTTCCACCCATCCTTTGACCGCAACCGCCACCTCGCGCAGAGGCACGGGGTGTTCAGGGCTGCTCGTCAATGCCATAGAGCCCACTTTATCCAACCTTTGTCCTACCTCGAGCCAACCTTGGTCGCCAGAATCACTGATTCACCAGATTCAGGATTCTCCAGTGCTTGCCGTGTGTTCAGCGGGTCCCGGACGGGCAGCTCATCTGCGGTTGTGACCAACTCGGGAGCGGACAATACCCTCGGTCCGTTGGTGACGGGCGTCAGTGCTTCCATGGAGTCGTCGGACACCTTGAGGTCGCGGAAACGCCGGGCGGAGACGAACACACGGCTCTCCAAGGAGCCGATGGCCTCGTTGTAGGACCTGACCGACGCATCCAAAGATCTGCCCAACCGGTCGAAGTGCGAACCCATCTTGCCTAATCTTTCGTACAACTCCCGTCCCAGGTCACTAATCTCCTTGGCTGAATCGGCCAGTGTCTGCTGAGTCCATGCGTAGGCGATAGCCCGAAGGGCGGTGATCAGCGTTGTCGGAGTGGTGAGCATGACATTCTTCTGGGCGGCGTGTTCGACCAACTCGGGGTCGTGTTCGAGTGCGGCGGTGAACAAGGAGTCGAGCGGCAAGAACAAGATGACGAATTCCGGTGTGGCCGAATCGGCCTTCCAGTAGGCCTTGGATGCTAGTTGGTCGACGTGGGTGCGCACGTGACGGGCAAACGTGGCCAGGTGTTGGGCACGTTCGGTCTCGGAATCGGTCTCCTGGGCAGACAAGAAGGCTTCCAGCGGCGTCTTGGCGTCGACGTACACGAACTTGCCGCCAGTCAGATTGACCTTCAGATCCGGGCGGATGACGGCCTCGTCACGCGTGGTGGATGCCTGGGTCATGAAGTCACAGTGCTCGACCATGCCAGCCAACTCCACGACCTGTTTGAGATGGATTTCTCCCCAGGTCCCGCGCACCTGTGGCTTGCGCAGGGCTGTGACAAGGGAAGACGTCTGAAGTTTCAGTTGCTCTGAACTGCGTTGGACCGACTGGATGTGACCGGCCAATTCGGTGGACAACCGCACCCGGTCCTTTTCGATCTCAGTCAGGCGGATGTCCAACTTGTCCAGACTGTTCTGGACCGGGGACATCAACTGTTGCGTGGCCTGGAGCCGCTGTGTCGCCACGGACTCGATCGTCTTGGTTTGCCGGTCCAGGGCCTCGTCAGACAAGGAGCGGTATGAGGCCAGCATCGCCTCCCGCTCCCGGCGTAGTTCGGCGGTCTGTTCGATGGCTGCGTCCCGGGTGGCTTCCGCGCGGGCGGTGCGGGCCTCGCCCCGGGCCGACATCACAAGGTGACAGGCAACCCCGCCGAGGACGATTCCAGCCAGCAGCGCGATGAGAATCCATATCGTGTCGTTCATGGTTTCACCCTGTCACAGACCTCGGACATTTTTTCCCGACAGTTCCGGGGAACAGGGGCCCGCGCAGTCACAGGCGAGGTCGCTCACCTTGTCAAGAGCCTGAAAAGTGCTGACGAACAGACCACCGCGCGTATCCACCAGCCCGGATCTACTGTCGTACTGCGTGATACTGCCGGATCAGTGCCCTCGTGGAGGCGTCCTGTCCGGCCAGGGCTTCCTCATGGCCTCGGATGGCCGGTGCGATCTCCAGGGCGAGTTGCTTGCCGAGTTCGACTCCCCACTGGTCGAAGGAATCGATGCCCCAGATCACGCCCTCGACGAAGGTGATGTGCTCATACAAGGCGATCAGTTGCCCGACCACGCTGGGGGTCAGGGCCGGAGCCAGAATCGTGGTCGTGGGGCGGTTCCCGGGGAAAATCCGATGGGCGACCAACTCGTCAGCCGTGCCCTCCGCCCGTACTTGCTCTTCTGTCTTGCCGAAAGCCAGCGCCCGGGTCTGGGCGAAGCAATTGGCCAAGAGCAGTTCATGTACGTCGGCGCCCTGGTCGGTCAGCGGATAGGCCGGTGTGGCGATCGCGATGAAGTCCGCCGGCACGATCTGGGTGCCCTGGTGGAGCAGTTGATAGAAGGCATGTTGTCCATTGGTTCCGGGCTCACCCCAGAAAATCTCGCCCGTGTCAGTACGCACAGGGCTGCCGTCCAGCCGTACCCGCTTGCCGTTCGACTCCATCGTGAGTTGCTGCAGATAGGCCGCGAACCGATGCAGATATTGGCTGTACGGCAGCACAGCATGGCTGGTCAGACCCAGGAAATCGCGGTACCAGATGTTCAGCATGGCCATCAGCACAGGCACGTTACGGCTCAACGGTTCGTTGCAGAAATGCTCGTCGATGCGATGGAACCCGGACAGGAAATCCGCGAAGGCCTCAGGCCCGATGGCCACGGCGAGGATGGTCCCCACCGCGGAATCGACGGAGTAACGCCCGCCGACCCAGTCCCAGAAGCCGAAAGCGTTGGCGGGATCGATCCCGAAGGCCTCCACCCGGTCCACCGCAGTCGAGACCGCCACGAAATGCTGGGACACCGCGCCGTTCAAACTGGCAGGGGAGTCCCCGATCGCGCCGCGGGCCTTCAACCCGTCCCACAGCCACTGACGTGCCAAACGAGCGTTCGTCAGGGTCTCCAAAGTCGTGAAGGTCTTGGAGACAACGATGAACAATGTCGTCTCCGGGTCCAGATCGCGAGTCTTCTCAGCGATGTCAGACGGGTCGATATTGGACACGAAACGGCAGTCCAGGCCGGGTTGGACATAAGGCTTGAGGGCCTCATAGACCATGGCCGGGCCGAGATCCGAGCCTCCGATCCCGATATTGACCACAGTACGAATCCGGCGCCCGGTCGCTCCGACCCACTGACCCGACCGTACTCGGCGAGCGAAATCGTACATCGAATCGAGCACCGAATGAACCTGCCCGACCACGTCGACCCCGTCCACCTCAAGGCGGTCACCGCGCGGGCGGCGCAAGGCCGTGTGAAGAACAGACCTGTTTTCTGTGGTGTTGATCCGCTCGCCGGCGAACATCGCGTCGCGTCGTACAGTGACGTCCATGTGAGACGCCAAGTCGACCAGGGCGTTTGTGACCATGGGCGTGGTAAGGTTCTTCGACAGATCAACATGGAGATCGCCGGCTGTGAAGCTGAGCGATGCGACGCGATCCGGGTCCGAGGCGAACCAGCCGGGCAGATCGGGATCGAAGGAGCGACTAAGATCAGTAAGGTGACTCCATGCGGATGTCGTGGTGGCGTTGAGGATGCTCATACCCCCACTGTAGTGTGTTTCCTCGGGTAGGAGGTTGGAGTGCATGCGCTGATCTCCACCCACACTCACCGCTATGGCGCGACCAGGAGGCAGGCGTGAGGCAAACGATAGTTGAGTGGCTCCTTCGCGGAATCGCCGTTGTCGTGGTCGGCGTCACCGCTTTGGCGGCTCCGGCTTTGGCTGTTGCCGACACAGTGGACACCCAGGTGCTTGTCAACACCCGTGTCATGGACACCTCCATCTTCGTGACCGGCACAGTCCAGTCGATTCAGGGCGAGGGCATCAACGGCGCCGTGGTCACGATCTATATGGACAGCCTCAGTCAGGGAACCGCGATCACCTTGTCTTCAGGCTCATACACGTACACAATCCTTCAGGCCACCTCGGGAACCCACACCGTCCAGGTGGTGTACACCGGAGACAGTCGCTTTGGAGCCAGTACGGGCACCAGTCACGCGGCCGTCAGTGGTGCGCCGAACGCAACCACTCACACCACCGGTCAGCGGGCCACATCGTTGACCGTCACGCTCGATCCCAGCCAGGCCTATTCCGGAGATTCGGTGTCCATCTCCGGAGCCCTGATGTCGAACGGCAACCCGGTGGCATCCAGCCTGGTCTCTTTGAACGTCGACTACGGCCAGGTCGCTTCTCCGGTCGGTACGGGCTCAGACGGCACCTATCAGACCATCATGGCTTTGCCAGACGGGGACACCTTCCCGGCCTCCTTCACGGTCACAGTTTCTTTCTCCGGTGACGACGTCTACACCTCGTCGACAGCGCAAACTTCGGGGTCGATCATGGCACAACCGACGCCGGTGGCCACCACCGATCCCTCGGCGAATCCGAGTTCGACATCCACTGCCACCGCCACGACGCAGGCCACACCGGTCGACGCTGGGTCACAGTCCTCCGGTTCGTCCGGGTCGGGCAACACTGCCCTGCGCGTGGTGGGCATCGTCTTTTTCTCGGTCGCCCTGATCGCGGTGGGCACCCTGGTCATCCTGGGCCTGATCTCCCATTCCCACAAGCGGCTGGACCGCGACGAACGACGCGGCTTCGGAACGGACTTCGGCAAGGCGAGATAGCAGGGGAGAGTACGGGACTGTGCCGGACGCAGAGTTTGGCTCGTTTAAAAAACTTTCGCTCGTTTTTATTCGATATCTTTTGATGAATTCTTGTAAATCCCCTTCTCAGAATACTATCAGAAATCAAGATTAATTTGACGTTCATATTAATCATTAGGCGTTGTCATCCAGCATGGGAGATTTCCTTTGACATTGAGAAGACATCGGAATAGTATCCAAAATAGTTTATTCTGGGGGGGGTAAACCAGAGTGGTTGGTGTCAATGTCTTGATGCTGTGACCACGTGTGTCCAGGCACGCAAAGTTCCCCCCTCCCCAGAAGCCCACAGGTTCGAAATGAGGGGTGGATATGAACAATCGCGCGTCAAAGCGTTGGTTCGCAGCGGTCACGATGATCACTGTTTTTTCCATGATGTCGGTATTTTGGCAGACATCCGCAGCTCAAGCAGCTCCAGGTGACTCAGGGCAGAGTTCGCCCACGGCCACACGGGCCGCGAAAGTCCCGGCGAGCAGCGCGTCCTTGACCTTGTCGGTGATTCCGGCCGGTCCGACCTCGGATGTCGCCGCTGGAGACACACTGGCGTACGCCGTGACGCTGGCCAATGGCCCCGTGGCAGTGTCCACGATCACGCTCGGCAGTGGATTGTCCGGTACGGCCGCCTCCTCATCGGTGAGCTGGGGCGCCTGCCAGGTGACGACCAACGGCCAGGTGGAGGATTCAGACATCGATCCCTCGAGCAACTTTGATTTGCCCGCAGGTACGAGTTTGCAGTGCCCGGCGACCTACACGGTCACCGACGACGACATCGCCGCTGGTGGTCCGATTGTCTTGTCGGCCTCAGCCACCGGGTCTGTGGCCAAGACGCAGGTGACGTCGAACACCGACTCCGCCAGTGCGACGCTCGCCCCGGCCCCCGAACCCGCTGCGGTCCCCGCACCTGAACCGGCTCCGGCACCCGAACCTGTGGCTGAACCGGCTCCGGCTGCGGAACCTGGTGTGGCTGTGCAGCCCGTACCTGCTCCCGAACCGCTGATCTCAGCCAACCCGCAACCCGCGACCGAGACCTCCTCACCTGGGTCGGGAGAAAACAGCGGCGAGACCACGACCGCCCCGGCAGGCACCGTCACACCGCTGCCCAGCGCCGCAGTGAGCCCCGCCACGTCCTCACCAGCGGCCTCCACCCCCGCAGTGGCCCCCGCAGGCAGTGCCTCGGTCACGCCATCCTCGTCAGCGTCGCAAACCGGGTCTGCCACGCCTGAGGCCGCGGGCACCACGGCACCGGCCGCCACCTCGACGACCTTGCCGGTCCTCCCGATCACTTTGGGCGGGGTCCAACCCATCAGTAGTGGCAGTGAGCCCCTCAGTGGGAGCACGATTGAACCGGTCGGGAGCACCCTGACCGCGTCACCGGCGGCTCCGTCCACCTTCCAGCCGATCCAACTCCTGGCGGCGACAGACGATGACCATTGCCTGGTCCTTGGTGTGACGGCGACCCTGGCCTCCCAGTGCTATCCGCCACAAGTTGGCGATCAGGTGCTCTTCACCCTGAGCATGAGAGTGAACCAGGGTTGTGGAGAGGTCAGGAAGGAAGTCGTCACGGCCTCCCCCACGATGGACCTGTTCAACGGGGCTGGACCATCCGCTGGCACACCGGTCACCTGTAGCCCGAATATTCCGGCCAACCGGGATACCGTCTCCTGTTACGGGGCGTATACCTTGCAGCAATCGGATTTCGACAACAATGGCGTGAACATCCGGTTCAGCGTCACCGGCTATCATCCGAACGACAAGCCCTATGGCAGCGGCCCGTTCGTCATCGACTACACCTTCCCACTGGTAGCCATGTCGATGGACAAGACTGTCGAGCCGACAACAGTGGAGAGGGCTGGTGACACGGTCACCTACACCTACACGGTGACCAACTCCGGACAAGTGCCTCTGATTAACCCAACCATCGAGGAAACAGGATTCACGGGCACCGGTACGTTGGACCCTGCGGTGTGCGACTCAAACTCCCTCGAACCAGGGGAGTCGACCACCTGCACAACGACGTACACAGTGACGACAGCCGATGCCGTCCAGGGAGTGATTGACAACGCCGCTATCGCTCATGGTCTGGACGTCCCATCACCCGGGTGTGCGAACCCGACCGAGGTGCCTGTCGCATCCGGTTCATCCTCAGCCCAGGTCACCATTCCACCGCTGGCTGAGTTGGACGTCACAAAAACAGCAGACGCGAAAAACATTGTCGTTGGCCAACAAGTGCTCTACACCTACCACGTGACCAACACAGGCAATCAAACATTAACCAACGTGAGGGTTGACGAGACGAACTTCTCAGGTACTGGTCCCGCGCCAGTCATCACGTGTCCGACCGGTCCGCTGGCCCCTGGAGACTCGACCGACTGCACCGGGACGTACACCGTGACGCAGCAGGATTTCGACAACGGAACTTTGACGAACTCCGGCACGGCTGAAGCCGATGGTCCGAACGGCCAGAAACCCTCCGATGACTCGAATGGGGTCGACTTGACGGCCCAGGGCCATCCCAGCGTCGAACTGGACAAGACGGCGACCACCGATGTGCTGGTCGCCGGCGAGACGGTCAGGTACAACTACACAGTACGCAACACCGGCGATGAAACATTGACGAATGTCGCAGTTTCAGACCGGAGTTTCACCGGACAGGGTACGGCTCCTGTCATCACCTGCCCGGCGACGACGGTGGCTCCTGGTGGGGCGATCACCTGCACGGCAGACTATCGGGTGACACAAGAGGACGTGGACAATGGCTCGGTTGTCAACGTGGGTACGGTGACGGCCGACGCTCCGCATGACGTGACGGTGACCGCCGATTCACCAGGAGTGGAATTGCGCACCGTCCCCGATCTGGCGTTGACGGTGGACAAGTCGGCTGACACGACCCAGATCATCAAGGCGGGCCAAGTTGTGACGTACACATACCTGGTGACCAACAAGAGCAATGAGACTGTGCATGACCTGACAGTGGCGGAGACGGGATTCACCGGGACGGGTGACGTGCCGCAGGTCCAGTGCCAAGACGAGACGCTGCGTCCCCAGCAGCCCACGCTGTGCACGGCGACGTACACGGTGACGCAGGAGGACATCGACAATAACACGGTTGACAACATCGGTACGGCGACGGCCTCGGATCCCCATGGAACACCGGTGTCGGCTAACTCCAATGACTGGACGCTGACGGCCTTGGCGCAACCGAGCCTGACGATCAAGAAGTCGGCCGACATGACCTACCTGGTGGCAGGCCAGACCGTGAACTACACATTCGTGGTGACGAACACAGGCAATGAGACCTTGTACAACTTGGTGGTGACGGACGACGGCTTCACCGGGACTGACCCGGCGTCGCTCTCTCCGGTCACCTGCGACGCGACCACGATCGGTGTGGGCGGCTCAGTCACCTGCCATGCGACGTACCTGGTCAATCAGGACGACGTCGATCAGGAGTCGGTGTCGAATCAGGCCACAGCGACGGCCAACGACCGTCACGACCGGCCGGCCTCGGCCCAGGCGGATGCGGTGACGTTGACGACGGATCAGTCGTGGGCATTGTCGGTGGTGAAGACTGGTTCGACGAGTGCGTTGGTGGCCGGCCAGACGGTGACGTACACGTTTGATGTGACCAATGACAGCTCTGAGACGGTGCATGGGATGACGGTCAGTGATGGTGCTCCGGCGTTCACGGGGACGGGTCCGTTGCCCCTGATCAGCTGTCCGGTAACGACCATTGCCCCGAAGGCGACAGTTTCGTGCAGCGTGGACTATACGGTCACCCAAGCCGATGTGGACCAGGGAACTGTGGTGAACACAGGTACGGCCACCGCGTATGGTCCCTATGGTCAGCCGGTGTCACAGACGTCGAGACCATGGACGATGACCACCACCCCGGCGCCGGATTTGCGCGTTGTGAAGACGTCGAGTACGTCAACACTGATTGCGGGCACCACGGTGCAGTATTCGTTCGTGGTGACGAACATGGGCAATGAGACCTTGGATAATGTGCAGGTCACGGATTTGGGTACCACAGGTACGAACCCGGTGTCGGCGATTGACTGTCCGGGGACGGTGTTGGGCCCCCAGGAGGCTTTCACGTGTACGGCGACGTACCTGGTGTCCCAGCAGGATGTCGACAACGGTTCGGTGGTGAACACGGCGACTGCCAGCGGCACCGATCCTCAGAACCAAACGATCGTGCCGACCGAACCAGCCAAGAATACGATGACCGCACCCCGCAATCCCAAGGTTGCGATAACGAAGTCGGCTTCGACCGCTGAGTTGGTGCAGGGCAACCAGGTGGTCTATTCCTTCATCGTGACGAACCCTGGTAATGAGACTCTGACCAACGTGGCAGTCACGGACGCAGATTTCACCGGCACAGGCGATCCGCTGAATGTTAGTTGCAGTTCGACGACCGTGAGCCCGGGTGGGTCAGTGTCGTGTTCGGCCACCTACACCGTGACCCAGGCAGACGTGGACCAACTCACGGTGGTGAACACGGCTGTAGCCACGGCTGTGGGGCCCCACGGTGACAACGTGTCGGCGCCGTCGAACACAGTGACGCTGACGACCAGACCCGATCCTCAGATCAAGCTCCAGAAAGTGGGATCGACGCCCTATCTGGTGGCAGATCAGCCAGTGACCTACACGTACACAGTGACCAACCCGGGTAATGAAACCTTGTACAACGTGCAGGTCGCTGATGATGCAACGAGTTTCACCGGCTCTGGTCAACTGTCCCCGTTGACCTGTTCGGGGACCTCGGTGGGACCTGGCGGGTCAGTGATCTGCACGGCGCAATATACAGTGACCCAAGATGATGTGGACCAGGGTACGGTGTCGAACACAGCGACGGCCACGGCGGTGGGTCCCAATGGCGAAACCCCGCTTCCGTCGTCATCGACATACACAATGACAGTTTACCAAGCGAATCCGCAGTTGACGCTGACCAAGGCCGCCAACATGACCACGCTGGTGGCCGGCCAGGATGTCGCGTACAGCTTCACAGTGCAGAACACCGGAAACGAAACCTTGCATGATGTGACAATAAACGATCATTTTGGTTTCACCGGCAACGGCAATCTGCCTGACGTGTCGTGCTCTCCAGTCGCAGTACGGCCCGGTGGCACCCTGACGTGCAGTGTGACGTATCGGGTCACCCAGGCGGATGTGGATCAGGGTCAGGTCGACAACACCGCGACCGCCTGGGCGACGGATCCTCACGGTGGCACAACGCCGATCGCGACTTCCAACACCGTCAGTCTGAAGGCCACCGCGAACCCGAAGCTGACGCTGACCAAGTCGGCCGATGCGACCGGACTGACCAACGCGGGCCAAGAGGTGAACTACACCTTCAACGTGACGAATGTCGGCAATGTCACATTGCACAACATCGCCGTCGCTGAAGCTACTTTCACGGGAACTGGCGGCGCGCCCCAGGTGACATGCCCGCCGCTGACAACAGCAATCGCTCCCAATGAGACGCTGTCCTGTACGGCCACGTACATCGTCACTCAGCAGGACATGGACAACGGCTTCATCACCAACTCGGCGATCGCCCCGGCAGCCGGCCCCCATGACGAACAAACCTCAGCGCCCTCGAATGAGGTGACCCTGAGGGTCGTTCCGGTGCCGAACGCGCTGAAGGTGGACAAGGAATTGGTGCCCAGCGCAGCGGGCCCGACCGGTGCGAGTGGGGCAGCCCAGTACGGCGACACCCTGACGTACAAGATCTCTGTGACCAACGTCGGCAACCGGACCCTGTCGAATGTCCGCGCCACGGACACCCTGACGAACGCCGCCTCCAAGCAGTCGGCGTTGGATCTGACCGGGTGCCAGTTGACGACTGTGAAGGGGGCCATCGACGTGTCAACCACTCTCGGTTTGACGATGGCTCCCGGCGATGTGCTGGCGTGCCAGGCAGCATACAAGGTGACGGTGGCCGACATGAACGCCAAGGCAACCAATGTCGATGCCCAGATTTCCAATGTGGCCAATGCCACCGGCAACCCGCCAGGCATTTCCTTCCCGGTGTCCGGTGTCAGCGATCCGGTGGTCACCGACTTGGTGACAGCCGGGCCGAACGTCAAAGGTGTGAAGGTCTTGGACCCCGGTCAGGTGGTTCCGGCCGAGGCTGGAGAAACGCTGGCATTCACGATCACGGCGACGAACACCGGTGACCAGACCGCGACCAACGTCATTCCGAAGGACAAGATGAGCACAGGCAAGGCCTTGGAGCTGACCAATTGCCAGGTCAATGACGCGACTGACACAACACTGCCAGTACCGTCGTTGGACCCGGGTGACTGGGTGACCTGCCAGGCGTCGTACCTTGTGACTCAAGACGATATCGACGCCCAGAAACCCCTTGTCAACTCGGTGACCGTCGAGTGGACCACAGTCAATGACACGACCGAGGATCAGCCGGGTCAGGGCGTGGAGGTTCCCGTTGAGCCGGCCGCTCCGAATCTGACCCTGCAGAACAGTGTGAGCCCTGGAAAGGCCGTGTTGGCCGGTGATCCGGCCACGTGGACCATGGTGATCGCCAACGAGGGCAACGTCAGCCTGACCGGAATCGTGCTGAATGATGCGTACGCGCCCGATGCCAGGCTGAAGGGCAAGGGATTCAGTGGTGCCAACACGTGGACTGTGCCAACGATGTGCCAGACGGATACCGGAACGATGGTTGCACTGGCCGACGCCGAATTGGCTCCTGGCCAGGCGCTCACCTGCACGGTTCCCTACACGGTCCTCCAGGTTGACGTCGATGCCGGAATTGTCTTCAACTCGGCCCTGATCTCCGCGGCTCAGCCCAATGGCGAGTCGGTGGCGATGGACGAAGAGAAGTCGCATCCGACGGCGAACCTGGCGCTCGAGCCTACACCGGGTTTGACGGTGTCGCTGGCCAAGCCGACTGGAGGTTCGGGCCCGAGTGGCGCTGCCACCGAGAATGACACCTTGTCGTACGTGGTCACGGTGACGAACACCGGCACGGTGACTCTGACCGATGTCGGGGTGACCGACACACTCACCAACGCATCCGGTGCCGATGTGCCGACCGATTGGGGCGACTGCCTGCTGTTCGGTGATGCTTATCCCGCCGGTGGAGTTTTGTCCGACAACTATGGCGAGACCCTGGCGCCAGGTGACTACATCACCTGTTCGACGACCTATGACGTGACGCAAGCCGACCTCGACGCGTACGCCATCGATCCGAATGTGACCATTGCCAGTACGGCCCATGCGACCGGTACCACGCCGACCTGGATGACCCCGCCCAAGGTGACGGCCGACAGCGAAACGGTGACCACTCGACTGTTTGCGATCGGACCGGTTTTCGTGGTTGACAAGGAGGTGGATGGCCAGGTCAGCCAGGTTGCAGCCGGCGATCTGCTCACCTATACCATCACCTACACGAATACCGGTGATGAGACGTCAGCCAATGTGAACCTGACCGATGTCATGAGCAACGGCAAGACACTGCCCGTGTCGGATTGCACCTTGGATGGCCAGCAGGTTGACTTGCCGATGGCCACTCTGCTGCCGGATCAGACTGTGATCTGCCATGTGTCGTACACGGTCACTCAGGATGACATCGACGCCCAGCAGGGCCTGTCCAACAAGGTGGTGGTTCGCGGAACCGGACCTGGTGGAGAATCGGTGGATGGCGAGGACGAAACTCCCCAGATCCCGACTCAGGCTGCTGCTTCCAGTTTGGCGCTGACCATGTCGGTCGAGGATCAGACCAAGACGGTGTCCACCGCGTCCCTGCTCACCCCTCCAGTCGCTGAGGTTGGCGATGTCTTGGTCTACACGATCACCGCGGTCAATGACGGCAACATCACCCTGGACAATGTCACAGTTGCGACCGGTGATTTCAATGGTCTCGGTGGCGATGCCCCGAGTCTGGTCGGCTGCACCGTCAAGGGTGTTCCAGTGGTCAATGGTCATTTCACATTGGCTCCTGGTGAGTCGGCGGTCTGCACGACGACGACCTACACGGTTGTCCAGGCTGATGTCGACCGTGGAACCTCGATCGACAACAACGCGACGGCGACCGGTGATCCGCGTGATCCGGAAGGTGTCGAACTCAATGCGACGGCATCGGTCAGTATCGATGTGGCCGGGGCTCGACCTGACTTCGATGTGACCAAGACAGTGGATCAGACAACCGATGTGAATGCTGGTGATGTGTTGCATTACGCGATCACTGCGGTCAACACCGGTAATGTGACGTTGACTCACTTCAGTATTAATGAGAGTGAGAAGACGCCGTTCACCGGTCAGG
>Ga0123354_10002768_pt1 | contig 23569 bp, 17 predicted proteins | sample TergutLab28metaG_2_FD_97872 | JGI IMG/M metagenome (GOLD analysis project Ga0123354, IMG submission 97872) | Labiotermes labralis P4 segment gut microbial communities from Petit-Saut dam, French Guiana - Lab288 P4 | ecosystem: Host-associated > Arthropoda: Insects > Digestive system > Gut ... | reverse complement strand
TTTGGGACCATTTTTGCACACACCTTCCTCATGTCAAGATCTTCAATTAAGATTTTCCTAACTGTTTCTCTGTCGATGTTCACTTGCTCTGCTATGCTTCTGACAGTCAGCCAACGATTTTCACGCACAATTTGATGAATTTTTGCAATGTTTTCTTCAGTTCTGCTTGTTGCTGGTCATCCTGACCTCTTTTTGTCAGTGAGACTTTCGCTTCCCTCAGAAAAACGTTTCACCCACTTGTAAACTGCTGTTTTCTTCATAGCACTATCCCCGTAAACTTGCGCTAACATCTCTCTGATTTCATTTCCACTCTTTCCAAGTTTAACAAGAAATTTAATGTTGTTCGCTGCTCTAATTCAAGCTTCGACATTCTTGCGGTGGCAAACCAAAACACACGCAGACAGTAATAGATGCCACTCAGAAAGAGACTGCCATAGATCAATAACAACACAGCTGTGAAATGCTGATATGTCAACGCCATCAAACCATACTAAGGCTTTTGTCCAGTGCTGCCACGGCAAGCACACAGTGGCGAGTCTGAGAACTTAATTGTCAGACGACATATATATAAATATAAAAACGCGTGCATGCGCACACACACACGCAGAAGCTTTAGTATTTACTAGTAAGGAGATCTGGCTAAGTAAATGCTGATAAAACTAAGTACATGGTTATGTCTCGAGATTGGAATGCAAGACAAAGTCACAATATAAAGACTGAAAAAAGTTGGAAGTTGAAAGGGTGGATCAGTTCAAACATTTTGGAACAAACTTAACGCATCAAAATTCTATTTCAGGAAGAAATAAAGAGTTTATTAAAGTCAGGGAATGTTTGCTATCATTTGGTGCAAAATCTTTTGTTGTCCAATTTGCTATCCAAAAATATAAAGATTATGATATACAGAATTATACTTTTGCCTCCTCCTTTGTATGGGTGTGAAACATGGCCATTCACACTGACGGAGGAACATAGGCTGAGGGTGTCTGAGAATGGGGTGCTCAGGAGAATATTTGGGCCTAAGAGGGATGAGGTAACATGGGAGTGGAGAAAACTACATAATAAGGAGCTTAATGATATGTACTCCTCATCAAATATTATTTGGGTGATCAAATCCAGAATAATGAGATGGGCAGGGCATGTAGCACATATGGGGGAGAGGTCCGGTGCATACAGGATTTTGGTGGGGAGACCTGAGGGAAAGAGCCCACTTGCAAGACCCAGACATCGATGGGAGGATAATATTTAGATGGATCTTCAGAATGTGGGATGGGGGCACAGACTGGATTGATCTGGCTCAGTATAGGGACAGGTGGCGGGCATTTGTAAACATGTTAACGAACTTTCAGGTTCTATAAAATGCAGGGAATTTCTTGACTGGGTGAGAACCGGTTAGCTTCTAAAAGGATGACTCTGCTCCATGGAGTAATTAGGTAAGGAAGTAATATTTTACATAAGAACAATGTCTATTTTCTCACTGTAAGTTACTGCCTTTCAACTACGCAGTTCTCAGTTGTCTGTTGTTACTGTAATCTGCTCACACTAGTAACATGAAATACAATCTTACCAAGCACCCAAAACAGTGCTGCACCTGCTCCTGCTAGGTAGAAAAGTGGAAGTGAACACACAGCAACCAGACCATATTGCTGGGCCAAGGATAATTCATGTGCAAATACAGCGATTTTCCTTTCTGCATTCTTTACAGACAAGATGTAGCAAGCACCCAAACTTGCAGCAACAGCTATCAACAGAAGTGGTGACGTAATTCTGGAAATAATATTATACTGCACATAAAACATATTTGTAAAGGGAAGCAAACAAACCATTTGTACAATGTGCGTGAAATGTACCATCATTTGAGAGACTCACTTACAGACAATATGCAAACAATCCGAGGAACACAAAGAAATAGTTGCTTTGAAAGTACTCCACATTTCTCATTATTCTCTTGCTAAGACGTGGAATGCTTGAAGGGGCGCGGAAATTTCCCGTATTCAGAAACACAGTCCAAGCTCGTATGTTTTCACGACGCTGACCAAACCATTCTTTGGCAGCCAGAGAAGAGAGACAAACCTGCGTTGGAAGCTGGAACATACTTTACATAAAACAAAATACCTTTCACAACTGCCAGAATCTGTAATTTTTACAAAATTCAAAGAGCATTCTGTTCAAAAGCATCACAATTCAAGAGCTGTGATAATGTAATCAGTATAGAGACTAAGCTAGAGGCTGGATGATCAGGCAATCTGGATTAAATTTCTTGGGAGGAGGGGGAGGGGAGGAAGAAGAGGCATTTTTCACTTCTCCACTCCCTGGGTGTACCTTACACAGCCTCCTATTTAAGGGCACCTGGTGGTCTTTGCCCTGCAGTAAAGTGGCTAGGTGTGAAGCCTAATGCTCACCTCCAGTACCAAAGTTAAGAATTTACTGTGCCATATTTCATTTCTCCCATGTCTTCATGGTATGGCGACCAAATAAATTAAATATAGAAACACAAAGTGTCAGCTGTAGCTTCCAGATGCCAAACCTCCAATTAGAATACTGCAAAATCTTATTTATTGTTTCCACCAATTTGTGCTATGCAAAACAGGGAATGTATGAACTTACCATCTAAAACTTAACAGTCTAAAATTCTTCATTCACTAACAATTTGAAGAACTCTTTTATTACGCTAATTAAAGCAATAGTTGTGCGTAAATTCTTACTATAATACATACTTAAAATGCGCCCTCCTTTCTTCTTGAATTTGAAGGAATTCATATTACATTAATTTGAGATTCACAACACACAGTTACACAAACACAAAACATAACTACCAACACACAAAAAGTACCATGGCTGAGCTTCTAGTATTCATATTCATGACAGCCAATGGTGATACACAATACACAAAATGCACCTAACCAAGGCTAGGTTTTAAATCTTGATATTGACAGGAACTCAAATTATAGCAGCCAACATATGCAAAAATTATGCTTTCATTATTACTTTAGCGACAAGTTTACGGCTTCGGGTTTCGTTCTATTGACAGAAAATGCACTTCAAGAATATTTTTGGCGCCAGTTTTAGATTTCGGGGTTTCACTTTACAGATATTCGAGGAAGTTAAGCTCTGAGTTACTTTGAGTTTCAGATTTAGTTTTACTAACGATGCACTTAAACAAAAACAAGACTACTTCAAACTGTGTAAAAAGAATGGTACCAGCCTCATCCGAACAACGTTGAAAGGTACCCCAGGATCGTAATCTTAAACTGTAGGGGCGAGACCATCAAACACATTAATTATAAGACTTAAAAACAAATGTTAATAAACTGAAATTTACAATTAATATAAATTATGAAATCTATTTTGAAAGCACGAGTGCCTCTATGTAGCAGGTATAACCTCGAGACAACTAAACCCTGCTAAGTACGGGACGTTTGTTTATTTATTATTCTAGTACCTACCTTTTCGACGCTTGAAAAGGCTGCTGTAATGTCATAGATCCACTAACACCAAGTTCCACGTCAGCCATTCCCTCAAAAGACCTATAATTTGTCACAAACTAGTTTCACCTAATTACTGCCGTCATCGTATTCCACCACTGCTCTTATCTGTGGTACACAACTCACCCGTGTAGCATGTGCACCAACCAGTGCACCAACTGCCAAATAGTATTTTCAATGAAATGCCCTTTAATACATCTGTGTGTAATTTATATGGAAAAAGTAAAGAATCAAGTGTAATTTTAATGCCGAAAGAAATGAGACCGCTTTCTTTCTTTCTCAGGATCTATATGTAAGAACATTAATTGTTTTTCCATATTATTTGATGTTGGTGCTACTGTGATCACGTTTGTAATGGAAGATTGCTGAATGGTGCGGTCTGTAAAGTACACTATAGGTTTCAGAATATTCCGTATTTTTCAGTAAGTGACAATATGAGTGAACTGGTTTGGGGTATTAAAAATGGTGATTTGGATCAAGTCAAAGATATTGTTGAACAGAAGGTAAGATATGGTGTTGCACATTCTCAGGTCCATTGATGGTGTGAAATAGGACGACGGGTGTGTTACGAATGTCAGTTTCTTTTTTTAAATTGTTGTAGGAGATAGATGTCAATAAAGAAATTGATGGCCGGCCGCCCCTTCATTATGCCGCTGATTATGGTCAAGGAGATGTTATCCAGTACTTGCTATCGAAAGGAGCTAATGTAAATGTAAGAAACGAAACGAGCAAATGCTTATTCTATAACTGAACAAGAAGGAATTCGTATCAGAGTAAGATATGCTCAAATAGTGAGTTAGTACTGGTCATTTTTATGTAAGGAGATGGCACAAATAAATTTTCTTAATGGTCCATATATTGAGTTGCGCCCTTCATGGGCATGGCTGTAGTTTATTTCTCCTCGAGAGTATGAACCAGTATAATTCATCAGTGCTGTCATGAAGAATTTTTGATAGCTGGGTTTGGTTCATTTCCTCTTGGTGGGTGTTGTGGTTGAGTAAGGACACTTATGTACATTGCCATTAAAAGTGATAGTATCTAGTTAAAATATGCACGAGCACTCCATCTGTCATAAAATGAAATATACTAAGAGTAACTACAGTTTTACCCATTGTTTTGTAAAATTTGGTATGTCACATTACAGGAAGAATATAGGTATAAGTAAAATTTGAGTTTTTTTATGTCAGTGATGGAAAGACAACAGAACAGTGCTGAAGAGAATATTTGTACATAGGAAAGAGGAAGTGACAGGGGGCTGAAGACTGCATAACAAAGATCACTGTAGGGTTTAGTTTGTGCTGAATTTTATTGTGATATTGAGATAAAGAAGTATGAGATGGATGGAGCATGGGAGAGAATAGAAATGCGTACAAAGTTTTCCCGAGAAAGGGGTCACTTGAACAACTCCAATGGACAGAAGAATAATTTGAAGTGTATTGTAAAGAATTAGAATTGGAGGTTTCTGAGTGAATGTGGCTCAGGACAGGGACTGGTGGTGGGGTTTTGTTCATGCAGCACAGAAACTTAAGGTCCGTAAATGGTTAGGAATTTCTGTACTAGCCGAGTTACTATTATCTTTTGAAGGAAGTCTTTGCTGTAGCGAATGTATTCATATTCACAGCAGTCATGTAAATTTTGTATTTTCAGGCTAAAGATAAACATGGAATTAGTGCTCTCTTAGCAGCTATTTGGGAAGGTCACACGGATTGTGTGAAATTACTTTTGGAACAGGTAAGGCCACAAACACAGCAGTATTCAGTACCAGAACCACTGTTACAGCTGTTCTTTTGAATGTTGACTGTACTTGGTACGGCAGTTTTAAAGTTGGTGTTTCCACATCTTAACATTAATGGGAGAGTATATTCTAACAAACAGTAGTTCCTTCACCATTTTTATGTTTCCGTCCAATATTCAGTCTTGCGAGAGGAGGTAAAGTAGAAGCTATGAAGTATTGTTATTAATGAGTGCGGAAATGTACACATAGCAGAATAATTTAGTGCATTTTGTATCTTTTGTGTAATTACTGTGGACACTCAATTATTATACCAACTAATGCACTTGTATAAAATTTACACATTAAAACACTAAAACTGCTCCGACATGTTTCGGTCCTAAGACCATCATCAAGGAGCTATATTTTCCTTGCCTGAGTCACATTAAAAATAGTCACAGATTAACTTCGTTGTACTAATAGCTGTCACAACACCCTATTAGTACAACGAAGTTAATCTGTGACTATTTTTAATGTGACTTAGGCAAGGAAAATATAGCTCCTTGATGACGGTCTTAGGATCGAAACATGTCAGAGCAGTTTTAGTGTTTCAATGTGTAAATTTTATATAAGTGCATTAGTTGGTATAATAATTGAGTAACTCGACAATATGCACGGTGTAACAATGAAAATACTGTGAACACCATAAAACATGGAAAAAATTAATTGGACATACAATATCTAATTAAAGTTTTGTCTGTAAATTCTTTCCCCCTACTTTTTTCTTCTCTTCCCCCAGTTAAGAAAGTCTGCATCTGTATCTGATCTGCACATTTGTGTTCGATGTGATTCTTACTGTAAAGAGCAGTTATGTCCCATAACTGCATTAATCCTTTAAAGCAGAGTAGTTACAAGCTTCAGTTTTACACCCCTACAGAATTTACTCATGCGTTTTGTGTGATTCTTGTTACAAAGCTCAATTTCTCCTGTAAACATTAATTTTTAAATGACCTATATTTGCATATGTGAGTGCATTAAAAAAACTTCCCTAGAAATTAATTTTATGTATGTAGGCAACATGGAAGTTTGTTGTTTTTTTTTAGGACATGCTGCATAATCTCTCTCTTTATTTAGACAACTATGATATCAGCTTGTCTTTGTAATAGAGAAGCAAAGTTTTTTTGTGAGATATGAATTGAACCTTTGAATATTGTTTATTTTGGTATATATTTAACAAGATACACATAAAATAAATATCAGCTGTAATAGGCCAGTAATGTATTTTTGTATATAAGAGGTTCCAGTCCTTTACAAAGAGAACACTGCCACCTCTCTATTTGCCTGTAGCGCTGTTTTTCCGATATCATTCACGCTCAGTGTCTTCTCCAGTTGATAAAGCGTGGTAAACAAATGTATCATTTCTGTTTATAGGGAGCAGTGAAGGATGGCAGTGCACCGGACGGTACCAGTTACGTAGATGCTGCTGAGAAGGAGGAAATCAAGCAGCTTCTAAAATGAGATACGAAGATAATGTGATCCTGTAACCATGTGGGCTTTGTTGAAATTATTATGCTTTTCATGACTGAGGGATTGAGTGTATCTGTTTCTGAAATTATCTCATATGGTGATACTTAGATTACTGTTAATTTTTAAAATTTGCTGCTACCTTGTCAAATGCATTCAGTATGTTGTGTGAATACTGCTGTGACATACCATTACATTTTCTACAAATAGTTGTGCTATTAAACAAACAGCAAAGTTGTCAGTCCTCAGGTGTGATAGCTTTGGGATAAAAGTTTGTTAAACTAATTGTGTCCAACTGTAATTATGCTGTTGGTTTCCAGGCTCAAATCCAGTATTACGATAATCCAATGGTGCATTGAAGCATGGCATAACTTAATGGTAGTCTCTGTTGAAGGCTGTAGCTTTATTGATCTGACAGAAGCAGTGCACATAGCTTTGTCTGATGACCACTGTGTGTGATGTATTGTGTGCACTTCATTGCAGGGCAACTAACATGAACACACATTTCATGTGACTACTCAATATCCAGCTAGGCTGTTCCATGTTCTGTGTTGGATTATGCTGCATGGGTTCTTGTTAGGTTGTCGTATTTGTTCTATTGTGTTGGACACTCCTGCCAAATGAGTGTCATTGGTTCTGCCCCATTTAGGGATTGTATAAAGTATATAAAACAAATTGTGTAGTGGTAATTATTTTTTCATGTGTAATGCTTTCATTAAGAGCTCATTTCATAACCTGTTTCTTGTTGGCCTAAAAATTTGACGCATCAACGAATGATTAAAATAATAGAAGAAAAAGATAACTATTTTTTAAGTGTTTAAATACATCTAGGCAATATTTATCTTCCAGTATCTGTCCAACTTCTGATTCTGATGTTAATAGAGGAGGAAGACTGTCCTGGGTAAATGTAGTATACCTGCTGTGTATGATTATCCTGAGCTTCAGCTTACAGCTGTAAATATTGGTAATTTGTTAATGAACATTTTTAAAATGCTTTTTAAAAGTGCTTGTTGCCACCCTTGATAGAATTGGTGTTGGAATTCTGTCTAACTGTTAAATTCTGCCAATTCAAAATATGAAGATGTGTTGTTTGTTAAATATTAAATGATCCTATGTAGCATTTTATATATATTTTTGTGTTCAATGTCAGGATATCACATTCAGAAAGTTGTAACTGAATAAAAACTAATAACCATGATTAGAAATAAATTTATTAATATTATTTTGGAACTATGTGTATTGTTTCATTTTAAAACATTTCCAGCAGTGTCACGGAGCATATCCTGTTGGTGGGGACATTATTCGGTTTGCTGCATGAACCTGTTTTGAAGTAACATAAGCATGCTCCTTAGTGTCAGTATGGCCCTTGTAAAAGCATCCAGCACCAAATACTGGATGCTTTTACGAGGTGTTACTGTTACTTCCAATTGTGAAATTTGTTTGGAATCAAATTTTCCACTTACATTTTTCCCAACTATTATAATTTTATTATTATTTTCTGTAAGAGGTTAGGGCATTTCGTAGCCTACTCATGGAAGAAAGCTTCATGTGTATTTTCATTACAATACAGAGTAGGCCAAGTCAGTCAAATGACAATTCTCTTATGAATGGAAAGTTTCAGGTTTATACATGTTAACATTGGTATGAGTCAGCTGTAGGCATTAATGTGCATTAAACATGGAGGATATTTTGAACAGTCTTTGTAAATTCAATAAGTAATAAATTCAGAATGCATTTTAGCATATGCTTTAGTAATTGTTTAAATGATTTTTGGGCCATTTCAATTGACCTTTTTAGGACCAAAATATAAATGGCCAGTAAACATCATTGGCATAGGGTTAAATGCTACAGCTACTGCCATTAGCACGTGTTTTTACTAAAAATTGTGTAGGATCAGGAAAGTTGGGTGGAAGGGGACCTTTTAAAGCAATTTCTATTTTTATGTTAGGCTGTATTTACTTTTCATAGAGCTGTGGATAACTTTGTTTAAAACCTGTGAAATACATTATAATTCAGGTATGCTTTCTCATTTGTGACGCACATAAACCCATTTCACTGGCAAACCTGTTGTTTTTATCATTTACCTGTGAGCAGGTTTGGATGTGTATTACATATCAGTTAACTTTCTCAGTGGGCTGTTTCCAAGACTGTCTGTCGGTCAGATATCTTTGTTTATAACTCCAAAATGTTCCTACCACAAGGGCAGGGTCAGTGACTTACAAACCCAATACTGCTGCAGCATTCAGTAGATTTTTGTAAATATGGTGCAGCCTGAAAATCGGCACATCAAAGACTGATAAAATGAAGTACTCTGTATGTACATGTCTCTTCAACAGAATGCAGGGCAAAATCACAACTTAAAGATAGGTAACAAATCCTTTGATAACGTGGCAAAGTTCAGTTGCTTGGGAACGACACTTAACACATGAAAATTGCTTGCGCAAAGAAATTAAGAGCAGATTAAATTGGGGATGCTTGCTACCGTTCCATCCAGAATTTTTTGTCTTAACATTTTCTATCCGAAAGTATAAAAGATCAAGATATACACAAACATAATTTTGCCTGTTGTTTTGTATGGGTGTGAAACTTGGTCTCGTAACAATGAGGGAGGAATAGAGGCTAGGGTGCTGAGGAAGATATATGGGCACAGCTTCATGAAATATTCTTTTAACACCTTCTGCAATGAGGAGGCAAGGGAAGTAATACTTACACGTTTATTCCGCTAGTTTACAAAAATGCATTACATTAGCATCAGGCATAAATAACTGCTCAAAGTAATGTATGAATATATATATATATATATACCTATATATGTTGAACACTTCAATAAATAGTTCTAAAAAGAAACCTCACCTCTACACTATGTTGAGAAAATTAGACAAACTAACGGTTTAGAGGAGTCGACCTCTGCAGTCATTAGAGCCACAGTGACAGTACAGCACTTTTCCAGGAACACTGCCCACATCGTAGTTATAATCCCAGGTCAGCTCTGTTCCAGCACGGATGTATGTCAGTGCAAAGAATGCCACCCAGGGGAAACGCAGGTCATGGGTGTCTACAAACACATTCTGGACAAACACATTTGGACTGCATGAATGCTGAAACAAGAGACATCAGAACACATTTCGTTACCCATGTCATTTAAAAGAAAATGATTTCAGACCATTATTTTGGACTCTAATCTATAGTTGTGTGTCCGTGGTCTGATGGTACAGCAACTCTCAAACCATGGTTATTTAGCAAACTCACATGTATGTACTTCCCAAAGTTCCCGTTGTTAAGTAAACTTACATTGAGGTATCGCCCAATGTTCCCATTATTCTTGGCATCCATAATGTAGCAGTACTCATCAGGTCCAAAGAATTCACGGACTGACCGATATTTGGGTCTCTTACTGTTATCACTTTCCTTTGGTTCTGACACAGCAGAAAACCGTGATGGCTGGCGTACTATGACACAAAGAAAGGAAAACATAAGAGAAAGTGTAAATCAGGAGTACAAATTTCCTGTACAGCTAATTACTTTTCAAAGGTAAATCATTCTTACTGCACTGAAGGATGTATCATAATGTTAGATCTGCAAAGAAACAGAAGCTTTGGCTTCCTCCTACTATGTAGACAGTTACAGTATAAGATCTGGTATAAAAGTTTCATGTAGACTCCAGTTGAAATGTGATGGCACATGGTGACGCACAGGAGGGGAAGTGAAGAAAGAGAAACTGGCGAATGGAGTGGGTAGCCAGTACCCTTCACAGTACCTCAGAACATGGTGTATCCAGCATTACTACTGCTGATGCACACACCTCGGCTGCCAGTAGTTGACTGAACTGACGCCCCCGTTGGTTTAAATGGACTCGTACGTTTCGCCGAAAGACGAAATCCGGTTTCTACATGTGTGCCTTCACATTTCAACTGACCTCTACTACACATGCATGCAGACATACGAACACATATTCCTAGTTACCTCAAATGAGTGAACACTCAACACAGACCAAGTACGTTATGACATTCGATAGCCCTAGTTAACAACCAAAGTTGCCATTCCTGCAGTATCAAGGAAGCTGCCAAAATATTCGCAAATTGTGAAGTTGGATACATTCGGAGTATAACTGTAGTATCAGTTCTTTCCCTTGAAACTTTCTCTTTAAGCATGTGACCCATTCCTTTGGATGGCAACATTCCCATACACCACCCTTACATGCACTGAGAACTATAATAAGCTATAAAGAATTATGGCTGGAGCAGTAATTGATTCTATGACCACCATCCCAATCTTTATGATCCTAAAGTGGTAGGCAGAAAGGTCCTCTGAAATACCAGTAATTATCCAACATCGTGTCATCTTGCAAGACTTGAATCATCTTCACACCAATTCAGAAAGCTGTACCAGTCACTAAATTGCATCTTATTGTTAACGTGACCTACATGCAAAATCAACACGAGACTCGTAGGAATGAACTGAACTCGGGGCAACAGGAAGATCTGAGGTTCTCACAATGGTACATAAGGAGACTGCTGTGTTAGGGAATGTAATGTCAGTTACCCTGGTACATTGAACAGAATTTCAGCAGAACCACGATGAAAACAGAAGCAGCAGATCTTCCAAAATGTTGATTAGCTCTCTACCAGTTATATGGTGTCACAGTCCAGAAGACAGCACTCATCAAAGAGTTACCATATGTACACTCCCCAGCTGATGCAGTAGTTACATTCCCAAAGGTCTGGTGCAAGTCAAATTTAGTGTAAGTTGGACCTCAGTAAACATATGGTCAACTATACAGGTCTATACAAGACAGGTCAGTCGAAATTCGTGTTCCAACACACTGGAACCTACGCAGTCACAGCACGACCACCCAGCTGCCTGTGTTATTGACCAGCGGTATTCCTCTGCTACATGAGTCTTATTGTGCTTACTTTTAAAAAAGTTACTTTTTTTCTGTTTTACTTTCTTAAAACTGAATAAGCTGGGGGAGTGTCTGTACTCATACAACCACACATTCATAATTTGTTTGAGGGTTTGCATTATGATGCCAAGAAATTTTAGTCTAAGTGTGCTGATTACCATGCAATACACCAACAATATGTCTCACTCAAAACTTTTAACATTATCGTTCACAAACCTGAATCTTCATCATCACTGTAATTGTAGTCACTGCTGCTCTGCCTTCGAGATGGCTTCTTCTTTGAATCTGCATTTACAAGCAGAAGAAACCCAATTACTGTATTATAATCATAATCATAATTGTCACTAAATAAACCACTTCTAAAAATAAACTGATCTTGACCACTGTTATCGCCGTCATCATAGTAATCAGCATACAATGACTACGATGATGATGATGATGATGATAATAATAATAATAATAATAACATTAATCACTACAAACTTAATCTAAACATCTGCTCCTGTCTGCTTCACACTGCGGTTGTCTGGTTTGTGATACCACATTGTCTAGGTTGAAGGAAAGTAGATCCTGAAGGAGAAGGCAACATGTTTCTCCAATACAATGACACTTATCTGCACAACCATGCAGTGTCATGACTCAGAACACCACACATTGAAAACTCACTGACATGAAAACCTAAAATCTTACATGTCTTTCCGCTTCCTTCCTTACCAGCATCAGTGCCTTTATCTTTGGGATCATTCTGACTGTCATCAGAACCGTGACGAGAATTCCGATTCCTCAGCCGTGTTCTGTAAACAGACAATCAGCATATTACGGGGAACCATAATTTCTTTGCAGTATGCATGCATTCATTTCAATGCAGTGAAACTTCTATCCATCATTTCTGAAGAGACAGCAGGGGGAAGAAAAATGATAAACAGGGGAAAATGGTAAAAATGGGAAAGCATTCTGTGTGTCAGGAAGATAAGAAAAAACAATAAAAGATGAAAATTATACATTTTCTAATTATGTATACAAAAATAATCAACAAGAAGTTACTTAAATACCTGTGAGCAAATTGCTTTTCAAATGTACTTTACAAAGTAACAATATAATGCCAGGTATGGAGACCATGTCCATCTGTCTATGACCTTGTATCAGGTATTAAACTATGTTGGATTTTCAAGAAATTCAGTACAGGAGCTCTTTACAGAAACTTGTTGATAAAGCTTGAGTTTCATAAATATTGTTGGAATGAAAGCATACTTTACTTCTGGGCATAAATGAAAATTTCCCCATATTTTCTACAATTTTCGTCCAACGTGGATAAATACTTGGAACAGAAACTGAATAATCAAAAGTTTTGTGAAAATTGGGACAGTGAAAGTCACACTTTACTTCTGGATGTATATGAGTTTGTACTTGTACCTTCCATGCTTATTGTCTGATCTGAGGTAAAATTTGGTATACAGAATATTGAACATAATGGTTTTGAGCAATTGTACATCACGTGGAAATCGGCACATGGATGTTCATACTCTTCTTTTGAGTGTAAATAAAATAACATTTATACATCTATCAACAACCTTCTCGGCATCTCCCCCTCCACCTACATTCCACACTAGGCTGACATGTGGCAACACTTTGTAAGTACACATAAAGCTTTTACGGTAATTACCAGTATGGGCATGTCACCATTAGTCACTATTTTTTTCAGAGAAAGTATTAGTGTATGTGAGGACTATGAATTCTGAAAGAATGGTATGGTAGAATGACACTTTCAATAACGCTGCAACCAATACAATCACACTCCATGACTGCAGCCTCCTGCTGCATTGTACATGAGATCCCATCTCCAAGTGTCAAAGTGACTGACCCTTGAAGGTGGGAGCGAGAGGTTATCCCAAAACGTTGGTAACTAACTACAAATCAACACCGTGTAACATCCCAGAAGAAATTAACTGTAAATGTAGGAAGAGATGTAGGAATGATGCATAGAGATTTCAGTGTATTCTTTTCTGGTGTGCTACTGATGTCATCAGTTACTAAGACTGTGTCAGCAATAGAAAAATGAATGAGTATGAAGCATTGCTGAAATTATACTGACAGGAAAAATCTCAGAACATGGGGAAAAACCTGTCCCAGTGTCCCTTTACCCATCACAAATCCCACATTGACAGACCTGGGATTGACCTTTGGCTTCCAGAGGCCAATGACTAACTGCTTGAGCCATAGCAAGGCCTCCATTTAAATATATTCATCATATCTGATAACTGTCATTATGATGCCAGCTGTACACTTGTTGCACATAGGGTACAATGCGAAAATGTTGCCAATTACAGGATAGAGCTCTGCTCAGGCAGAGGGTTCCCTCTTCCTTTTTCCCAAGGAGCCAGCTGGAACTCTTCATCAGAATCTCTTGTACTCTGGGTTGCTTCACCTTCCTCTTCCTCTTCTTCTTCTTCCTCTTCTTCACTTGCTTCTAAACAGTGACAAATTAACCATTCATTCTAAGTGGTCTACCAAGGTTTCAACAAGAGTTAATTACACAAATAACAACACAATACACAAAACTGTATTTTATATGATGATTCAGTTACTGTGCCATAACAGCACATTTTGAGCAAGAGACAAAGCAAAAAAGAAGGAAAGAAACAAAGAGAGCGAGAAAGAAATAAAGAAAGAAAAAGGAAGGGAGGTAGGGAAGGAAGGATGGAAGGAAGGAAGGAAGGAAGAAAGGAGGGAGGTAGGGAAGGAAGGATGGAAGGAAGGAAGGAAGAAAGAAGGAAAGGAGGGAGGTAGTGAAGGAAGGATGGAAGGAAGGAAGAAAGAAAGAAAGAAAGAAAGAAGAAAGAAGGAAAGGAGGGAAGGAAGTAAAGAAGAAAGAAAAGAGGGACACAGGGAAGGAAGGAAGGAAGGAAGAAAGAAAGAAAGAAGGGAGGAAGGTAGGGAAGGAAGGAAGGAAAGAGATTTACACATCTCAATAATGGGCAGAATTTTCAGTACCACAACAAAGACCAGGATCAGGAACACTCCTCTACTTGTAACATTGGAGGTAATGGAAAAACAGGAATTGTCTTCTACAGTATCACAATAGGAACACATTTTCCACAGTACACTGCTTCTGTAAGATGTACCTTTGGTCTTCTTTGCCTCAGTGCTACCTTTCTCCTCGGCCGAAGATTCACTGTCATCTACAATATCACTCTCATAGCCTTCCTTCAGCTTCTCCACTACTTCAATGTAGTCCAGTTCTGCCAAGTACTCATCTCCATAGTTCTTGCCTCCCTGCACAAGGCATTTCTAATTATAGTGAAACTCTAGTGTTGAATATTTGTAACAAGATCTCAGAAGTAAGGTTTTGAGGGTGGTAAATATTACAATTTTGGTATTATGGAATATGACACTATGAAATAGGTATGAGGTATGATCAATAACAGACTGAAGTGAGCGCACAGCACCTAAACCAGTGAACAGAACGCACTTTGGCTAGTGGCGCTGAGTAGCGGCAACTGTTGGTAACACAACACTTCTTGCTGCATCACCCTATCACTGCCAGTAAGTGAGCTACAGCCACTTAAGTAAACAAGTGCAGTGACCGGCTTGCGATTTTTTTAGGCAGTGTAAATGAAGGACTTGGAAGAACAATGTGTGTGTGTGAAATTTTGCTTCAAACTCGGGAAAACTGCTACTGAAACGTGGAAAATGCTTCAACAAGCCTTCAGAGATGAATGTATGAGTGGAATGCAGAGTTTGGAGTGGTACAGTCACTTCAAAACAGGAAGAACGTCGATTGATGAAGATCCCCGAAGTGGACGACCTTCCACGTCAATAGATGATGTTCACATCGATGCAGTTCGTGATTTGATTCTCCAAAATTACTGTTTGACTATCGGAGAGATTGCTGAAGATGTAGGCATCAGCTTTGGATCATGCCAAGCAATTCTGACAGAAAGACTCAACATGCATCGCGTCGCCGCAAAATTCGTGCCCTGTGTGTTGACCGAGGACCAGAAAGCAAACCGTGTTAACATCAGTCAAGAATTGCTTGACAGTGTCAGCGTTGAAGGAAACTTCTTGAAAACCATCACAACAGATGATGAAACCAGGGTTTATGGCTATGACGTTAAAACCAAGGCTCAGTTGTCACAATGGGTGGGCAAGGATTGCCCCGACCAAAGAAATCTCGAATGAGTCGATCCAACATGAAGGTGATGTTGGTGGTTTTCTTTGACTGGCAAGGTGTAATCCATTACAAATTCATTCCAAGTGGTCAGACAGTAAACCAGGAGTTTTACGTAGCAGTTCTGAAGCGTTTGAGGGAAGCCATATGCCAGAAGAGGCCTCAGTTGTGGACGAACCAGAGTTGGGTGTTGCATTACAACAATGCACCAGCTCATTCGTCGTTCCTTGTGTGCAATTTTCTGGCGAAAAACGAAACGATTGTTGTACCCCAGCCACCCTACTCTCCAGATTTGGCTCCAGTGGACTTTTTTCTGTTTCCTAAGTTGAAGTCTACCTTGAAAGGACGTTGTTTCGACACATCTGACGAGATCCAGAAAAATTTGAAGAAGGAGTTGTTCGCCATTCCGAAAGAAGTGTTCCAGAAAGCATTCCAAAGTTGGCAGAAATGTTGGGAGCAGTGTGTTGCTAGCGAAGGAAACTACTTTGAAGGCGACAAACTTGAATAAGTTGTATCTATCAACATACAGCTTTTATTACAACAGTCCTGTCTTTTACTGATCATACCTCATACAGCTAAAGCAATACCTGTATTGGCCTGGCTAGGCCTAGGGCCTTAGGGCTCCAGGAAGTTGAGGCTCCCAGAATTTCTAGACAATAAACACATGAAGGTGGCAAAGTTGTCAGCCCTACACATGGGCTGCCTTTACCCCCCAGAAGCGATACATAGTACTATTTCTGTTGGAGGCTGAGTTAACCAACGGGCGATGGTGTGGTTAATGAAAAATCCCAATAACCTCATTGGAAATCAAAACCATAACCTTCTGGCTGGTAGCTCAGTGCCTCAATCAACTGTGCCACTGCATATCCCTGATATATATGTAGTAAGAACCAGTACTTTCCAGAAGACTATAAATAGGGGTGCCAGGAGTGAGGTGCGAGGTTGTACACTTGCACCACCCTCGGATTGACATAATGTATGTTTTATATTTACTATTTTATTAAATCAAACAATAAAAACTCTACAAAAGCAAAAATGAAGTTTTTAGTTCCCACAGTTTCAGTCTAAAGATTAGTTGCAATTTTTAATTAAATAACATACATGTCAATACCGTTTCCGGCACTGATCATTGAAGAGTGTGGCCACTGTACACATGGGTAACGTTCACCACCTTGTAAAAAATCCTGCTGGCACTCTCGACTTTAATCTTGGACCCTTTGGCACTGGAATTAAATGCCAGGTGTGATGTGCAGGGGAGGGGAATTTAAATGAGAGTTGCATAAGGAAGGCCATTAACCATTTGAAGACGAACGACCCCTTAATGGGTCGCGCAGTGAGGTATTTAAATCGACTGCACGTCCTAACGTCCCCTTACAGGGTCGCCAATATGTGTCGAATTTGGAAGGACTTTGTTTGCCGCTGCATCTTGTACAGCTATGGATTTGCACGTGGTAGGTCCCCTAAGTGTTGAGGCTGCTTTTTGGTGTGAAAGTTTCTTCCCCTCCTCCCCGCTATCCCCCCGAAACTGCCTAGACTTTTATGTCATGTGTCAGCTGAGTTATAATTTTAGAACACAGCCAACTTCTGTTTATCGTTCGCACTGGAGCTGAGTGTAGGTTGAATAAGGCAGAATATCAACAGTGGACTACGAAACCCACACTAATTGACCGTCTGAAAGGTTTTCAGTGGCGTACTGTAAAGCGAACTTACAGATCAAACCAATGCACAAAAACTGGAAATAGTCATGAAAATCGACGTTTACAGCTACAGAAGGGCTCACAGGTGTGCCTGGTGTAGTTCTGGGACACTCTGTAGGGACTGTGGGGCCCTAATGTGGAACACACAGTTGTGAAATTTAGTGAAAATGACGTGGACACCCTTGACTAGCAGAATTTTACCCAAAATTCAAATCGTAGCTTTAGATCTGTTTTGCTGTCACCCTATAAGCTTACTCTATCTTCGAGGCATTAGGTTGCTGCAGCTATGGCCCCAGTCACACAAAACAATCTGCCTGAGTCACTGCAGTACGTGGTGCGATGGCAGCGAAGAAAATAAAACTGGACGAGCTAGCCATCAGTGAAATTCTGGTTGCCGACACAGACTCGGAATCAGGTGCTGCAGCTAGCGATTTAGAAGACGTATTTTATGAATTCGAAGAAGAACAAGAAGCCTCAGCACAAGAAGACGAGCCCCAAGTTGCAACAAGAGGTGGAGGATCACCAACCTGGGGACCGTATTAAGGAACGAACATAAAAATCCATCCGTTTGTTGGTCCAGCAAAAGGCTTGAAAAACAGTGAGGCTCTACACATCAACAAAGACAGCTCACCACTGGCTGTGTTGATGCTGTTTTTCACAGAAATTTTTCAGCTGCTGGTGGAACAGTCAAACTTATACTACCAGCAACACTTGGACAGACAAGCCGGACCTAGCCACCGACTGCCTGACATTATGTTGCCTGACATAATGACCTTCACTGCCTTAGCTCTGCAGATGGGATACAACATGAAAGACATACTGCATGACTACTGGTCTAGACTCAAACAGCTGCACACTCCACTTTATGGCGAGACCATGACACGAGACAGATTTTTACACATACTGTGGTTTTTGCACTTTGCAGACAATTCACACAGACCCGACCCAGGTGAGCAATATGACAGACTATGGAAAATAAGGACTGTCTTCGACACCCTGAATCAGTTTTACCCTAAATTCTACAACCCCTCGGAACATTTGACAGTGGATGAGGTAATTATAAAATTCCAGGGCAGGGTTATTTTCAGGCAGTACATTCCCAAGAAATGGAAAAGTTTTGGCATCAAAATTTACAAACTGTGTGATGAATCAGGGTATACGTATGACATGAGTGTGTACTTGGGTAAAGACTCACGCTCTGCCACTGATGATATGACTGCAACACATGCAACTGTTAGACATCTGACTTGCAGAGTTGAAGGCTTAGGACACAGACTATTTACGGACAATTTCTTTTCATCGCCCAGACTTTTTTGACGACTTACTGAGACGTAAAATACATTAATGCGGGACAGTACGGCCCAACAGAAAAGACATGCCCTCTGACTTTGGACCAAAATAAAATGAAATTGACAAAGGGCGATGTAAGGGTAAGGACCAGGGAAAATTTGATCGCATTAGCTTGGAAGGACAGACGAAAAGTTTACGTGCTGACTAACATGGACCCGCCACCAGAAGGAGGGAATTTTTGTGATGACAGCAAATGAGCTGTGAAGCTTCAAATCGTGGCACGGTATAACCAGCACATGGGTTATGTTGACAATTCTGATCGTATGGCGAACAGGTACTCAATGTGTTGCCGTAACTTCAAGTGGACCATGAAATTGTTTTTCCACCTTCTGGATCTAACAATACTCAACAGTTGGATTCTGCTATCTTCATGTGGGGCTAAATGTACCCACCGAGATTTCAGACTTCTTCTGGTGAGGAATTTGTTCAAAGAAGCTGGAAGAAGCCAAGATCGCCCCACCACCAGTTTGGTTGGGAGGCCAAGTGCAGCTGCAGCAAATGTTATGAGACTGGACATATGCCATAACCAGCATAGGCCAGAAAAATCCAGCAAACTCCGCTGCCGTGTTTGTTCAGCATGTGGCCAGCGATGAGGCACCGTGTACAAGTGCGCCGAATGTAATGTGGGTCTGTGTGTGGTGCCTTGTTTCGCCGATTACCACAAAGAAGCAAATTTGTAAAGCCAGGAATTACAACTAGCATGTGTGTGCGTGTGTTTGGTGACTGAAGAGCGACCCAAGGTGCCACAGAACCTCTGCAGCAGCCAGAATTATGTGAGTAATAAAACATTTACATTACATTTCATATACTGCAAGCAGTAGGGAGGCCTAAATTTATTACAAAAATACGTGAATATTTTTTTACAGAATTGATCAATTCATAAACACAAGGCAAAATTTTATTTCCTTACATTTGGAGGAAAAGTCTATAAGATATGATTTTTTCTCGAGGAGTAAGCGTTGAAAATTAAAACCCCACTCTAAAAATCTCGGCACGGTGGCACTGTTCGGGGGGATTTAAATCCGGCGTTAAAGGGTTAAATGGCCATCACCTATACCTGACATTTGGCATTTTGAGCATCACCTTGCATGACAGACCAGAACCAGTGTCAACCTCATGTGGGGGTGTATCAGATGACAAGGCGCTGTGCTACCAGCAGATATATCGCTCATTTGCGACAAGAGTGTCACAACTCAAAATCTGGCATTTTTGAGTTATAGGTATAGAAAGAAATGTTTGCAGATGCACTTTTAACAGGTATAGTGTCATAACACAGTCTGCAAAACTCGCCGCTGGAGAGCAGCTGTGTCGTCGTTGCACTCATAGAAAATTATAGCACTTCGAAACCTTCTAAAATTTCTCCTGAAAAATCACAGATTTTGAGTTGTGACGCTCTTGTTGCAAATGAGTGATATGTATATCAAGAAAGAAAAGTAGAAAGAATATTGTTTCATCTAAAAAATTTTCAGTACATGGTTGAACTAGCAGACACAAGTAGAAACAGGCCGCAGAATTCAGGATTATGCTTTCATCAAGGAAAAATCATTACATCTGGCTGCAGCTATAAATCAAAATTGATGCAATTCAAAAGTAAAGCAGGATAAACAACCACTAAGACATGGGGTTACCTCATTTGCTCCTTGCTCAGTAAGTAGTCGCCCTGCATAGATACAGATGAAGCCTCCTTGTGGAATGTCATTAAGACAGCGAATACCCCAGCCACGATTTACAGTCTTGAACACTTGAAGTTTGAGCTGTAGAGGCTGCTGAGCCACTCGATTCAGACATGTGTTGTTCTCATTCTTGGCACATTTACACCTGTAGCAACAAAAGCAGGTATCAAAAGCCAATTGATTCAGGCATATCCTGGAACATCTATACCTGCAGCAAAACAAGACAATAGGACAAGCCACTTCATTCAGGCATATTCTATAACACTTACACCTACAGTAACACAAGCAGATATACAAAACACTCAATTTAGACATGTGCTGGAACACATATACCCACAGAAAGATCTTCTTTGTCAGTAGGGCCCGTAGCTAATGCCATGGATGTACCGCAGCCTGGAAGGCTTATTGCACTCACCCTATACCCCCTCACATGTTTGGACGTTCCCACGTTCGCCGCCAGGTGCTTCCACGTCCATAACGACGCGAGAGATCCTAGTAGCGGAAGGTGGAACTGTGCGGGAGAGAACTGGCCGGTAATTTTGTCTGAAATTGCGACTACCACGTCAATTCAGGGATCTTTTACATGCCGCAAATCTGCGACATGGGACCAACGGCCTTACTTCCCCTCTGAAGGAAGGCGTGCTGAGGATTTTTTTGCCCTGAAAAATCCTGACGGCTTTGGCCGGGTTTGAACCCACGAATTTGGGTACTTAAAGGCAGCACGCTACCCCTAGACCACTGAAGCCGCTTACAGAAAGATCTACCCACTGCATAATCCGGACACTAACAGACGAGAATTCTTTCTCTCAGCCTACATGAACAAGGCATCAGACACAAGGAGGAATGGATCAACTGAACTCAGGGCCATGATCTTGTAGCTGCCCCACATAATTGCAAGACTTCTCCCAGTCACTCTCACACAAACACAAGCATTCATCTTGAGGAAATTACACTGAACATTTGGCATTATGAAGCTTTGCATGTTTCAGGAGGTGTCTGTGGACAGGCAGCATAACTTCTTTAAAATACTATCACCATCTGTCGGTAGAAACCTGTACAAAGGGTACAGTATTTGAGCAATAAAAGAATATGTACCATGCAGTTTAAGAAAACTGAGACCGAGGGCCAAAAATAAAACCAAAATATACGTCACAGTATTTCTGAGTGCCTTAACAGACATGGCCACTATAGACATTGCCAAACACAATGTTAATTTTATATTTGTGTGTCTTCTGTTTCACCTGTGGTTGGAAGAATGGACAAGAAACAGGGAAGAAAACTCTCAGGAAAGTTACATTTCTATGTACGCCTTGTAAGATTTGGATTCTGTGTAATATTCAAATGCATAAGTATTTCACACACCACTGTACTGGTAATAATCTTGGCCCAGTAACAAAGATTATGAAGCAATTCTGCAGAACAAAGAAAATGGTTTACAACAATTTCTGGTTATCAATACTGTTGGTACAAGAGAGAGGGTGATTGATGGGATCAGTTGCGGGCAGTTCGGGACCATCCATCTTAAATTTCATCGTTAACTATGATTCGGGGAACTGCTGGTTACAGAGATCACTGTGCGGGAAAGACGGTTAGCAGCAGACAAAGGAATTGGAAGACTGATGCCGGCAGTCGAGTAAGACAGCAGTACAAGTCAGGTGGTGTATGATGTGGTCACTAAAAACAAAAAAGGTTACTAGTTCTGGAGGGAAGAGACAGTTGTGTTTTTCATTTGTTAGAATATGATTTTTATTTGATTAAACAGACAAGAGTAGACTTTGCACCTCAGACACAAATAAATAAATAAATAAAATAATAGTGAGGATTTCATCCAATCCGACAAATTCCACCCGTATCCTGTAAGAAGTTTCACCTACTGTACTGAGCACGTCAGGGCAAGCGAGGTACAAAAGGGTGATCGCATACACAAGATAAAACATACTTGGAGTTGCATTCATATATTCCTGTCATGACTGGCTCTGGCAACCGCCTGTAGTAGTACCCAACTGTGGGATCAACCACTCCACCTGGACCATATGCAGTTCCCTGGACTGTTAACTGCCAGCAGGCGCACTTCTCTCGGTCCTGCACAACATGCACAGTTGAACACAAATTTACTCCTTCAATGAAAATACACCGCGGTATTCTGGCAGATGACACTCTGCAGATTGGTAGAGAGGTAGCAATATTAAACAAATGTGCTTCCTTCCCCCCAGAGAGACGAATGGTACGTATTCACTATACCATGTAGCATCATATCTCACAAAAAACATGATCTCAGTATTCACTGCAATTAGAATCTCAAATCTAATATTCACAGTTCACAACAAAGTCCATGCAAAAACTTCACCAGTGACTTTCTCCTCAGGACAGTAATACATTCTATACTGTCACTCTTGCTGATACATAAGCATAATCATGCATTATCTGAACAATCTCCCTCTGCATCTGTTACAATATCATGCAAACATGCTGGAACAAACGCTTCTCTATGCTGTGCACCGAAGTGTCACGTGCTTAAACTTATCCACTTCAGGAACTGAATCTCACAATTTCTGACCATTTCCAAGCCACCATTAATAAAACCTGACATCACTAACCATTCCTGTAAGTCATTAAAGTGAGGTGGCATTTGTCTTTGAGACCGTAAACTGGATATGTGATAGGAATTCATTAATACAGAAGTCACATTCCAAACCCATTTCACCAAGATTTTGATATGAGAAGTTAAGAAGGGTACAATTAAGTACACAAGACAATGAATGACCTAACGGTAAAACTTATCCAAATTCTTCAAATTCTACTGTAGGTTCACACAGCCTGCAATTAAATTCAACTTGATTCAGATTAAATTGTATCGCATGGCAATAAAAGTCTGAGAAAACATTTATCAATATAACATGGTTAAAGTCTTGGGCGTGTAACTAAACAACTAATATTTGAATTTTGACGTTTTGCTGACCGTGCATCTCAGTATATTTATCTCAGTATTTAACCAACTTGATGCACAAAATTTGTTTCACAATAAGTTTTATTTCATGCCTCTACATGTTTCGAGCACATG
>Ga0123354_10002767_pt1 | contig 23571 bp, 10 predicted proteins | sample TergutLab28metaG_2_FD_97872 | JGI IMG/M metagenome (GOLD analysis project Ga0123354, IMG submission 97872) | Labiotermes labralis P4 segment gut microbial communities from Petit-Saut dam, French Guiana - Lab288 P4 | ecosystem: Host-associated > Arthropoda: Insects > Digestive system > Gut ... | reverse complement strand
ATTACAGAAACCACATATTCCTGCCAGTTTTAATATGTATTTGGTAATCAATAAGTGTGTAACAGCTGTCAAAGTTTCAAACTTCTCTGGCCATTATCTCCGTAACCGTTCAACTTTGTACATGGGTGTTTTGGGTTATATCGGTATACTTTAACATAAGGAACACCCTCCCGAAGTCTGGCACATTCCTCCTGGGACACCCTACATATATATTAGGTAAAGTTATCCATATACAGGCCTGGACAGGCTCTTTGGGCTCCAGGAGGCCGAGGGTTTCTAGAAAATCGGCAGGCCTACGCACCGGCCGCCTTTATCCCCTAGGAGATATTTCTGGTAATGTTACGGGCTAAATCGACCTCACGGCCGTAGTGCGGTCCGAAGGACTGAGTCAATGAAAAATCCGAATGACCCTATCGTGAATCGAAACAGCGAACTTTCGGCTTCTAGCCCAGTGCCTCAAGCAACCGTGCCACCGCGTATGCATATATATTTAAATGATTTATTTTCAACTTTATGAACACTTCAAGTTTCATTATGCTGATATTCTGCCACTTTTTCACAGCCTCCGCCAGAATCCAGCCATTTATCATATCGTGGGACGAACATTGCAGAAGTCCATGCACTGTGCTATCTACCAGGGTGTCACTACTGTTTCCACCTCCCGATTATCTAATTTGTGTCTGCCAAGATTTTGCTTCAGCGCTGGGAACAACTGACAAAATCACTCGGCGAGGAATTCCCCAGGTACAGGGGTGCTGGTAAGTCCTTAACCCGAATTAATAATTCTTACGTGAAACATTAAACATATAAAGTTCTCTTTCGTCCCTCTAAAGGTTCTTGAGAGTCTGCAGCAAGCACATATCATTTGATCTGGGCAATAGATTAGCTTCCAACGACACTACCGATTCCGTCCCACGACATCGAGAAGTAGGTCGGGCTAAGGACTTATCAGCACCCCGGTATAATCACAATCAGTGAAGGTTCTTTATTTACGTTATTACAGGCCACGTGAACTTACCTGGCCGACCCTTCTACAATTCTAATTCTAACATCGGATGTGGACTGTTCTGTTCTAAAACTCGCAACATACAGCTCAATAACTGCGCTGACATTTCGCTAACGCTTGTTAATACAGAACCAGGTATGATTTGCTCCTCTTGACAGAAGTCTACTTAGGAACCTGAGGCTTGCCAACTGGAGAGAAAGTACGTTTTGCGTCGTTATGAAAACGCGGGGCAAGGATTCAGATTTCTAAAATGATGACATCATCATCATTATCATCATCATCATCATCATCTTCCTCCATGGATTAGGTCGTTTGACCTGTCCTGGCACCGACGCATTGCCATCGTTTCCTGGGGCGTCCACGGTCACTTCTTCCTCGAGGTTTGTAGTTGGTTGAGGGCGTGTTGCGGGAGTCTGGTGTTCTAGTTCTTTCCTTATAACTTCGCTTATGATGACAACACAAAAAAATGACAAAGGCAAAACACGCAGTTACGCCAGAGTGTGATAATTACTAACAGCAATAACAGGCACCGGAACACCCCGCAATTTCTCTTAAGATGTGGTGCCTGGTTGTGTGGCAACAAACAGATCGCATGCCAATAGCACGTTTATTGAACTACCGCAAAAACAAATCTGGGCATAGGCGTAACTTGGATAGGGGGAGGGGGCAATAGGGGTGAGGCTAATGTCCTTCCAAAATTTCTTCTACCTAAGAATTTTGTTTGGTTTCTCAGTTAAAGTGGGGCAAATAAAAAAAAAAGGGCGAGAGTGGTGGTGGGGGGGGGTGTATGTATATTAAGGACCGGTTCACACCAACTTTCCTCTCTGTAACTTGACTCCTACGTAAAGTTCCTACCAATACCCTTGGTCGACTTTGCTCCCACCAATGTTATTAGCCAGTCGTTCCCCGTTGCCGCGCGGTCTAAGGTGTGGTTCTACGGCCGCTCGCTTGCTGGGATTGAGGGTTCGAATACTGCCGGAGGCATACATGAATGTCTTCCGTGAGTGTTCTGTGTTGTCAGGTAGAGAGATCTCTGCGACGGACCGAATACTCGTCCAGAGAAGTCCTACCGAGCGCTGTGTTTCTGAGTGTGATCGAGGATCCTCACAAGGGAGGCGGCCTAGGCCCACTAGGGCTGTCGAGCCATGCGAAAAAAAAAAATGTCATTAGCCACGTTACGCCAACGCTGGCATGAAAGACGAAAGACAGCGCCCACGGTATTCTAGAGCTATAAGACAAGCATGGACACGCAATGTGTCCCTGTAAGGAGTGATAAGAACAGCGACTTCTCTCGGTGAAATCCTGCATTCTATCCAGTTGACAGTTTCAACCTCATTCGATGCGAAACAACACAATTAAATAAGCAACCACACCTATAGCAATAGGATAATAATGTGTTTAAATGCCAAATTAAATTTAAAATGTCCACATTTTACACGTGTCTACCAGCACGTATTTACAACGAAACGCATTCGCACTGTTGCGGAGATTTGCCTCAAGAAGTCCTGCGTAGTGACGTTCTCACAGCGGTGTTGGATGTTCGTTACCGACGTTTCGACGGATCGCGAAGCCTTCGAAACGTCGGTAACTATTCACCAGATTTACCAGTCGACTTGATTGACCCAAATCATTGGCATGTACATCCAGCAGTCACGAAAACACAGTCAATGGAATGTCGGTAGTGATTACACTTCGTATCAATGAAGGCAAGACGTATGCAGGAGCAGCTGACGGTACAGTACTTCACCGACAGTACAGGGCACGGGTACAACTGGAGCTTTCGCTGTTCACAGCAAGAATTCTCATCTGCTTAACTGAAGTAAGTCCGAAAGTATCGTTTGTCCCCCTTATCACGTCTTTTATACAATATAAGACAGTCTGCACAACCAGCACATGCAAATATGATATCAGTCGGTAACCATAATAACGAATAGATCATCCAACCTGAAAGGTGATTATTATGTAAGACTCCCGTGTCTGGGAACGTGCTGTAGTGCGCAAATACTCGTAACTGCTGGCTGCGTCACTCTTTGCATATATCCCAACACGACATGTCTTCTAAATTCAGAAGCATCTATAAACCGGACTCTTCTGAGCTATGTTCCTGCAAACAAGACTATCGATGCCTGGTCAGGCACACAAAATACAATATCTCAGGTACGGAAAACGGAGTTTAGAAACTTAAACAAGTCGCTTGATAATTTTGGAAAGTCGTGTTAAAAGAAAGCCACATTAAAATGGAGAAAAATGTTTGAAAATGAAAAGAAAACTTTATTTCTCCACAAAAAAAAAGATGGATAGAATTTACGCGAGAGGAATTATTCGCCTTAAACCAGACAGGCTTAAGAAAGAACATCTTGTAGGATAAAATGCTAAGTGAAAACAAGGGAATGGTTTTGATGTTGTCATCTCTTTATCGTTTTCCTTTTACTTACAACAGGGTGATGCACACAGCAACGAGGAAGTGAAACTAAGCGTACAGAATGCAGCGGAAGGGCGTAATGACGTGTGTTTTGTCACTTTGCTACAGACTGAGCAGCAGAAGTTCCTTTTAGTTTAATTGCGGGGAAACGTGGGGGTGTGCGTGCAGGACAGAATTAATAATTATAATTATAATGATGAGAGACTTTATTTATACACGTTCTGCCTCAACAGACTACTGGCAAATTACAAAGACAGCGCAAGTACGAGACTTAAGAGAGACGCAGCGGAGCATAGCGTGGACACAAGCTGTCTGCGAATACTGTCTTCGATAACAGAGAGCGCAAACCACAAAGCCAACCGCTTCACTACGTGGCCGACTATCTACTCGGGCTCCTTGTGGGTGGATACGGCCAAATTCATGAAGTGCTAACAAGAGGTAGCAATATTAAAAACATTAAAGTTCATGTTTGAAATGTGCGGTATGAAAGAAAATGTTTCGTCATTTTACGGAAAATTTCGTAATAAAAGAGGCAAGTAAATGCAACTTTATATTTCATAAAATGCTTGTAAACTTTCTACAGCACAAACTGAGGCGTTCGGTCTGTGTTTAAACATTAATATACTGATAGTTCAACAACCACTAATGTAAAAACATTCACTAGCTAACCAACCAACCAACCAACCAAACCAACCAACCAACTAAACCAAACCAACCAACCAAACCAACTAAAGCAAGCAACCAACCAACCAAGCCAACCAACGAACTAAACCAAACAACCAACCAAACCAAACCAAACCAAACCAACCAACCAACTCCATGGAGTACAATCCTTCCTCAGAAGCTAAACGGTCCTCAAGTAGTCAAGAAATCGCTCGCATTTTATGGAACCCGAAGGTTCATTACCGCATTCACAACAGCCCACCACCTGTCCCTATCCTGAGCTACACTATTCCAGCCCATGACCCGCCATTCCACTTCTTTAATATCAATTTTAACATTATCCTCCCATCTACGCCTGGGTCTGCCATGTGGTCTCCTTCCCTCAGGTCTATCCACCAAACCCCTGCATGCACCTCTCCTCTCCTCCATACATGCTACATGACCCGCCCATCTCCTTCTTGATTTGACCACCCGGATAATATTTGGTGAGGAGTATAGATCATTTAGCTCCTCGTTATGTAGTCTTTTCCAGTCCCCTGTTACCTAGCCCCTCTTAGTGTTTAATCATCACAAAGACATAATGAAAAGGGCCGTTGGGTAGCACGTCATAGGACTGACACCCAGACGACGATTATGATGATGATGACGACGACGACGACGACGATGCTGTTGCTGGTTTTGGTAAAGGTGATTTAAAACATATCTTCGCTTAATATCAGAACAGAAGTGTGCCCATCGTTGCAAACCCTCTGCCCTTGAAAGCCTATGTCAGGTATCCGAAACTACGTAAAATCTATGCTGCAAGAGCAGGCTGTCCCACAGGCAAGGTAAGGAGGGATGTATGGTTTGAGTTCAAGGTTACGTGCTGTATCAGGGCGACCAGCACAGCTACAATCCTCATGAATCCTCGTCAACTCCACTACACGACTCCTGTCACAAAATAATGGGCAGATCCATCACAAAAGACAGCTCTGAGAAATCACATACAGACCATCTAATCCATCAGGTACCACGTTAAGAGGTCACAGATATATTATACATTTCTGCGCATAATTTCTGCTGACCCAGATGCTTGTTAAATCCGTCAGACTAGCACCACGCAGCTGCTATGACGTCCTACCAATGTACACGCAGCGCTACCGCCGCAAGAAACTTCGGCGTCTTATGATAGTAACAAAGTAACGCGCTCACAAGTTCGCACGGTCATGTTGGTATTACCCATAACGGGTAACTGAAAAAAAATTAAAGAAACTGTGCGCCTTCTAGTGGAGTGTTTCCCAAACTCTTTTGCCTCCGGCCCCCCTTGTGGTTTCGAGAGGGGGGGGGGGAGTATCCTCACACCCTTGCTCACGTAAATACAGAGCATCCTGATTATAGGTACCAAAAATTAAAAATTTATATAATCATAAATGATTTTAGATAGCTACGAATACATGCCAGTAGCAAACGTAACAATGCATTGTATGGTTTGGCATTAAAAAGATTTTTGCTCGCTGTGTGGGTACAGGGTGTTTTTTAATTAGATATTGTAACGGTTATACGATTAAACATACCGCCAACTGAAGAAGCCCCTCAATTATTTTTAACGAAACATTATTCCTTTAATTAAAAAATTAGTGAACTTCACTGTAGTCATCACAGAAATGTATCCACGGATCCTCTGGGAACTGATCGCGGATCCCTTGGGACCCGCGGAGCACAATTTGGGAACCACTGCTCCAGTGGCATGAAGGTTCATACTAAGTTATAACACAGTACATGGAAATCCTCAACGCATTCATGATTATTTGGGAGGATAGACGCACGGACAGGATATAGGACTCTTTTTCCTTATGCAACAAGGGAAGCAGACCAAATCACATTCACTTTAAAATTAAGAGCTGAATAAACTTCGGAAATGCTTAATCCAGAATGACAATTTCTATTTCTATTTCTTTCTTTCTTTCTTTCTTTTTGCGATCTAATGCAAATAAAATACAAACTAGAATAACTTACTATGTACACATCCTAGGAACTGCCCTTCGCATTCTATTATTCATTTCATATGAATCATTCTCTCACTGGGGCACGCGGTGCGCACAGTTGGTTGAGTCGCAGGTTCGATTCCCGATGGTGTCATTGTAATTTTTCATTGACATAATCCTTCCGGCCGCACTAGGCCCTGGAGTCGACTCAGCCTCTAACAGACATAAGTACCAGGTATATTTCCTGGAGGGTAAAGGCGGCCGGTGCGTAAGGTTGACAACCTTAACACCTTCATGTGTCGAATGTTTTGAAATCTGGGAGCCTCAAACTCCTGGAACCCTCACGGCCTGTCCAGGCCTTCAGATGGATTGCTTTACTTTTTACCTTTTCATTCTCTCTCTCTCTCTCTCTTGTTGTAAACCCAAAAAAAGGGATTGGTTTGGTCTGATATCGAATGTGCGTAAGTGAATGTACACAAGCGAGACAAAGTAACGGAGAAGAGAGAAAATTACATAAAGAAAAACTTCTTAATTCTGCCGGCTTTACCTACAACATCTACTGTTAAGGTGATACAAGTGTTGCCCTAATCGGGGAAACAATAAACACTGATAAAACCAGAGGACCAGATGGTCCAGTCACGCGCCAGTAAGTACCATACACAAAGGGCTGCTTGGGAAAAGCGACTCCCTAGGTCATAAAATTAATGCGGAGTCATTACAACGTTAAATGTAGCTAATTTATCCCACCAAAGCATTAATATTTTTCAACACAATCCACCCGGACTATGATACACTGACCATCTTGGCATGAATTTAAAGATTCCGTCGTTGCATTCGCAAACATTCATGAACAGACACTGCCACTTCCTATTATTGTGGACTCGGAGGCCTCCCAAGTTACGTAAGTCGTCAAAACAATACAGTGAATGGTTCAGCAAGTTGCTGGTGAAACGACTACAACAAATCGTGTACCAGGTGTGCGGAGAGGGGTTGCACGGTCGTGCTGAAGGATCACACCTCACGACAGATCATTTGCTTGGGTCGCTGAAGCAACTCTTCGGAGGTTGCCGATTCCACAACGAGAAAGTGGAAATGGATCTTCGTGAATGGTCGTGAATGCAAGAGCCCCATTTCTACCGTGACCTAATATTTATAGCTCGGGCCAAGATAAGACAAATGCATCGATATGACGACGATTTATACTGAAGTGTAATGATACTCTAGTGAAAAAAAAAGAGCTAATCAACATCTAATGACTTCTCATTTAGTTTGTATGACCTAGAAAACACTTAAAACATCTTTAGCAACTTTTGACAGCTTTAATGACTTTAACATGGCTGCCCTGCTTCGGTACAGGATCAAATAGAGCAGTTTTTCTCAACCGCCGGGCCCTGGCGTCAGTTACACCGGGCCGAAAGAGATTCTCCTGGAATTGATAACGAATTTAAATGTAATTTTATATTTGTCAACATGACACACCGTACACATAATTGTACTAATACTCTTTATGATTACGCCATAATTAATTATTAATACTTATGTTAGTTTAATGTATGAACTTAAACAAATTTGGAAAGGTACTGACGAGTAAATCTGTTGGGACCGGGCCCTCGTCTTATGAAAAAAGAATTTACCGGGCCGCGGTCTCACAAAGGTTGAGTAACACTGCAATAGAGGACCTGGCGTGGTGTCGTTGACGAGTTTTACTGACACGCTGGATAACCGCCAGCTTCCCAAGTACGGTTCTGTACATGAGCTTAAGCTATGTGCTTTATGGTATAAGGAAAAACTTCTATATATAGAACACCTTTATTAGCAACATTTCGAAGTCCACGCGGTTTTACGTGAGTCACTCCACTTGTAATGCAGAACGAGTTGCCAGTGGACAATGGTAACCATGCACGATAAGTTTCAACAAGACAGAGAGGAAAGGCGCTGTCTAGAACGATTGGAATGGTGAAAGCGATGACGTTATGTCACGAAAATAAGTTAATGAAGAATAAAACGCCATTTTCCTGCCTATTTTTCAAGGCTAACCATGATAAGCATTAAATTACCCTACATGTCACCAGTACGTAGACTGGAGCACAGTATGGCAGCAGACTGTCAGAATGAATTCATGAAAAATGCAAACTAAGACTGCTGCAGAAACAGATGGCTAAACGTCACGTTTAAAACAGTCACATGTGGAACACGGGAATGACTTGCGAGTTCAAATTCCACGTCCAAATATTTTAAATGTTACGAATATATATCTTAATAAGACTGAGCAGAACACAAATACGTGGCGAGGGAACGATCAACATTAAGCAAGCATTTTTTTATCTCAGTATTTAACCAACTTGATGCACAAAATTTGTTTCACAATAAGTTTTATTTCATGCCTCTACATGTTTCGAGCATATGTGATAATCATCAGGAGGTCAAAATTGCATTACACGGCCTCTGGTATCATCAAACCTATAGGTGGCCGTCTCGTGCACCTATAGGTGTGATGATACCAGAGGCCGTGTAATGCAATTTTGACCTCCTGATGATGAGCACATGTGCTCAAAACATGTAGAGGCATGAAATAAAACTTACTGTGAAACAAATTTTGTGCACCAAGTTGGTTAAATACTGAGATAAATATACTGAGATTCACGGTCAACAAAACGTCAAAATTAAGCAAACAGTTCAGGATAAATTCAGCGCAATAAAAGACAGTTTCTCTTCACAGACTTACGCAGAACGTACCATTACACCCCAAGATACGTCCTCAGAATACTTAATTAGCAACACTATTCCATGCAAGAGGGCCTTTCTTCAGAAGTGACACTCGGACATCTGGCTAAGAAATGCCTAGTTTTTATGGAACCCGAGGGCTACTTGTGGGCTCACAAGAGCCCGCTCTGGATCGTAACCAGAGCTAATTAATTTCACACCATTTCAATTTTATCTTCCCATTTACGCCCAGGTCTACCTGGTGATTATTTTGATGTGATACTTTGCAAACTGGAACTTTCATTAACCTATACATACACTACGTGTTCCTACCTACCTTATCCCCCTTCGTCGCATTGCCCTAATAACATTCCATACGGATCACAGATTATAAAGCTCCTCATTATGTAACCTCCTCAGTACCTCTATTTCTACGTCTCTAAATTTCTGAATATTCTCAGCAGTCTCGTCTACAGCACTTCACTGTATTAAAACATTAATTAACATACGTCAAGCACAACTCGTATAAATAAAATAGTTGCGATTGACGTAAATTAATTAATGTTTTGGTATATTCCTAGCATATCGCGATGTCTTCCATCAACTTCACTATATGTTCTTCCCTTAGGTTGACAACATGTACAACAACATATACAATTACAGTTTTGAACATTACAATCCTTTAGACTTACAGATAAATGCCAGTAATGTAAAATATTCCGTAACGAATCGTATTCTCCGATTTGATCCGTCTCAATTAGTTTACGTAAGCTTCAAAGTCCCTACATCAAAATCGAACACGGAATTATAAGTCTAATGTCCGCGGCGCCACAAGCTCCGCGACCTGCTTTTATTCCTACCCTTTAGTGTCTGTTACACATGCAAAATGTATGGAAAGCCCACTGTGCAGGCTAAAATACAATTTTTTTTCCCGAATCCTATCACCACATGATGATGTCGTCTCTGAATTATGTCACCCAGAAAGATATCCGAATTACAAAAACGATGTATCATTCAGGTGATTCCAATACTGAAAATTTATTTAAAGATAAATAAGGATTAGAGACGTGTCTTCACACAAACATGCCTACATATATTTTTCTCAGTATTTAACCAACTTGATGCACAAAATTTGTTTCACACCTATAGGTGTGATGATACCAGAGGCTGTGTAATGCAATTTTGACTTCCTGATGATGAGCACATGTGCTCGAAACATGTAGAGGAATGAAATAAAACTTATTGTGAAGCAAATTTTGTGCATCAAGTTGGTTAAATACTGAGATAAATATACTGAGATGCACGGTCAACAAAACGTCAAAAATGCCTACATATGTAACAAATGTTCACAAAATGTAAATATCAGCGATATTTTAAGCCCGTTTTGCCACCCCCATCGTTTTGTGATGCTCTGCCTGTGTTACACTGCTACTGTCTCCGTATTTCTCACATTTTTATTGCCGTCATATAACAATCTTCATCAAACTGACTATAAACCCATTGCAATGTACTTATTTCTTTTACCCGATTGTCCCATTCCACTTCCGGCAACAGTTCCAGTTTAATATAAACCAATGAATGTAAAGCAAACAAATCATCGGTCAGTGAACCAAAAAAGCTTCAAAATAGTACGAATACAACATATTCCCCCCAGAGAGAAGAAGTTTAAACATGTTAACATGAATGTCATGTAGTCTACATGTGTCGTGCAAAGTACGGTTTGTTTACAAATTCAGTTTAATGCTCCTTCAGCAAGTGAACAGATTTGCGCGGCTGTGTTTAGGATCAGTGTTGTTGCAAGAAACAACACAACGGCAAAAGAAAAAGACAACAAACACCAATGCCCCAGTTTATCAAAGTCAGGCAAGTAACCACTCATCTTCAAAGAGCCTACTTTAATAATATCGGGAAATAGGGTTGTCTTGTTGTAGCGCTCCAACAGTCATTCAGGGGTCAAAAATCCACAAATCCGACACAGTGGCTTCATACAGTGGCGTACCGAGGGGGGTTTAATCCCCCCCCCCCCCCCCCGAAATTCCGAAGGTCCTCCAAAATCATGCCAAACTCAACCCGATTGTGAAAACTGTTAGAAATTGTTGAATTTAGGACGCCAACATCCCAAGATGTTCGGAAAAAAGGCAGTAAAATTCTAAAACTACCTAGGTTCCCAATTGTTTTACATTAGCAATGACAAATAGACTGGTTGTCATCATAAATAGTCTTAAAGTTCCAAAAATTAAGAAAATGTTACTATATGAAATGAAATTTCTTGTACCAAATTACAGCTGCCTCCAGAACCCCTGACTAAGGGGCTACCGCCCCCAGATCCCCGTTCTCTCTGTCCTCAACTGAATTTGTTGAACCCCCCCCCCCGAACAAAATTCCTGGGTACGCCACTGGCTTCATAAACACTGGAATATCGCCACCAAAAATGTCCTTAACATATAAAAACGAATTATCGGAAATTATTATGGACATAATTTTATACTGCGATAAAACATACGCCATCGAAATCTGTACTGCATTAACAAGATCAACATGTTCAACGCCCATGTGTTCGATGGGGGTGGAATCCCTGGACCAAGCATGTCTTGTATCGTAGCTTGCATGAGTCAATGTCTCAACATGCGCGAAATGGTCCCTGATTCAAACTCGTGTTTTATTCCGCGGACAATTTGTCCGTCTGGCGCCAGTAAGCTATCTGCCCTGATTGCACCACAGGGTGTTTTATTTACGTGTCAGTACTCATCTCGCTCACTCAGCAGTCATTGTGATCAGAATCCCGGATCGGTTTTACTATGACAGTCATGCATGGCCTCACAGCCAAGTTACTCAACACCTTTCCAAGCATACTGCGAGGCCGGGTACGGCAATCCGTATGGTAACTAGACTATGAGCTGGACGATCCAGGGTTCAAAGCCCGGTAGAGGAAAGAGATTTTTCTCTTCTCCAGTCCCAACTGGCTCTGGGGTCCACCCAGCCTCCTCTTCAACGGGTACCGAGTTCTTTCCCGAGGGTAATGCGGCCGGGGCCTTAAGTCGACCACTCAACTACATTTAGTCCCCCAGTTAAAAATGAGTGAAACTATAACTATACTCCCCCCATACGACTTCACGGCGTGGACATGGGTCACTTTACATTTACACTTTTTCTTTCGCATTTTACGTTACCTTTCGAACATATATGTATCGTACTTGCAGCCAGCAGATGGCTTTTTGTCTTAGTATTTGGCCTTGTGTAAACGGTTGGGATCAAGGGTAAAAGTAAGGTAAGGTAAGTGCACACTTGTACAGGCACTTAGGCTCTGTACAGGCCGTACGACCCATAGGGGGAGCAGAGGTATCGCTTTACTCTTTCTTGATCACGGCACTAGAAGGGGGTGAGGGGTCAGCGTCACGCCCCGGCCGCTCTTTACCCCGGGAAAGACCCGGTACCCATTGTACAGGAGGCTGGGTGGGCCCCAGGGCCGGTCTGGACATGTGCGGAAAATCTCGTCCCCACCGGGATTCGATGGGATCAAGGGTACTTTTCGAATACTAAGCCGGCACGACAATCCCTAGACTACAGGGAGGGGAGAGGGGCTGATAATATCCAGTCATAATGCTGTTACGGGCCTGCAGCATCATACAGAATATAATATAATATGAAAGGATGATCACGAACCGTGACCGGCAACAAAAATGGACAGGGGCTCATCGTAAACTAAGTGCGGTGGGGTCGAACTGGCTGCGAAAGGGGCGTCCCCGAACAGCTCGCGTAACTGAAGACCTAATTTCCGCGCAGAAATAAATTTAAAAGAGGGCTGATACGTTCTCAGAACGTAAAAATCTCCTATTATTGTAGCGTAATTTTCCATTTAAACATACTTCTTAGGCACAATATAAATACTTAATCAACTTTATCGTTTGGGTTCGCATCATATCAAATTCGCATAAACTTGTAACAGCACTGAACGCCGGCACATACGTCAGAGGTTTGAGAATAAACATGAAAACCTTCGCCTGAACTGCAGTTCTCCTTGCCAAAATTCTGAACTTAGAGTTTGGAAATACGAAGTTGAAGTGCGAACTGGTGTAAATCTACGTTCAGCCACTTCAAGGACTCACAGTAGGCGTATTGCTAGCACTGTGCAAGCCTTTAATTGACATGCACAAAAACAAGTTCTGGCAAAATTATGTCCCTTTAATGTTTCCAACACCTTGGAACAGCGCCTGTCAAAGAGACCTACTGCCAAGGAAAATAAACTACATATTCTACTGACCTTTCTACTGCAAAAATTCGTAAGAAAATACAAAGCTCTGCATATAATTGGAAGTAACACATTGCCAAGAAAAATATACTACCCATTTCACTGACCTTTCCAGTACAAAATTTCTCAAGACAATTTGAAAGCTCCGAATATAATTTGAAGCGGTCTTTCAAAACTGAATGCCCATGAAAACTCATTTTTCAAGCGACGACAGGTTCTCAGAATATAAAACACATTTTAATCAGTGGCATGCAGTGTAACAGGCGTCGTCATGCGTGTTACGTTGCGAACTCTTGATATTCCACTGCGTGAAACAAGGAGACTGCATATGAACATTACGTGGACAACTACAGTGTTCAGGCGAACTGCAGTTCCTGCAGAACACATCGCTCATTTGCAACAGTGTCACAATTCAAAATGTGTGATTTTTCAGGAGAGACTTTTAAAGGGTTTGAAGTGCTATTATTTTCTATGAGTGCAACGACGACACAACTGCTCTCCAGCGGCGAGGTTTGCAAACTGCGATATGACACTATACCTGTTCAAAGTGCACCTGCAAACGTTTCTTTCTATACCAATAACTCAAAAATGCCAAATTTTGAGTTGTGACTCTCTTGTCGCAAATGAGCGATAAAAACCACTCTGTTCGTCTGCAAGCATATGGCAACTCGAAAGCTTATCTTCATGAAACTGATACTGGAGAACTGTCAAGCCGAGATCTGAGGTTCTTACATTGGTGGTGACCAAGATTCAGGCCTTCTAGGATACGACACCATGGACTGTATATTCACTATGTTTCGGTGAACCCTCTGTACTCAGAGATTTCTTTGTTCCTGTCCATGGAAGCAGCAAGCTCCTCCGAAGCACCGGTCACTGTATACAAATCGACAGAGCGTAATATCCCAGAAGACATAAACCTTAATTATTTGTCGCGCCGTATTAATTTTGGCTTAAATCGGACAAACACAAAGAACAATTAGGCCTAAACGAAGCACCTGGTTGCGTTTCTGAGCACGTCTCCAAGTACAGTACATACGCCTACCGATCATCCCACACACAAAACGAAGGGAAGTCTTGTTTACTTTTAGACTATATTGAAAGTAGGTCTGTTTTATTCTCTTTATGTAATGGTAGGTTTCACCCTTTTTTATAGGCCACGAAGGCTCTTAGGGCGAGTAGAGGTATAGCTCTACTCTTTCTAGGACCTCGGCACTAGATGGGGTGGGGGTCAGCCCCGGCCACCTCTACCCCCCGGAAAAGAGCCGGTACCCATTGTACAGGAGGTTGGGTGGGCCCCAGGAGCGGTCTGGACGGGTGCGGAAAATCTCTCTTGATGTAATGCTGCATTAAACTCTGACTTTGAAGCCCGTTTTAAGAAGACACGCAATATTTTCGAAACACGGAAGGCTATCAAAATGGATTATCATGAAGTCGACGATTTATCACAACCATCGCTTCGCCTGTATAGGTACTGCATTATTTGTTAATTTGATGTGTATTGGACCGTGCATCATTGTGATAACTGAACAATGAGAACCAACTAGATGCCACTTATTATTTTATTGTGCTTCTTATAGGTTCAACATGTTTCGGGCACTACTATGCCCATCATCAGAAGCGCGCGACTATGATGTTGATTGCCACATTGGTCGTTTCGTTCTTGGTTTGCTGTATGTTGCAGCCCGGACACCACTCCAGCCTAACCGCACCTAACCTCCAACCTACAGCAAACCAAGAACGAAACGACCAATGTGGTAATCAACATCATAGTCGTGCACTCCTGATGATGGGCATAGCAGTGCCCGAAACATGTTGAGCTTATAAGAAGTACAATAAAATAATGAACACCTAGTTGGTTCTCATTCTTCTGTTATGAATTATTTGTTGTTTCTTCTTCTTCTTCAAAAGCTACATCATTCCAGAAACCCAAGTTCATATTAATGACACCAATCACCACACCAAACTCTTTCTGTACGTCTATACGCAGAGGTCCTGAAACGCCATTCAACTTAAACCAAAGTACATAATGTGGACAGTCACCATTACTACAAACAGGCAGACTTTTACTGCAAGTGTAAACATTATTGTTTTGAAAAAGTTCCGTCATTTTGGGCCACAAACAAATTTCAAGTTCACTGAAAAGCCTTGTATCCTGTATTCAAAACATTTAATTTAGCTTCTTTGTGTTTACCTGGCAACTGGACTATTAAGGTGTAACACAATACGGTCAGTAGATGGAGTAATCCAGCCGCTGTCCCAATCGCGCGACGCCAACCTATGCAGCCGAACCCACGACGCCCGAACCTCACTAAGAATACGGTGTCGCTTTGCCCCTCTTTAAATGCGCCTGTTCCTGACTGTGCTGCTACTTGGAGACGTCATTGCTAGTGTCGACACGCCTATCCAAAAACAGCGACGAACTGAAACAGCTGCATCTTTTATACCGTGTATTTGGGTAAGTCTTGTATAATACGAAGCCACTAAAACGCACGTCAGTTCTGTACACCACTTCCTTAACTTTCAACTCCTACGCACTTCGGTCGCGCCCGTATATCATTAGGGAGATCTATAATATACATAACAATAACATCCGTGTTCTTGAAGACGGTCGGTCGCGGCCGAAATACGATGGAGTCAAAAATAAATGATAGGCAGGTCTGATGTGTCGTTTGATGGTTTTATGTCGTATAACACAGTTTAGCGTATCTGACAGGCTGTTGACAGAACGTGATATTCCGCAAAGGGTGAGCAGAGCGTAAGGATAACATGACATAGTTATACAGTCTGCAAGTAACGACAAATGTGCGTACGCGTTCAGAGGTGCCGCAGTTGGTTGAGGTACTGGGCCACAAGACGGGAGGTTCCGGGCTCGATTCCCGGTACGGTCCTTGGAAATATTCAATTGATCTAGTCCTTCTGTCCGCATTCAGTAGCCCTGACACTCAGCCTCTAATAGAAATGAGTACTAAGGGATTGCCTTGGAGGTAAGTGTGGCCGGCGCGTAGAGCTGTCAAATCTGATGTTCTAGTTTGCCGAATGGCACAGTACAGACGGAAGCCCAGCACTCCATCTTTATTACGAGTCTTCATGACTTGTTATGGGAAAGCTTTACTTTTACAGGCCGAGAAAGACATCTTGAATGAAAGACTGAATAAAGATCTTTATTCAATACAAATGCATTTACAGCAGCCTTCTTTTCAGTCACCGTTGTGAGAACCTGGTGTTTATATAGAACAGAGGTTAAAAAATTAGGCAATGAACCATCAGACGCCGAGATCTTGACTCTGCCTTCCATCAATAAAAGGGTGTGCCCCTCTCCAGCCGTGCTGTTGGAAAGAATGAGGCCACTAGTCACCTGTAATATCGCCCCAGAAGTCGGCTGATTTCTCTAGCACGGCTTTGATAATTATGAGGGTTAGACGCTGATTTAAAATGCTAATTACAGACACGGTTATTACAATTCGCACACTTCCTCTGCAAACATTTCAGACCTCTCGCACCTTTCGTTATCCCCTGTAACCCTCCAGATCAACAGCAACCATCTGTTCTTTCGCAAACCTTCAACCTCAGTTCGTGTTATGGATAAACAAAACTGTTTACAGTCAGGCCAGTTTGTTGGGATGACATTCATGCATCTTAAAATCCACTTCTAGTGACAGTAAATGGTGACGTAACATAACCACTTTCTTATCCTAACCAATATTGAATCATGGAACATGTGATGGAGATATTAAAAACACAATACACAAGGGGGGGGGGGAGGGAACACAAACAACAAAAGCGTTGCATGGAATGCTATGGTACAAACACTGACTAAAAAAACTGGGGAATAAATCAGGAAAGTAGAATGTGATTAAACACTTTACAATCCAATTAATGCACATATATAATTCGTAAATAAAATTAAAACTATAAAATATTTAAAAGTGCTCCAACATGTTTCGGATCACAGAGAATCCATCATCAGGGAGCCTTGTACAGTGCTTGGCTAAAATTACAAGAACGGTTCTATCGTGTCCGTTGACATGGACGTGGTCGGTGTTATGACAGCATAATCTGACCCGTTGTCCGTGTGTGTAGTTCACTGTACAGGAAGGCACTAATGCCTTCCTGTACAGTGAACTACACACACGGACCAGTGACAGAATATGCTGCCATAACACCGACCACGTCCATGTCAACGGACACGATAGAACCGTTCTTGTAATTTTAGCCAAGTACTGTACAAGGCTCTCTGATGACGAATCCTCTGTGATCCGAGACATGTTGGAGCACTTTTAAATATTTTATAGTTCTAATTGTGTCTACGAATTATATACGTGCATTAGTTGGATTATAAAGTGTTTGTCATTGATGCACGGTGCAAACATGAAGATTGAATGTGATTATTTAAGATCTATTCAGGTGGCAGAGGAAGACAGAGGAGAAATGAAGCATTATGGAAAAAATGGACGTTACACCGTAAGCCATGAGAACAGAAAAGAGGCCGATGAGAATGACGCATCGCGTTGAAGGAATGGTAGAGGAATTATCATTCAAAATGTGCTGCACTGATTACCACAAGAAACAACAAGACGATAACAGCCCAAAAAAGTACCTAGGCTTTGAGAATTTGACGGAAGCGCACAAACTGAAGAAAATACCCTTGACCTGAACTTAATGTACGAAGACAACACAGAACACAGAGGCTGTCATTATTCTCACTATTAGTTTTTCTTCTTCTTCTGCGTCTCCATTCCCTTGGTCTCATTCTTCTCCTACGCCTTTTCATGTTCCTTTTGGTCTTGTTATTCTCCATTTTCTTAATCTCTTCTTGGCTTTTTTTCGTATTCTTTCATACTTATTCCATTCCTTTTTCGTCGTCTTTGTGTATATCCTTTTTATTTTCTTCCTTATCCGTATTTTTGATGTCTTCCTTCTGAAGAGAACTAGAAATAGCTTAGCGTAGACGGAAGGAAAATAGTGCAATGTATCCTGAAACACGGTGTGAAGCTGTGGTCTTCAAAATAGAACTGGATAGAAAGACCAGTGGTGGACTCTTATGACGAAGACATTCGACCTTCGTGTCTCACAAAAAAACAGGGAATTTCTCATCAAAAATAATTCGATTCCATAACTGATACTCTAAACCTACAGGAGCCTGTTGATAGTTTCAGTTTTCGTCTCTCAAACACTCCCTCTTCTTTCTCCAACGCGCAGTGTGGAAATCCCTTGTATATTAATCGTAGTGCGTTAGAATGAGTTACAAAACGTGTGTACAGTGATTAACAGGCCTTGACGTTTGGGCGAGGTCATATGTCCGAGAATTGATAGTGGGCAAACTGCACTAAATGCGAAGGATTTATGGAATTATGCAATGCACAAATAATGATACACATGTTCTATTAAAATAATAATTAATTGTCGTCACCTTATCTTCAGACACATTTCCAATTTTTTTTATCGAACTGCTGGGTACATCGAAATGATCTGCAACTTGAACTTTTGCCAAGGAGCAGACCATTCCCCCAGAGAAGAATTAGACGTAATTTAGCGTGGGAGTTGTCAGATGTTTTCTAAGAAGTGCAACAAACTGAAGCGTACGAAGCGATGGGAATCCTTCATCGCTCAGTGAACTAGTGGGTTTCAATGTTACCATAAAACAGGAAGTGAATAAATTTATGTTCAGTTACCGGGTCATAACACTGCAAACGGGAAACATTGGGTGGCGCCTCGAGATGACTGATCTCTGTCAAAACAGACGCCCCTGCAGCCTTCCCTTCGAGGACGTGCTGTGATACTGTGCATATATAGGGCCAGAGGTGGGGATGAGGCATCTCCAACGAGCACTGTTCTAGGTCACGCAGGATCTCGCGAGGTGCCGGGAATCACAATCAATACCGACAGCCAGGCCGCCTACCAACTCGCGAGCCATACCAGCGATGTATATTCCTGAGATCGGACTCTAGTCCTCTAGAAACAACTTCATTCCTACTGCTTGTTCAGGTGTTTGTTCCCACTTTATTTTGAGGAATGTGCGAGGAATGGAATCAAGTCTCATAGCTGAAGTTGGAACCCAGTTAGTATTAGCAGTATTATGTGCGACAGCTGTTATGTTAGCGAACATCGCATTTCTGCTGTCCCCGGATTCAGTTCTCGGTTTGGAGGTTGTCCTGGTTGACATAATTCGTCGTTCTCTTCAGACCTCCCAAGAATTTTCCTGAAGGAACTGCAAAGTGTCGAAGAAGGTCTCTATTCTTCCTTCCCACATCATCATTCGGAACTATCAGTCTGTCCTACGCCGTCATTCAGGACTATTCTTCCGTCTCACATCATCATTCAGAACTATTCTTCTGACCCACGCCGTCATTCGGAACTACTCTTCAGTCCCACATCATTATTAAGAACTACTATTATTCCATCCCACGTCATCATTCAGAACTATTCATCCGTCCCACGCCGTCATTCAGAACTATTCTTCCGTCCCACGTCATCATTCAGAATTATTCTTCCGCCCCACGTCATCATTCAGAACTATTCTTCCGTCCCACGTCATCATTCAGAAATATCATTCCGTCCCACGTCATCATTCAGAACTATTCTTCCGCCCCACGTCTTCATTCGGAACTATTCTTGCGTTCCACGTCATCATTCGGAATTATTCTTGCGCCCCACGTCTTCATTCGGAACTATTCTTGCGTCCCACGTCATCATTCGGAACTATTCTCCCGTCTCACGTCAATAAGAATTATTCTTGCGTACCACGTCATCATTAGGGAACTATTCTTCCGCCCGACATCACCATTCGGGAACTATTCTTCCGTTCGAAGATAACCCCTATTCCCTAGACGCAAGCACGCACGCACGCACACACACACACACACACAAAGAATAGTAAAATAAACTACGAATTATAAAAGGCGATGGAAGTCTTCTTCCGCCTATCGCCTGGCAAACAGTCACCGACGTTTCCAAAGGAACGTAGTACCTTCACCTTCATGAGTCACCAGTTACTTGTTGACTCAGCGTAACGTCCCAAAAGACTTCATCTTCAGCAACACCGCTGTGATAACCTCAAATCTCGCATGAACTAAAGCTTAATAAGGTTTTGCTGCCAGGTAAATGTGTTAATAGCAACCACTCGTCGTGCGTCACTTTCGAAACATCCAACTCGACGCATACCACAAACGTTGTACAACACACTTTGGGCATCGTACTCGAGCGAAGAACACTGCAAACAGATCTGTAATACATCGAGATGCGAAGGAAGTGCTGAGTATAAAGCCTCAATCCAAGAGAAACTAACTAAACAGGACAGCACAACTGTTAGTAGAAAAGCCGAGACTCACCTTTTCGAAGTCCTCTTCGAGACGTACCACCCTCTCCAGCTGCAAGAACAATTCTTCTTCCTTTTCATGCATCTCCAGCTCTTTCGTCTCCAGCTTCCGCTCCAGTTCCTGGCGAGCCCGAGTCAGTCCGTCCCGTTCAGCCTGTAATAATACCACCTGCTTAATGTCTGCACAGTACAGACACAACACTCAGGGTAACAAGGACATGACTGCTATTTTGGACACCGTCCGTCGTCTCAGGCTGAACACCCCACAATATTTCGGGAATATCTCCGTATTCAGGTGGCTAAACGTATCAGAGCAACGTGTGACAGGAACAATGTAACTCCGAAAGCGACAGCCCTTGAGAAGCTACGCACCCTTAGATGGTGAAACAGTCCTCCGCCTTTTGCGAAAACCAAATATTCATCACCGTACTAAAAAAAAGTCTCGGGGTCATCCGTAGACAAGTTCAATCCAGACTACACTTCCACACCGTATTTCTAGGAGACCTCACGTACACAATGGTCTCCGAACTGGTTTCTTCTTTTCGGGTTTTCGACTAAAACTTTCTACCGATCTCCCCCATCTTCATGCGCGCTGTGCGTCTCGCCCATCTCATCCTCCTAATCACCCTAATAAATCCAGCTACAGTAAACATCATGCAGCCCCTCATTATATCACGTTCTTCGTACTTACGTTATTACTTGTCTCCCATGTTCAAACATTCTTCTCAGCAATGAGCCCAAACTTTCAGACACTTTTAATTATGTGTTTCGGGTAACATCACATTTTTGCGTGTTTTTTGTTTTAGGTAATTAGATACGAATTAATACCAAAATTAATTATGGACTGGATACCACGGGAGAGTAGGAAAAGAGGACGCCCAAGAAAAACGTGGATGGAAGGAGTACAAGCAGCCATGATAACAAGAAATTTAGAACCAGATCAATGAAGAAACAGAGAGAAATGGCGTTTGGTTTCCGGAAGACGGCGACAGCTGTTAAAAAACCGGACAGATAGATACGAATGGGGGAGGAGGAAACAGTTACTGAACCCAGCGGTAACGAATATATCCAAACATACCGGTTCTTAATCTCCTGGAAGGTAAAGTCGGCCGGAGCGTAGAGCTCACCTTACCATCCTCATGTGCCGTCGTCTAGAAATTCTGGAAGCCCCAACCTCTCGGAGCCCTTAGGGCCTGTCCAGGCCTGTAATGGGAGACCTTATCGGTCCTTAACTTCTTCGTGAAAAGTGGTTTTCATCTGAGGTCTCCATTTGCCTGAGATGTGACGCCACGTCACGCATCACCCAGAGACGCGGCGTCACGTCCCAAAAGAGCGAATACCTCAACTGCACGGCTGCCAACGCCTAAAAACTCGCATACTTTTAATTTGTTACTGTCGTTCCCAAATATCAGAACTCTCCCTAGTTTCCGAAGTATTTTATTATCTTGAAATTACGATTCGCCCCGCGTTCTAGTGGCTAAATCAGACGCATGTCCTATACAACGTACCAACTGTCAAAAGTCCAATACAGGTTTTGCATATTTTCCTTTAATCGAAAAAAAACCACAATGACGCGATGTCTTCAGTGCTCTCCTTCATTCTAATGTTAATAATTATTTTATCTTCAAATACTGAGCGATACTCCGTGTGCGAATTCACAAGAAGGACTTCCACGATGCCACAATGCATGTGCACAGCACTTTTATCCAGAGGCAGTACACGCCAGGAATCACAGCTGATGGACAAGGGCGCAGGGAACAATACGAAGGCGTTATAACGGATAGAGCACTTCAAGTGAACGTACGAACATCCACTAAATCTCCAGCAGAGGAGTTTGTAATGCCAGCAGATGTGTTAATTTCTCAAACTAACATTTACGTTAATTTAATTAATTCCATCGTTCAGGCCTTCTGACATGGCATGTCAACAGGCAACATTCCCCTTAATAGCAAATAAACTATTTCACAGGAATCTTCCATAATAATACAACCCCGGACATTCAAAATACCTTCAAATTAGCATGCTTTCTTTATACAGAGTGAATAAATTGAATACACAACGACATCGTCACATCGGTGTAGGGATATCACGTGGATTTCAAATACGAAAATGGGTACGATACGAATATTCATTATTTAAGTCATAAATAAACAATTTCTGCGTCCCCTTAAGGTCAGGCTTTTCTTTGCACAGTTCAGCCCATGCGAAGTTATTAACTAATATGTCCTCTCGAACATAAGTTCCGTAATAACTTTAATTTATTAATGCTGACAACAATACTGTTCTCTGTGCCTCTCTATTTTCCCACTTAGGCCTACAACTAACCGTATACACAAATTTTCCTAAATTTCTGAAATGTGTAATCTTGGCGTATCCACCAATTTTATTTACATACAGCTAGCTACTTCCTGTTCAAAACTTGTTCTCTCTAACTATGCGTCTGCAAACAATTTACAAGTACATAAATGCCATTCTCCTCAACTCTGTGTAATTGGCATTCCCTCCACCCAATCCCTTAATCCCCCAACTTCCAAAGCCCACTTTTAACATGACTATGAATATTCAAACTAGACGGCTGCAAAATTAGCAACAAATTCGGAACACATTTGCGCTCGTTCTTCTTAGTGAACTGAAAAATTCCCTAGGTAGTTGTGTGGACAGCACGGTAAGGGATGAATGAAAATGCTGTACATATACAAGTAAAGGGTCCTTGCAGTCAGTGATGCTGGTCCGTAACGAACTAAGTTTGTCCAACCGATTTTCTTTGCTGACCGCATCGCAGCACAAAACAAATTATATAAGTTCGTCGTGAAAACAGAAGGAAATCAACATATAAAAAAATTATTTAAACCTGCTTACACCAAACAGCGTCTTTATATGTGCACACAAATAAACACGTATGTGTACTCACAACTTGCATTACTACACACATTTCCTTTTCATAAAGTGAACGGTTCTTGAAATGCATGACATTACTTAAAAAAAGAGGGTAAATCAAGTCCCGTTACAGGCCCGAGGTGCCCAGAGGGTTCCAGGAAGTTAGGTTCCCAAACTACGTGACAATGGCCCAGGATGGTGGTAAGGTTGTCAGCCTTAGGCACCGGCCGTTTTTACCCCCAGGAAATCCTCCTGGTACTCATTTCTGTTAGAGGCTGAGTCGACCCCAGGGCCATAGTGCGATCGGAATGATTTTATGTCAATGAAAAATCCTCTGACACAAGCTGGGATCGAACCAGCGACCTTCCGATT
>Ga0123354_10002766_pt1 | contig 23575 bp, 23 predicted proteins | sample TergutLab28metaG_2_FD_97872 | JGI IMG/M metagenome (GOLD analysis project Ga0123354, IMG submission 97872) | Labiotermes labralis P4 segment gut microbial communities from Petit-Saut dam, French Guiana - Lab288 P4 | ecosystem: Host-associated > Arthropoda: Insects > Digestive system > Gut ... | reverse complement strand
GTAACCTCTAATCGGTATTGTGAAATGTTAGAGAACTTCCTTCGGCCCAGATTGGAGGAATTTGATGATTCACAGGACTTTTGGTTTCAGCAGTATGGGGCCACAGCCCACACAGCTCATTGTTCACTGGGAATTTTGAGAGATGTTCCCAAGTCGACTCATCTCCTTACGAGGCGATATCGGGTGGCCCGCGCACTCGCCCGATTTGACCCCCTACAATTTTTTCCTGTGGGGATACCTCAAGGCCGAGGTTTATAAATATCGGCCTCAAACCCTCAAAGCACTTAAGGACGCTATTCGTGAGGAAGTTACTACCATTCCCCCAGAGATGACCAACATAGTGTTGGAAAACTTTAGAGAATGGCTTCGGCAGTGCATCACGAATAACGGCCGCCACCTGAGTGATGTTATTTTCAAAACCTAATGGGGAAAAAAACTAGTTTGTAAGTACTTTTTGAAAATATAAAGTTTTTTTCCGTAACTTGTTTCTTTCGTTTTTTATTACCCTTTGAAATATGGGAGTCCATTCTGCCGCAACCTGTATAAAACAGAGTGAAGTTTGGTGCTTGCACACATTTCCAACCTTGCATTAAAATTGTAAACAGTGTCACATCTTTTTTTGATACATAAGATTTATTATAACTGCTACAGATCCATGACAAGATTTGTCAAAACAAAAACACATCATTCACACTTGAAAACAGCAACAATATTAAAATGGAGAGATTGTGAAATAGTTACAGCATGTGTGTATATACATACATGCACATAGAAACAGAGGTTGAGTTGTGTCCCTGAGTACAGGAAAACATTAACTCAGCACGTATGGGTTTATGAGCCAAAACTTCAGGTGCATTACTACAGTTGAGAAGTGAGCAACTGAATGGCCACTTGCTAAGTCCACTGTTATTACAAACGAAGCCCAGATGGTATCTGTGCACTTGTAAAATTTACTTAGCTGAACTAAGAGTATTCATTTGCAACAATTTTATGAGTTTTTAATGTTTTGCTGACTGTGCATCTCAGTATATTTATCTTAGTAATTAACCAACTTGATCCACAAAACTTGTTTTACAGTAAGTTTATTTCATGCCTCTTATTGTAAAAAAATTTTGTGCATCAAGTTGGTTAATTACTAAGATAAAAACTCTTATGAGTATCCATCCCAGAAATGATCTCTGTGCAGTTCACAAAGTTGTCTTTAAGTGACCTTACAGTGCTCTGAGTGCATGTCAGATCAGATAATACATGTTTTTGGAAGAAATAAATTCTGATTACAATTCAATTAATCCCAACAAAATGATATGCAGAATTAAGTGAAAATGTACAGGGAAGTTCGCCATAATTGCAGGAATTCAAGGGTATATGTTAATATTTCAAGACGAGCTTTGTTGTGTGTCAAATATTTGCAGCAGGTGCAAATCCTGCACAGAAGCTGGAGGTCACCACTTCCCAGACTTCCCATGAAATAAGGCCAGTTCAACTGCAGGTGAAAAGTGGACTCTGAATTCTTGGAGGATGCAAGTTCCCAGAATAAGTGTCATGCTGAGGGACACACAACAACTAGAAACAAGACCACTGTGCATGTGCATGTGTATGAACATACACAGCATGCATATTCTGGCATGGAAAGCAAATGTAGCTATCAAGAACATTGGCCAATTATAACGCTTTTGTGTTGCTATGGATAACAGGGCTAAGTCACTAAATGTCACTTATCAGGAGAAGAAAATGCAAGTTTGTATGTTTATACAGTAATGTAATGTCAGTGGGTGGAAAGTATTGTACCTTTGTCATATAACTTTGTTTTCACTTGGGAAATTTTGCAGTGCATTTATCTTATCTTAATTGCTGTTTGACTTAACACTGCTCTCTGTAACATCATACACTTGTTCCGCTTGTCACATTTCATACAATACTTTAACTGTGTATTATATGTGTATATGTACACCATTCTAAAAATCAAGAAGCTAGTTAAATGATACCCCTTCAGCAGTTTTGCTGAACACATTCCTCCATAGCCCACAGTAACATACTGTTTTACTGCAACATTTCACAATAATCGGACATGACACGTCCACTGAAGTATTGAAGTTTAAGCTTACACTCAGGTTCATTACAACATAAATTATGGAATGGCTGTGGTTATGATCACATAGAATATTGTCAATTGCAGCACCCATCATAAGAATAATTTTAAAGCAGTCTATACCTGTGAATAATGTTATCTGCAAATACAGGTATCCCCCTGGTTGTGAGTTTCCAGGTTTCTGCAGCAGTGTAGCAGAGGATTCCATCATTCTTCTGGGACATGATGCTGTGTAATATCACAGAAAAACGGGATCCTTATTCCACAAGTTATGCAGTAGTTGCACTCTCAAATATGATGAAGTAAGTTGAACTGAGTCTCGCTTCTTGCTCCTGGTACGGCATCCAGTTAACGTCATCCAAATTTGGTCTTGGAACTCATTTCCAGACTTATGGTTTTGTTGGGTGAGTAAGTTTGAAGTTACAGGATGTAACATTTTTGCAGCAGTGCAGTTAAGGATTCCGTTCTACTGGGATATGCACCCACAACATCAGGTAATTGGTTCCTGACTTGAAGACAATGTAGTTGTCTCAAAATGTCGGGAATTGATTACCAAGTGTTGTGACATACCAAAAATGAAAAGAATCCTCAGTTTCAAAGTTGTTTTCTTTTAGGTTTTGACTACCCATAACACTTTTATGCTTGGTTTTGTTGTGCTGCACTAGGATAAGCCACTTCCAGTACATTTTAGTAATGATATATGTAAAGGGATACCTCAACCTCACACATCTGGTGCAGATGATTACACCCACTGCAGCATTTGCTTCCTATGTGACCACATCCCTGGTAAGATCCTTTGTTTAGCACCTTAATTTCATAAAACCTGTCTGATACAAAAACATTACAAGAAACAGACATTCGTCATGTGGTGGCACATCAGAACAGGACAAGGACAGTAAAACAAATGTGAAATCATTAACTGGTACAGAGTTTAAGAGAGCGCCACCATATGACAACAGTATGACAATATTGAAATACATGCAGCAAAACTTCCTTGCTTGTTAATTTCACTGTGGTAACATAACTGTTGTATAAACAGAAATAATAATTACAAATACAATTTATATCAGTGTTAAATTTCAGCAAGGCATCTAATTCATATACTGCAAAATCAAAGTAAATTTTCTTATCACCATTGTCTACATTTAACTGTAATAAATGGTTAAACATATTTCTTACCACGTATTTAAGTGTTAAGACTCTACTTCCTCCCGTTCTACCATTTCGAAGTCTTTCCCTGTTTGAGATTTCTGGCTGTTTTCAGATTCACTCTCTGAATTGTCTGTGACCTTTCCATCTACAGCTTTCCCTTCTGCGTCAGGTGGCCTGACAACAAGTCAACACAAAATTTTATAGTACATTGTCTGACGGCAACCTTGGTCCAGTATATAACAGGCACTTCAATTAGTCCATCATCACAGCAAAGTGTTACAGTCCTGGAATGCAATTTTCCACAAGACTCAACAGATGTTCCTATAGCACAAAAGTCAAATTTTCCAGTACATCAATTATTCCAGGTAATATTCTGCGAAGTGCTATAAGAGTTGTAACATAACAAAATGCTATTATGATGATGTGACCACGACACCCAAGTCTGAGGCACAAATATCACATACTGTATGTGACTGAAGGCTTTACCCCTTCCACATTACTCTTTGAAGGGTAACTGATGTAACATTAACAACTAACTACAAATGGTTGAATGAAACTGTGATGTTCACAGACCAAAGCCTAAGGATATGACCTAAGGCATCAATTTACTAGGGACAAATAGCACATATCTTACCATTAACTTAGAATCAGGAAAGATTCTATGGTATTTGATCATCTTACTTGTGGCACAGAATAACACAGCAGGGACATTTTATATAGATTCTGGCAATACATGATCATGCAATTATACTCTATAACTGTCACCTGACTTAATGCAATAGTTTTCATTTCAGTATTTAAGCAACTTATGCTTCATATTTTACATATTCTTCCCGACGATGGCTAAGCCTGGCTAAGCATGTTGCATGAACAGTAAGCTGACAGTTGTTTCTCCCTGACACACTGTGTAGAGCAAAATCTCCTTTCAACATACACCAGAATAATGAACTTTCAGTACATTTTTTTACCTGGTCCCATGAATTTACTACTGCTTATACTGGTACTTACTTTTCTTCTTCTGTTCTGTTAGCATCCTCCTTTTCTGTCACTTCTCCCTCCAAATTTTCTTCTTCATTATCAGAATCTTTATCTTTCTTCTTCTTTTTTGCAGACTTTTTCATTACTTCAGTATTTTGACCTTTATACTCATACTGGAAAGGAATGGTTGAAACAGCTAATCACACAGTGAACAAGACTGCAAAGGCTGAACTCCATAATGTAATTCACAAAACTGCCAGGGGTGTTCTTTCAAGTTTATTGGTGTAGCTGAAGAATGCAACACTGTCATTGAGCGAACAGTTCCTGACATTTCAAAGGATCACAGTGCCTCTAGTCCAAGAAGAACAGTGATACAGGAAAAAAGTGAGTTATATTGGAGTAGTAGCTGTGGACAGTGGGTGACAGTCAACTGGGGAAGATAGTGGGAGGACCCTCCAAGCATCCATGTTCCCTCCTTCCTCATACACCTCATATTATCCCCCCTCCCTCTGCATTACATGTAGCCCTTGTTTTACACCCTAGTTGTGTTCCTGAAAAAGGAGGCATACATCAAAAATGATATTTCCATATGCAATAATGGAACAGGTTAGGGTTAGAAGCAATCATACCAATGACAGCCTGTTCATAAGTGGTACATGTACGTGTATTTATTATATCATTACTGTGTTACTGATATTAATACAGAAACCAGCAAGGTTTTTAGCCTATGTAAACTGAAAAAGAATTGTAAACAACTTGTCATGGATGACACGTGTTCCATATTGTCATTATCACAGATGACTAAATTCACTCTCACAGCCTTTACAGTTCAGTCACTTTTATCATTAAGCTTCTTTCTGTGGTCATGTTAGGGACTGGTTGTGCTCATTTCATAACTGGTATGATGATGGTTAAGGTAGAAGGCGTGTTATTCTCCATCTCAGTTTTGTTCTTCAAGCCTAGTTCAACGTTATTAAGCTTGTTATGGATGGTAGATTTTCCACATTGTCACTGGCACAGATGTTCGGTCAGGGATGATCAAATTCCCTCTCACAGGCTTTACTGCAGGCTCTTTATTACTCACAGACAATACATAGTACTACTGTTAAGATTACTGATGCCATTACTCATCATGTCAGTTCCACCCCTCCCCACGAATGGGTGCGTGATTATGGTAACTGTAGGCAGAACCTAGCAAAAAAGAGTTAAATGCATATGAACCACAAACACATGACTGACAGTTTGCAGTGAACACAAAGTTTCCCTAGATGAACCTGAAACTAATAGTACAATCAAAAATATCAGACACTTGTACAGGGGCATGAATGACTTTAAGAAGGGTCACCAGCCTAGAACTAATATAGTAAAGGATGAGAAGGGTGATTTGGTTACAGAATGTCACAGTATTTTGGTTAGGTGGAGGAACCATGCTCTCAGCTACTAAATGGACATGGGGTTAATGATGTTAGGTAGGTAGAAATACACACAGCAGAACCACTAGTGCCTGAGCCAAGTGCCTTTGAGGTTGAGATAGCAATGAAAAGCTAAAGCGATATAAATCACCAGGTACTGATGAAGTCCTATAAGAACTGATTAAAACAGGGAGAGAACAATTCGCTCCAAGATCCATAAACTTATTAATTATATTAGGAATAAGGAGGAATTGCCTGAGGAGCGGAAGGAGTCGATCACTGTACTGATCTATAAGAAGGGTGATAAAACTGACTATAGTAACTGTAGGGGCATATCACTTTTGCCAACTATGTACAAAATTTTATCCAACATCTTGCTGTCAAGGTTAACGCCATATGCAAAGGAAATTATTTGGGGATCATCAGTGTGAATTTTGACACAACATGTCAACTAGTGAGCAAATATTCCACATTCATCAAATATCTGAGAGAAAATGGTAATACAATGAGGCAATTCATCAGCTATTTATAACTTCAAGAAAGTTTATGATTCAGTTATGAGGGAGGTCTTGTGTAATATTCTCACTGAGTTTGCTATCCCCATGAAAGTGGTATAGCTAATAAAAATGTGTCTGACTGAAACATATAGCAGAGTCCAGGTAGGCAAATACTTGTCTGACATGTTTCCTAATAAGAATGGTTTGCAACGAGAAGATGCTTGAGGGCTTGAAATTAAATGGTACACATCAGCTTTTGGTTTATGCTAATAATGTACATATATGGGGCATAAATGTACATACTATAAGGAAAAATACAGATGCTTTACAAGTTGCTAGCAAGGAGACTGGACTAGAAATAAATGCTGATAAAACTAAGTACATGGTCATGTCTCAAGATGAGACTGTAGGACGAAGTCATTGTATAAAGACTGATAATAGTTCCTTTGAAAGGGTGGAAGAGTTCAAATATTTGGGAACAACCTTAACACATCAAAATTCTATTCATAAAGAAATTAAGAGAAGAATGAAGTCAGGGAATGCTTGCTATCATTCAGTACAGAATCTTTTGTCTTCCAGTTTACTATCCAAAAATTTAAAGATGAAGATATACAGAACTATAATTTTGCCTGCTGTTTTCTGTAGGTGTGAATTTGGTCACTCACACCGAGGGAGGAAAGTAGGCTGAGGGTGTTTGAGAATAAGGTGCTGAAGAAAATATTTGGGCCTAAGAGGGACAAGGTAACAGGGGAGTTGAGAAAACTACAGAATGAGGACCTTAAAGATCTGTACTGCTCACCAAATATTATTCGGGTGATCAAATAAAGAGGAATGAGATGAATGGGGCATGTATGGGGCAGAGAAAGATGTATATAGGGTTTTGCTAGGGAAACCTGAGGGACAAAGACCACATGGAAGACCCAGGCATAGATGGGAGGATAATATTAAGATGGATCTTCAGGAAGTGGGTTGTGGGGATTTGGACTGGTTCGAGCTGGCGGGCACTTGCAAACGTGGTAATGAACCTTCGGCTTCCATAAAATGTAGGGAATTTCTTGACTAGCTGAGAACCGGTTAGTTTCTCAAGAAGAACTCTGCTCCATGAAGCAAGTACATAAGTAAATGTTGACCCTGACCTATGGCAAACTGAAATAGCAGAAAATACCACAGTGCCTGCCATCACCTGAAATGGTCCAAGTTAAGTTAAGGAAGTTGTCAAATAAAACACTGTCCATCTATTACAAATATCAAAACCTTCAACTAGTATCATTACGTTAGCTCATAACAATGTTTACCTGATATATAGGCCAAAAAGAGGCCAAAAATCCCACATCCTCTGTGAGGTTAGGGAAGAGCCAGAAATGGTGTTTACCAAATGTCAGTGCCCAAAGAGCACAGAACACAACAAGTCGTACAACTGCCAGTGCAATTATGAAGATCAGGAACCCAGCAGCAGCCACACTCAAGTAGTAAACCCCCTTCCTGTAATGCAAATGTCACTTCAGTTTCACTTCCCTCCAATGTCATAATTGTTAGCAGCAATACATTCACGATGGAAGTCAAGCTGTTTCATTCAACTGAGGGTGCCACTTGGGCACAATTTCTATTGCAACCAGCATGACCAACTGCTGTAAACACTCATATATATTTTCCATATTTCTGTTCTGAGTGAAACATAAGTACATTAATTTTTCCACATGTAAGCCTCTGACTGCTGTGATTTTCTAACCTGCAGGTTGGGTGTTGTTCTGGTACAATATGCATGTCACATGTGCTGCTGCCTACTGTGCACCATACTGGTATGGCATTACATATTTTTCCATATTTCTAATTCATGTTGGTTTTACATGTTTTAATAATCCAAGACAATATCAATGCAAAACATGCAATGTTGTTTTCTTTTCAACATATGTCACTAGACACCCAGATAATATTTCCTAATCTCAGCCAGTACGCAACAAAACACATTCCTGTGCCTGTCCTGGATGGGTTGACTCTCCATTAAGAGTTGTAATGTTGCTGATCCTCATACCTTACAGATGGTGGCCACAGTGGGAAGAGGCAGATGGCAGTAGCTGCAAGCACTAACAGAGTGCCAAAGAACCAGTAATACACAGGTATAGGATCATATATCCACACATATGCATCCAGCCCATCAACAAACAACTGATCTAAATGCATTTCAAGCCTGATCTTACGCTTCTTCTTCTCCTTCTCCTCCTAGAACAAAACAAAATCAATGGAATGCATCTCAATCTGTTCACAGAAACATCACATATTTCAAGCAAGTATTTGTGTTGATGGTGGCCAGAACTTGCTATGGGCTGGACAGTCAGGGGACTGAACCCCAGTGGGGGCGGGATTTTCTGTGCCCTCCAAGCCAGCACCCAGACCCACCCAATCTCTTGTACAAGAGTACTGAGCCTCACCCAGGGATAAAGCAGCTGGGACATGGTGCTGATGGCTGGGGTGTGGTGCTAACCACACCCTTTCTACCGCCAAGGTTGCAAATGAGTTGGGAGCTATAGTTCTGCCTCCACTCTGTGCCTGTATAGGCAAGTCATGGGATGACCTTTAACTTTACTTGTGTTGGTACCATGCATCAAAGCCAAGTAGAAAGCACTAGTTGCCTGGAAGGCATATCAGACAGTGGAAGTACAGATCCACCCTGGCTGCTTCACTCCCAGCAAATCTGCCCCCATTACTCACAGAACAGAAGGCTGGGCAGACCATAGAGCTGGTATGGACACTTTACAGTGAAAACTCTCTTCCTGCTGGCAGGAAGTGAACCACAGCTCATTTGTCATCCAGCCCGTAGCCTAGTTTGTATAGTGACTGAGCTGTCCCAGAGTCATGGTGGGTAGCATTCACAATTATTATTTGGGAGGTCATGAGTTCAACCTCTGCCTGAAGACCAGCTATGCTGATGGAGATATGTTGTGGTTTGGTTTGCTGCTGATACTCACAGTAATGGTCTGAAAACATCACTAATGCATGAAATCCTGTCATATTCACTGTCGCAAGCATTCAGCCACCAACTTGATGAATTTGTGCCACATTATGATCAGTTATGCTGGGTGTCACATATTTGCTCCACATCTCTTACAGACCTCATCTAGTAGTTCACTTGTATGAACAGTAGGTGGTAAGAGATTTATGCCTCCACACACCAAAATATTTTTTTGATTTTAAATTGCTGAACATGTTAATTTGTATTGCATATGGGTGAGACTAGAAAGAAACATAGGGGAAGTTGCATGAAACACCAGATCTAACTGGAAGAATAAACCCTAAATTGGATGTATAATTTTGAGAGTCAATTCTGCCGAATTTATTTGTAAATTTCATGACATAGTTCAATTACACAAATCACACTGTATATCATACGAACAAATCAATGCTAATTGTGAATCCTGGAATTTTAATGGTACAGAATACAGCCATTTTATATAAAGATCTGAGGGTTTCATGGCACTTCTGAATCACAACATTATCTTCTAAGTTATAACCTTGTATAGTTTGGTTGGTGGTCAAGAACCTGTTCTGTCTTCAGTGTAGAAATGGTGCCCTGTATATTTCTCTGAAATGTCGGCACCCACCTACCGGATAGATTGATGTCACACCCCACCAAGATACTTAGATGTTAGAATATTATTTTGACATCTTACTGTAGCAGCTAAATCAACCACACAATTCAATTAAATCAACATAGCCATGCATGTTCCAAACACAATGGAGTGGCAATGGATCACTGCACAACAACATTTCACGATATAACAGACACAGCACGACTGACAAGCACTATACACTGTCTTATGAGAAATATCTGACCTTATTAATAGTGCATGAACAAGGCTGCAGCAACACATAACCACAACATTCTGTGCTCCATAACTTACATACAAAACAACAGACTTCTCCTCTTTCTTCTCTCCTTCAGCATGGCTACTCTCAGCATCCGCATCACCTTTATCTTCCTCCTTTTTGCACTTCTCTTCTCCTCCATCATGCTTTCTTTCCTTGTCCTTCTTCTTCAACTTTGCTTTCAGCTCCTGCTCTGACACAGGGACTTTCTTGGCTCGATGGAAAAACTTGTGCCTCAGCATTCTACAACAATGCCATGTAGGTACCAATATGACACAAGATACAGCTGCAGTGTGCAGCAAATTCTACTTATTCACACTGATCTGTGCTCCTTGTATTTATATGCCTGCCTCAACTAATTCTAATCTTGTACTACTACAGCACTAGAAACAGCCCCAAAATACAAGTGTTAACATTATACTGGTGCACTAATCCATGACATCTCTACCTACAATGCCCACAGATAACCCACCAGCAGATCTATTCATACATATCATATCCCTAAAGGGACACTATGAAATCTCCAATGCCGCAATGCCAACCAGAGTTCTCTTGGCTGCTTTACAATGAAAACTGCCATCTGGCACAACAATCATCAACTAATCACTCACTCACAAAACAACACATTTTATAAGGTAGATACTATATGGTGACCACCACCACTGCTGCTGCTGCTGATACTACTACCACTACCACCATTTGACATCTGGTACCTTTCTTCCGCAAACTACTACTTCCTTATATCCTAAACTGGAGGCTGTGTTTTAGTAACACCCCAGAAAAATGTAAAACAAACAAAAAATATCTCCTCACAACCAGCGATTGATCTCCAACCATACTAAAAGAAATTATTACCCATTTATATAAATTACACAAACTGTTTCTAATAAACTTTAAAATATTACTATATCAGATAGAAAATAAAGGTAGTAAGCAAATTTAATTTCAGATATATTTCTAAATTATTATGTCGAACAATCTGCCAAGTAATGAATCTAACATATCTGCAATTGCAATTATCAAGTAAAAGCTCATTTTTATAAAAGTAAATGCATCAATTTCATGTTTTTCTGACAATGGCACATTGTACTTACAGTCACTGTACTTGTAAACTTTATTCATACATTTTCCAGACACAGTGCTTTAGAAAATGGACCTGCTTCCTTTGTCAACTGCACAAACCCAACTTTCCAGGTACCCCCCCCCCACCCACCTTTTCATGTGATAATGAAAGCTGATGCCAGTTTACCAAAAAGTTGTTTGTTGTTGAACACACCAATCAACAAAGTCCACAAACTAAGTCATTGCAAGTGTAATATGCTATTGTCAGAAAACACACAAAGAAACATACGCATGACAGCTGGGGGTAGTACTCTGTTATACAAGTAGCAATTCAGTGACCAACTTCTTTATTGTTTTAAATGGTTACCTTGCAGCAGACTTAGGGACAAGGCTTGACTCTGATAACTCAAAAGATGCACATAATACTCTTCACATTCACTGGAATGTTGAATGTATCAGGCAGCATAAATACAGTCTAACACCATGTGATGCCACACAGGCTTGTAAATGCATGTCACCATTTTGGAGGAACCGGCTACCTCCAGCATCAAAGTGGAAGACTGCATGAGTTACATTCCAAGAATATCTACCCTCACACATTAAACACAGGTTTGCATACTTTTTCTACACACATTAATTTGGCTTAGTCTAGTCAAATGATTTTATGAAGCTCATAATAATTACATAAGTAACAGGAAATAAAATTATTCACATTTGTATTCAGGTTGTCATAACAGAAGCAACAAACAATGTGACAAAGGACATTATCAGAACTGAACATAAAATGTACCTGTCAAGAAATTCAACTACATCAGCTCTTGAAGAGAAGAAAGCTTCATCTCCTTCTTTAGGATTAGCCCACTGGGTTTCCATGAGGGCATCCACAGCTTTGACAGCTATCAACAAACAACAGAGTAAACATCCCAAATCAAAAGTAAAAGTTATACAACAAATCAGAAGATGTGTAATTCTAAAAGAAAATTTAAAATAACCAACCAGTGAAGTATTCCACATTATGATTTAAAAATTTGGTCTTCTTTGTTGGTACATTTTTGCGAAGCCATTTTGCAATGGCATATTCTTCTCGACTTGGTTTCTGTGGTTCTTCAAGAACAAATTCCTGAAAACATAAACGGACTTATGCACAATTATTACATGAAACACTGTCCTTACACCACGCATTTCTTAACATTTCCGGACGTCTAAGAAACTAAACACGACAATTTACTACATAAAACGTAACGAGAAAAACCAATATCACAACCTCTGATGGACGTACACTCACATTATACAACCCTTCATGTTAACGCACCCACAATGACCTGCATCTGCAAGCTATGTAATAATGGATCACACTGTATAGCAGTCCCGTTACGTCGCAAGTTTGGTCATATTCACGCAAGTCATCCATCGGAAACATACAATTTCAAATGCGTAAATTACAGCGCTTGGAATGTAATCAGCTACATAATAACGTTTGCATAAATGTTATACACATTACTTAAGTAATTACAACATTAAGGTCTGAGTGCCATGACAAAATACCAACAGCCAACGTCATTATTTTCTGCACAGACATCTTATGAAAACAGCTCCATTATTGAGTAAAAAAATACATACAAACCACCTTCGTGCGTGTAAATACGAGTTATAACGAACAAAATCATAAACGGATGTAACGCTCACGTAAAATGAAGACGAATTTACCTCCTTTCGTCTCTTCCCTTTCCTCTTCTCAGCCATCTTGTCAACTACTAATCACATCATACGAGTTGTTTCCAAGTCAGAGAAACTGAATATTTCGAAATAATGCGTACGCATAAAACTTTCCTACGAATTTAATTTTGCCACGTCTTCAAACATTTCCCCGCAAACTTTCATGCTGTAAACTACGTGACTTAGGTTGTAATACCAGCAGACGACCAGGGATGCCAATATAGTAATTCTGTTCTTTCCTGAGCCATCTTGTTAACTACTAATCACTTCACATAAATAATTTTAAAGTAAAAAAATCTGAATATTTGGAAACAAAAAATAAGGAGAAGAGTTTCTTGTAAGTTGCCTTTTTATTATTTTTCCTTACTTCTCCTAAAAGTGTTCTGCTGCGTAGTATGTGATTTAGGTTACAGTTCTGGCAGGCGGCCAGTGGTGGCAATTTGAAGAATAAGTCACTAAGTCCATTGTGGAAATTTACTACCATGGTGATCAGAGCGGTCACGAGTTGCTGACAGTAGAGGCTTCGATTAAATATTGTAGACTACCAGGTTCCATAAAAAGTTTTAGACTTTCAGCGTTTGGAGAGTGATGCTTATTATTTTTATTTCATTTATTTTACTATTTTCAGAATATGTTATCTTGTATAAAATATAATTCTAAGTCTTGGGACTTTTCTAGTTAATCAGACTTTCCGATATCTTGTTAGCGATATATGGACAAGAAGTTGGCGACCATAGAGGCCATGTCTGGACGAGTTGAATAGTGGTGTATGTTTCGAAATTGTCGGTTTGCAAGTAGTTTTTTAAGACTGGTAAATTCAAAACTGGATGTCATGGCATAGTTATTGCCAGAAGCGTTGATCCAGATCTTGTCTTTGAAATAAAGGCGCGCACCTATTTTTCACGTAAACTTTACAACACTTAACCTGTCGTGTGCATTTGACTTTTCTGTCCCACAAAAAAAGATTGAGCATGGCTAATGTTCTTACGATGCGTGTCACATCGAATATTAATGGCCTGCCAACGCAACTTAGAGTTGTCACTGTTCAAAAGCCCATTTTTTGTAGTGCACCTTCGTCTGTAATGAAGACTTTGAACCATAATTACCGAAGTTCTGGAGACAAAGACGATTACTCGGTAAATATTTCTTCCTCACAATAATGTTACAGACCCTTGCCTACTCCAGTGTGTAGTGTTAATTTGCTGTTATCCGTTGATGGTTATAAATTTTCCAGTACTTTTTAGAATGTCTGCGCATTGGTAGTGTTTTATTCAGATTTATTTTATGTTCCCATATTTATTTCATTTGATCTGAGCACCGCAGTCGATGTTTTCCCCTCCGGTTGACAAAATTCCACATCCATAAAAAGACTGTGTTTTAGATAGGAGACATGACTGAAATCCCTGACTTCACTGGTCTACATGCAAGGTAGAGAATTTGTTGACAGTCTGAATAACTTAGCTCCCATGTAGCTTTTTTTTTTTTACATGTTTTTTGCCAAGTATTGCCTTCAAATTCTAAGCTTAAGTATGATTTGTGTATATTGTTATATTAAATTGTTTTTGCAGAAATATTTCACAATTTTAGGAGTATCAAGTGATTGTGACCAGGAACAAGTTCGTCAAGCTTTTCTGAATATGGTGAAGAGGTTTCATCCTGATAGTGGCTCTCCAGAAGCAAATACAGACAGATTTCATTTGGTATGATTTTCTGATGTTTAAAGTTTTCCATTACCTTAGGTAATGAAAAAATTATCCCATGTATATGATGCATTACATTTGTTATTGAAATATTACATTATAAAGCTTTAAAGGGATAGTAATGGACACAGAATCAAGCACAACAAAGTGATGGATGTGCTGTATTTGGTAAATGTCATTGCCTTATCATGCAACCATGTCAGTGCAACAAATGTGATGCTGTGTCAAGTAAAAGAATCAAATGTGACAAAAAGATGGCTTGATTAATTGTATTTTTCTTTCAGAAGAGCAAAAAATTAGAATAGTAATGGCTCCACAAACATAGATTTCCCATCCTAGCAAATTTTGTCACTGTTGGCAACTCTCTCATTTTTCACAGAAGCAGCATGTTTGTTCAGTTTTGTAAGTGGAAATCAGTTTCTGGTATGTGACCAAATCTGTTTCCTCAAAAATCACCTGCAAGCATTTTACTATGTTACATGTCCTGCAAACACAGTTCACGTTATATTCAGCTGCTGGCACATTTCAATAGGGGTACTGCTCATTATACTTGAAATTACCCAGGACTGAGAAACTTTCAACATATCTGATAATTTGGGGAATGTATATTCTTTGCAACATTTGTAGTGAATCCATAGTGTTTGATAAGTTCATATTACTCTTTACCAGATCGAGGATGCGTATCGTAAGCTGCAGAATAAGTTTGCAATTGATCGAAGGAGAACTGGTGAAGGAGCAGGTGAATACGGCTTATATTACCAAGAAAAAGAAAAAATGCAGGAGTTTGACATAAAGGTAAGAGGTATGTGCCTTGTCTTTTGAAATGATTAACAAATTTTTTCACTGATGCTGGCATGAGGCTGCATCATGTGAGGTCTGCATACCAAATTGTGAGATTGGTATGAATATATAGGCTCACGGTGAATTCAGTGTTCTGCTGGTGTATAGGGATATGTAATGCTGAGTGAAATGTCTAACACACGATCTTTATCTTATCAGACTACTGTTTGTGACTTCCATCACTACTTCACTGTTTGTGTGTATGTGTGTGGGCAGTCAGCTGAGTGGGCTACATTAGGACTTGTCAAGCTGACTGTGACAACCAGCAGTTGTCAGTTGACATAATGACTACACATATAGTTACAGAAACTAAACAATAAACTGTATTTTCTTATCCAGCATACAGCACCACAACACAGACAGTATTTAAGTTATGGTGGCTATGGTGTGGGAATGCCACATGAAAGAGAGAAGCAGTTCCAGAAATACAGAGCACAGAAAGCTCTTGAAAATGTTCACAATCACAGAATTTCTAACGTCGCCCTCGGCAAAGAACAGGGGCTTATTCATAAAGATAAATATGAAGCACAGAAGATTAAGCTAAGGTAATTTGCCTGATATACAGAGCATGAAAACAGACCCATGGTCACTGCAGTTTTATCAGTTTCTGAATTTTCTACTGACAAACATTCTTGATAGACTGCTCAGAGGCTAAGCTGTAGTGTCAAATAAGATGGGAAGCTTGTCATAAATGGTAAGGGTGTGCCTTGATTGGCAATACGCATAGGATGGAGGCCTGTGTTGCTGGTACTACACCAGTTTTTATAGACATGATAATGTGAAACTTCATACCCATATGTAGGATGATATTGCGAGACTTTCGTACCTCCTGTAGGTGCATGTTTTAAGATGTTACAATTTACATCTTGGACATGGTTCCAATCCAAAAGACAAAAACAGTAAGAAGTGATTTTAGGAAATGAAATTGATATGTGTTAAATTCTTACATAACTTTAATTACTGTATATTTTTGTTAATTAAATCTCGTATACTTGTGTCAATTTCTGTACTGTCTGTCTGTATTTCATAGTTGCCATCCCTGAAGATGGCATGGCCTTATGGGATGGAAATTGCACCTCTACAACTCTACAACCTTTGTGCAATCTGTTGGCTTTGGCAATTCATTAGTAATGTTAGAGTTTGGTGGCCCTACACTATCTATGTAATATAAGTGGTGAAATAAAGATTTCTGTGCTGGACATCACATCTGCTTTGTTGCCAGGTCTGAAATGGATAGGCTTGTGGAAGATTTAATCCAAGAATCAATGTCAAGAGGTGAATTTGATAATTTGGCTGGAAGTGGGAAACCGCTGAGGCACCAAGCAAGCAATCCATATGTTGATTTTGTTACTCATAAAATGAATCAGGTAATGAATGTGTAGTGCAGTCCCTAGCTGCCATGGATATTATAGTGATGGACTGTGAAATCTTGCAATCTTGTGGAAGGCACAGTGCACACACACATCTGTGCATCCCTGAACAAAATAATCATAGCATTGTGAGACTGAGAATCCTGCAGCAGTAGTCTTGCAGGCTGTGATGCTGTGTGAGTAATTCCTGAGGTTTCCAAGGATTCTTCTTGGACTGCTGGATCCTGAAATAAGGCACTGCAGTCCTTCAAAATGCCAGGAACTGCGTGTTCACTGACAAACTGTCTCATCCAGAAGACCTGAATCTTTACCTTAACAGTGCCAGGTGAAAAATATACAGATTCCCTTTAGGGTTTTCTCCATTCCCTAGTCAGTGCAGTACAATACCATGTTCATGCACTATCGAACTCCATGGAGCAGAATCGTTACGCAGCTCCCCACATTGTATGGAACCTGAAGGTTAATTGCTGTGTTCACATGAGTCCACCACCTGTCCCTATCCTGAGCCAGATTAATCCAGCCCACAGCCTCCATCTTATTTTTAATACCTATTTTAATATTATCCTCTCAACACGTGTGTTGACCAGTTGGTCTCTTGCTTTTAGGTTTCCCCACCAAAATCCCGTCAGCATTTCATTTCCTCCCCCCATACACCTACATTATGTTTAACTGTAATGATACTTATAATTAGAGCATGTCATTATTATACCTATATGTATTATAAAAATGTCACACTGCTAAAATTAAATCTTACATCCTTGATAATGAAATACAGTGCAAGTACATGTAGTATATCTAAAAATATATCTTGTGTTGCTTTCTAAGTTATGTGGGTGCTACTTAGGTAGGCAGGATAGCTCAATTGGTATAGTGACTAGACGGGTCTTATGGTTTTGGTTTCGATTCCTAGCAGGGGCAATATATTTTTATCTTCTAAAAAATGTTGAGACTGGCTTTCAGGCCCACCCAGCTTCCTATTCATTGGGTATAAGAAGTTATGTCCTTGGGGTAAAGTGGCCAGGACATGCAGTTGACCACTCAAATTCATCTAGAGCTGTGATTAAGAATGAGTGGAGCTATACCTCTACATTCCTTGTATACCTTAATGGTCTGTAAAGGGACAACTTTGTGTTTTTTTACCTTCTTTATGTGCTGCTTATTCTCCCATTAAATTGCCTGTCCAGCCTGTCATCTGCTTGGCCTAACAGCAGTAATTTTATCTGATGAAGTAACTCGCAGTTTCTTACATTATCAGGTACTGATTGACAATGGCTTCACTCCGGAATGGATAACACTGCAGAAAGAAATTTCAAATGATACGATACATCTTCGTGAAAGTCTTGCAAGGTGCAGAACTGAAGTTGGTCACTTACCACTAAATGATGATGACAAAAACAGGTGGAATGAAGTTCTGACTAAACACAAAGAAATGGTAAAAAAGCTCAATGCAAAAATAGATAAATATAACCTTCTTGTTCCACTCCTGGAAAAACAGAAATTGCATATTTTATTAGAACGAGAATCAGAAAATATTCTGAAAACTGGAGCAACCCGGTATGATGTTACAAATGCTGCTGTAAGCAATCAGCGTGCAGCGGATCAGCAGTCTGACTTCCTTAGCTTCCTTGGCTCATTCTATCTGTGGTGAACTGCACAGTTGTTTATATGGCTGCAGGACCCTCATAGTATAAAATATTAGTATACAGTATTGTTCAGTTGTCACACAATTGTAAATACAACTGTGAAAGAGCAGATGAAGTAAGAAATGTACAGTGTGAATAGCAACATGCAAAACAGACGACATGTTACAGAATTACTGTCTTGATTTAGTCTGCTTGTTATGGTATCCATTTAAGTGACAATAAAGAGCCCCTTGCATCTGGATATCTTGTCTGACTCATAAGGTGAGACCATTCCCAGTGAAGTGCAAGTGAACTCGTGATCATATACAAATAACCAAACCTTTACTATTTCAAATTGTCATCAATGAGAATACTGATGTCTGAACTTTCGTATTCAGCTACCTCGTGAATTGCATAGTAGCAAAGAAACTGCGATGTGAACAAACATGGAGCATGGCTGGCGCATGGAACACAATAGGCCATTCAAATGCCAAGACAGGGGTGTTAAAAACCATTTGCTGTTTCCATTACTTGAAACTATGATCAGTGCAACTGAACTAGATTGCTGTGTACACCCATGTGTTACAGTGCAGCCCGCATGTTCTGTGTCATATTATTGAACTTTTAAACAATCAACCCACCATTACATATACTGCATGTAATGAATGGAACTTCTCTCTCATGCCAAGTAAATTTATATATAATATATATATAAAACAGAAAATAAAAATTAATTTAATGGAATGTGTTCTACTCAAATATTTTTTTGTCTGCTTATATAATTTTATTTTGAAATGAACTTTGCACAAGCACACCTTGCACAACTGGAAATAAAATTATCATTAGTGCTAATTCTTTAATTGGTATAGCCAGTTGTGCTACATTTCAAGGAACATACATGTCATGGTCAAATATTTGTGATATTGGCACACCTAGTACACTTACGTGTGTGTGTGTGTATGTATATATATAGTTACAACAGGATATTTGGCACTTTATCTCAAGTGCTTTTCTACAATACTTCAATGTTGGTTGCCTGGAGGTGGCTAAGGCATAGCTAAACCAAATAGCAAGCATAAATAACAACAGTAATAGTATAATAGTTGTGCTGCGTCATTAATATTTGACTAATTTGTATATTACATTAGGGTTGTACTGAAAGTGAGAAAAGAAAGCTTAGATGATAGGAGGCTGAAGGTGTGTTCTCTAAGTGTACTGTGAACATCCGAGACAGAAACCTGATGTGAAACGAAGTGCCACTTGCTGGTATTTTGTGGACCTGTTGAAGAGTGAGGTCTTCAGGATGTGATGTGGCACTGGGTACTGTGATCCTTTGAAATGTCCATAACAGCTCTCCCAACAACACAGCACTACAAGCCAGATGTCTTCAATCTTCATCAACACCACTGTGAAAACCTCAAATATCACAATTCTTGGTCGGTGTTTTGTGAGTAAATGTTAAGAATGTCTAGGAAGTGATGCTGTGTCAGCGTGTGAATATTCCCAGACGTTTCAAAGGCACTATGTTCCTTGAAAACACTAACAACTACTCACCCAGTGACACAGTGTCACATCCCAGAAAACTTGAATCTTCAGCAACGCTGCTGTGAGAACCTCAAATACCGCAGAAAATGTGAAGTCAATGGGATCGTTCCCCGGACATCACAAGTGATTTGTGTGTCATTCTGCTTTACACCAGATAGACTGTGCTACATTTCTTATCTTGAAATTAATGCTCACATTAAAGAAAAACAGGTATAAAATGGAAACATGTGTATTACCTTACGGAGAGTTTCACTGTCTGTAGGCACTGTATAAAAAAGCAAGTGCATAAGAATGGAGTGGCATTATAACTTGGCATCCATGCATCCAAATGAGTCTACATCCAGACTGTGCGAGAGAGCTGTAGCTTTCAGACATGTACCGGATGTGACAAGTATGCCAACCTCTGAGAACAAAGGTGTGTTACTTTGTAGTCATTGACTGTATGTAAACAACAGTACTGAGTGGCAGTTTGGTACAGAGTACTGTACCTGAGTTTGACATAAGGGAACTGTTTAAACCTGAAAGGAAGGCTTCATAAATTATTAGAAGTATGCTGATAGTAGGAAGAAAATTAGTCTGTAATTTGGCCACTAGGCAATATAAATGTCCAAACATCAGAATCATTACTAACATATCATACATACTGCAATAAATGATATGAAGAAATCTCACCAAGTACAATGTGGGTATACATATAAAAATATCAAGTACTATATATATATAAAAAATAGTTGACATATGTAACATAAAGCTTATGTATTATACGTAACACTGTAAAAAATTGGTCAAAACATTGAGAAAGACTAAGGAGCTGTGGCAGGGTCCCATATGGATTGTCATCATGATATTGCTGAAGAAAGTCACCAAAAAACTTAGGAAGGTTTTGCTTCTACAAGGCAAGTACATGGACAGGTGACTACACTAGCTCTATGTGTGGAAGTGCACACCACATAGAGGCACAAAGATCTTAACAAAATGTCACAGTTCTGGGGCCGCAGTTATTTGTTGCGACTCCACACAGCAGTTACTGATAAGCTGACTGCTGTTCAACTAACCAAGAAATTCTGTATTTTATGGTATCTAAAAATTCTTTATTATTCAGAAGAGCCCATCACTGCTCTCTACACAATGCCAGATGAATTACCTTCACACCTCCTTACTCATCTCTGCTGAATTTTAAATTTACCACTTATTGTACCCCTAGGTCTCCTACCAAGTGATAGTCCCTTCAGGTTTCATGGCTACAATTTTGTTCATATTTATAATTGTTACCACATGTGCTACATGTCCTTCCTATCTCATTGTCCTTAACCTATCACCCTAATAACATTTGTTGAACAGTAAAAATCAGGAAGCTCCTCATAATGCAGTCTTTTCCTTCCTCCCCCATAAGGCCGAATACTATTATCAGCACAAGATTCTCCAAAGCAATCAGTCCATGTTTGTCCCTTAATGTGGGAGACCAGAGAAAAAGATTCTGTTCTGAAAGGTAGAATGCCAGTTGAAAATTTAATCTGCTCTTAAATTCCTTGTGAATGGACTTTCAGTTCATCACTGCTGTTGCAATACCTGAACTGTCACAATCTGTTTTAATTCAAATCTGTGTGTGTGTGTATGTGTGTGTCTACATACATTTTCATATAGGACAACAGACATTTCCCATCTCAGTAGTGTGAATGCAAGTGCCTGTGAATCATCTGGCAACCTAACTTGACACATACTAGTGACCAGACTACTTGTCAGTTGTTGGCGTGGACATGAAGAGACAAGCTGGTAAGAGGGGAAGAACTGAGGATGCACCTTCAAGCATCTTCCACCAATTTCAGACATCCACAGTGACTGAAGCTCTGAATGTACAACAAAGAAAGAGTTTTTGCTAGAGGTATAATACTGCCTGGCCAAACGAATCGGGGTGAGCCTGTTCGTGACCATGCTTTGCAGACTGTAGCTATATACTGTGTTGAAAACTTAGCTAGCAAGTTATCTGGCCACTACTGTACCTGGCTACATATTCATTGCATGTGTACTTCAACAAATAACTTTATAGGAATGAAGTAACAGGACAAAAAAAAAAAAGGGCAAAGGAAAATATGTAACACTGCTGCCAAACATGATAATACAGACTAGTTACATTGATGCTCTTCATCCTTTGTGATTGACCTCACTGTGTCAGTCATAACAACAGTGAAAACATTTGTCAAGAAAATCTGACAATTTAAAATTTCATTTCAAAACCTTAAGAAACATAGACACAAGAAAGGTGCATTACTATATGCATCAGTACTGGGCAAATGCAACACTGCCCGCTGGACCGGCAACTGTTGAGTGCATCCTGACCATCACTGCTTCCATACCAATTTTCCAGTCTCATCCAGGGAAACTTTTCCTGTAGCTACCAGTGTAAGAGCTTTAGGGAACACCTTGTGCTCGGTCAGTTTCACACGCTCCTGAAGAGTTTCCTCAGTATCCCCCAGCTTGATTTGTACCGATTCCTGCACTAGTATGGCTCCAGCATCAACATCCTCCTGTAAATGCACAATATAATAATTTTTGACTCTTAAGTGAGGAAGAGGTTCAAGCATACAGAAGACAGCATGACACAGTACACAGACTGTACCAAGTGGCAAGGGATTCAAAGTGTCATATGGTTTGAGAATTCCATTCTTCTGGGATTTGTGCTATGGCACTTGGTACTTGGATCCCAATATATCAGGATCCATTGTGTCCTCAAAATTCATACGTTTCATGGTACACACATAAACGTAATTTCATTTATGCCCATAAGAAAAATATGGTTTTGCCTTTGCTGACTTTGATGAAAACCATAAATACACAGCAGCAATGTATTCAGTCCTTATACAAAATTTCAATAAAGCCAGACAATAAACATCTGAAGTATGGACAGAATACGAATCATGCTCGAAGGTAAAGTAAGGCTTTTTTGGCAGTGACTTTCACAAAGGTGACAATCCTTCAGTAAAGTTTTGTGGATATGCCTATAATGAATTTTATGCAAGTTGGGCAAAAAATATGGGAAATATGGGGAAAATTTCATTTACACCTGTAAGCAGAGTATGCCTTTCATTGCATCAATTTTAAAAAAACTCACACCTGCTCAATAAGCATTGTATCGTGATCTTTCATATGCAATTTTATCCATATCAAACAAACAGAAAAAGTGGACTCAAGTCCATTTATGACCTTAAATAAAGTATGGCTTTCCCTGTACCAATTTTCATACTACTCAAATGCTGAACTGTCACATGGAGGTCTAGACCGCATTTCATTGAAATCAGTCATGGAATATGGAATTAAAGGCAGAAACTTGTTTATGCCCTCAACTAGAGTATGACTGTCACTTTACTGATTTTCATGGAATTCATGTTTGCTCAAAACCTACTTTAAAGAACTGCTGTATTGAGTTTCATGAAAACCTGACAAAGGGTTTAGTTGCTAATACAAGTCACATGCAGGGCAGAGACATATGTAGGTAGATCAAATACAGGGTGTCCCAGGAGGAATGTGCCAGACTTCGGGAGGGTGTTCCTTATGTTAAAGTATACCGATATAACCCAAAACACCAATGTCCAAAGTTGAACGGTTAAGGAGATAATGGCCAGAGAAGTTTGAAACTTTGACAGCTGTTACACACTTACTGATTACCAAATACATATTAAAACTGGCAGGAATATGTGGTTTCTGTAATGTTAATATCTGTACTTAACATC
>Ga0123354_10002763_pt1 | contig 23578 bp, 8 predicted proteins | sample TergutLab28metaG_2_FD_97872 | JGI IMG/M metagenome (GOLD analysis project Ga0123354, IMG submission 97872) | Labiotermes labralis P4 segment gut microbial communities from Petit-Saut dam, French Guiana - Lab288 P4 | ecosystem: Host-associated > Arthropoda: Insects > Digestive system > Gut ... | reverse complement strand
TCTTAACTTTGACGTATATAAGCACGCTGTCGTAATAAATGTACACGGATTCATACATACCTACATATATACATACATACATACATATGCCTACATACATACATACATATGCCTACATACATAGGCCCTGTCGGCAAGCAGGCGCGCGCTCGCGCTCCTGCGAATGCATATCTCAATATGTTCGACGGACTTTTTGGTATCCTGTGTGTTAATACATTACTCAAGTGTTGCAAGTGGTCCAGGACACGGTTCAGAGCCCTGTTCTGGACTATGCGCAGTAGGATTCTAGTGTTGGAATAAACATCAGTAACATAAAATTTTATTTGAAAGTCATTTTCGATTTGATGGATATTTAGCTAAACGAAGGAACAGCTGATTGTTAGTCATGTGCATTTACCTGATTTGCATCTGCATTAGAAGAACATGGACAGCGAGGTGTAGAAATAACGTGGAACCCATTTTTAAAAAGTCTCTACTTTTAACAGGGTAGGTCTTCTGGCGATTTCCGTGGATATCGCACTGAATTCGGGTCAGTTTTAAATGTTGGTTGTGCCTGAATGGGGCGTGAGGAGTTTATGTTGAAGCAGAGACGGATCACACCTAGTCTCATGTCGGGTGGGAACAGACGAACTTTCTTTATGGTCAAAGGCGGACGGAGCGTCATGCTGAGCCCATCGACTTGTCCCAGTGGCTATCTCTGCACGTCAGGGTTATATATTCGCGTTTATGACGTGTTAAGTTGCAGAGTGACGACTTTTACCCTTTCGTCTGTAGCGGTCTACCTGATTACTGTCGTCTGTTAAGCGTGTCATGTCTTCCAAATTCTCTTACTTGTGTGTTGTAGTCTGTGCACCGAACGGCAGGCTTCGTGTTCCATCGGTGTCAGGTAGAAGTGTCGGCGTGGAGGCATGCTGTCTTGACTAAACCTTTTTGCGTTTTTTCCCCCTTTCCTCTCCACATTTGGCACAGTAGTACCTTCTGTAGGTCATAATCGCGCCATTCTGTATCGGTCTACACGTGGTTTCTAATACACATTTCTATTTTTTTTACGTTTTGTTGACCGTGCATCCCAATATAATGATAGTCTTTTTTTTACCAACTTGATGCACAAATTCTTTATTTTAATACATTTATTACATTTCTGTACATGTTTCGAGCACTACTGTACTCATCTTCAGGAGGACAATTGTACTAACACAGCATCTGGTGTCGTCACTCTCTTTGGGTGACTGTTCAGTACACAGGTTACGAGAGGACCCTCGGCATCTCGTAACCTGTGTTACCAGACGCTGTGTTAATACAATTGTCCTCCTGAAGATGAGCACAGTAGTGCTTGAAACATGTACAGGAATGTAATAAATGTATTAAAATAAAGAATTTGCGCAACAAGTTGGTAAAATAAAACTATCACACATTTCTGTATTTGTCTACCTTTAGATACTAACGTAACCTGTGACCCCACTTACGATCGTGCTTGCAGCTGATGGAAGTTACATGAAGATGAAGCTTATGTGCAGACTCGTAGGTCTACTAACGTTCAGGAGTGTGGGTTAATTAATACATATAATATTGAAGAATATCAGCAGGCTGGTGAATGATGAGCCAGTGATCTGAAGCCGAGTCGTGCTTAAAGATTCAGTTCGCACCGCGGTGTAAGTACCCCCGGTCTCGATTGTAAAAACCGGCCAGTTACTGCTGTGTAGGGCAATAATCGCTGTTTATTCTGAGATTAATACAGAGTACTTAAATGCAGCGTGTGGGCAAAACGCAGAATATTTGGATGATAAATTTGGTTGGACATAAAGTAACGAAGGGGCCATAAAGGATTAATAGAGTTTCTAAGAAGTCCTGTTGATTTCTTGGGGCCCCCAAAAGGATTAGAGGATGACGAGCGGCAGTTGTAATTTATGGTGGTGCAATTTGTTACGTCTGTTTATTGTGCTAGTTTATTTGCAGTTATGCAGAAATTCGTGGGGAATAAGCAGGCCTTCTAACAGAGCGGCTGTGACAGCCCCATCAGTGGGAAGTCGAGACGTAGCCTGCGGATACCATGACTGTATCTCTGAATGGCAGCAAGATGCTACAGGAATTATTGTCCCGGCTGGCTTTGTGACGTTTGAATAGTGCGTTGCTTCGTATTCGACAGCACTGTAAGTGACAGCATGCCGTAAGTCATGTTTGGTAACGTGACTTTGATGAATTTTGTAGGTGATTATTCAACGTACGATACATAAGATGTAGTGGCTTTACTAGGTCAATGTTTATTCGAACAAGGTTCCTGACAACCCCAGGCTTGCGCGAAACGCTGATAAAAGCGTGGCCATTTTGTATTTAGTTGTCATTATTTTTTGTCGACCCCTGTAATAATGGCTGTGAATATTAGGTATCATGTCATTATTTTTTGTCGACCCCTGTAATAATGGCTGTGAATATTAGGTATCATTTAAAAGTGATATATCATATTTTCAGAGGGAATACTTAGGAAAGAAACAGGGGCATTACGTTAGCAGTATTCGATCGTTTCTGAGAGGTGCTGCTTCGGGAATAATAATCCAAGAAGAGCCGTTGTGAACCCTGCCACCCCCCCCCCCTCTTGATAAATGAGTATGACAAAAACTGAATACAGAAATAAGCTGCACGCTGAGGCAGATCTCGGGCTGCGACTGTCACCAATTACACCGGTTTTAAAATTATTGTGATCATCAAAACAGCCTCGTCAGTCATACCGAGAAAGTGAATGTAATAATTCGTTGTTTTATTCAATGATTAACCTACAGTGACGTTATTTTGATTTTGTGTTCCTACAAGCAACACCCCCCCCCCCAAAAAAAAGAAGAAACCCTAAGTCTACATCCCCTTCTTTTTTACTTTGCCTGTGTTGCCAACTCAAAAAACAGGGATAGGGTGCCGCGAAATATTTACGTCTGGAGAAGGGCTCCACAGACTGAAAAGTGTGGACAACACTGCCCTAAGCTGTGGTTTGTTACGTCTGCAGCGCAGAAGTATCGCTTTGCTTATGTCAGATGGGAATCGCTTTACGTACAGGTCTAGGAAATGAAGTGTCTGACGACGCTGTTGCGGGAAGTGTCTATAGTTGTTATTGGAATGACCTGCTTTATAATCCATCAGAATCAGAATATTCAGTGCGGTTTACATTGTGACGGCCGGTTTCTCGTGGAAATGCCTCATAAAAAATTGTGTGTACCAAAGGTCGTGCTCTTTATCAGGGAGGTCATGTGTTGAAATCTCTGGCCAGATATAGACTGTCCTGACATCGTGGTTTTCTTCAGCTTCTTCAGATTCTTTATTAATGCCCTAAAATTAAGCCGTGTCCGCTTCCTACCACATGCTCTTCAATTCAGCGTGTATAAAGCAACATGCAAGTTGGTGCTACATAACTTACCCAGCTGATAGTCGTAAGTAAGTAAGTAAGTAATCACGCCCTGCGTGAAGTATCCAGTTCTCATACGAGCAACTTGGAAAGATTTCAGGGTTTGTCTTGGCTGTCTTCGTAACGCATCTTTCAAATAAGCCAAGGTTTCTTGGTTGCGTATAAAATCCAATAACCATTCATTGTGTGTGTGCGTGCGTGTGCGTGTGCGTGTGCGTGCTTGCGTGTGTGTGGTATGCATACGTTTTGGAAATTAGTAAACATCTTTGGACTGATTTTGGGCCGGGATAGTTCAATTGGTATAGCGAGTCGCTACGGGCTGGACGGTCCTGGGATCGAATCCCGGTGAGGGGCGAGATCATCCGCACCAGTCCACACCGACCCTGGGGCTCAAAGGAGGTACCGGGGAATTCATGGGGGTAAAGCGGCGGGGGGTGGCGTTGACCACCCACCCCCATCTAAAGCCGAAGTTAAGGAACGAGTAGATCTGTACCTCTTCTCCCCGTCTGGGCCTTTTTGGCCTGTTCAAGGGTGAATTTTACTTACTTTGGAATGATTCACACTTAAGATGGAGGCGCTACAGCCCCTTGCAACGAGAGTAGCTACACGTATGTCCCGGTCGACACTGCCTAAAACCCAAGAAGATTTTTATTTATTCCACATCACCACCACTGTGAGAACCTCAAACCATGTAAGTCGATTGCAGTGTATGCGATTCTTATGACACCAACTAGATGCACTGATTTCTTAAATTTATTTTTTGAATAAAACTCTACATGTTTCGGACAGTTCCTCTGTCCATCATCAGGAGTTTTTCACTGTACACACAGCAGAGGTATATGTGATAAAGGTTTGCTGACAGCTTGCGAACAGAATCGGGACGGATATCCCGATCCTGTTCGCTAGTTGTCAGCAAAACCTGTATGACATATACCATTGCTGTGTGTACAGTGAGAAACTCCTGATGATGGACAGAGGAACTGTCCGAAACATGTAGAGTTTTATTCCCAAAATAAACTTGAGAAATTAGTGCATCTTGTTGGTTTTATTATAAGAATTTATCACGATGCACGGTCACCTGACCGTCCAAGAGTGTATGCGAGTAAATTATTATTATTATTATTATTGTTATTGGAACCCACATTCTCAGCAGGCGAGCGGCCCCAGACCTGCGCCTTAGATCGCGCGGCCACTGGGACAGGCAAATGAATTATTATTGTACGGAGATATACTGAAGTAAGTCGTTAATAGTTGGCGTCTATACATTCGTATACCCAGATTTGAGTGTAATAAAATATCATGGAAATGTGCAACTGGATGAGGCTGACTTGAGACCTGCTTCAGTAACTTCGTGCAGTTCGTGGAGTCGTAGAAGTAGATGCTATAACTGAAATAGGCAGAGGTAACGGCAATTACATGGCTAGTCGGTAAACATGAAGGCGTAATGCTGAAGTCATTTTAGGCAGCCACTTATGTATGGACGATTGCGCCATTTCTATATTTACGGGACGTTGTGGTCTCTCTTAATTCTGGGTCGTCTAATAGAAACAGTTCGGGAGTTAGAACCGGTAAGTGTGAGGATCTTTGGGAGGTGAAATGGAGCGGATGGGGTTAAGCCAAATGAGAAGGTAGTGAAGTGAAGTGGAGTGAAGTGTAGCTGGGTGAAGTGGAGTGAAGTGTAGCTGGGTGAAGTGGAGTGAAGTGTAGTGTAGGTCTTCGTAACAGGGTGTGTAACATTGTTAGAAGAGATCTGCTGCTTATATGGTTTTTTCGTTTATCACATTCTTTCATGTTCTTTTGGTTCCATTTTCTTTGTCATTGTGTGTATGGTTGTATGTTTTGTATGCTTTTGTTTAATTTAGTAAAGTTTGTATTTTTATTGTTATGTTTATATGTTCCTAATGGTATTTTTATGTATTATTATTGTTATGTACTGTTCTATACATTCTGTTTTCATTGTGTTGTTCTGTGTATTGTTTGTGTGTAAATGTGTACTTTACTACTGCCACCGGGTGTCAACCCAATTGCAGTTAACAAATATATCATCAAATATCATCAAATAAATCTGTCCTTTGTTCTGCAGGCGCGTGGTAGGATCCGTGGTATACAGTGATTGATGTGTAAAGAAGCGTTCCGTTGCAGGCAGGCCTTGTTATATTATGGGATGACTTGTTGCAGATTGCCTGAGGGAACGGAATTGTCTGAGCAATGCCATTTTGAATGATTATGAAGCTGTGTTTAATTCCGTGTGACGGCAGGAGTTTATTCTCAGGTATTATTTATAGCATAGCGTGTCTCCCTCCTCCTGTTTTTCACATAGCCGGCTACGTGGGACATCCTGTCGAGCGGCTCTTCTTCTGGCGCAAGAAGCAGCAAACTGAAACTTCTTGGCTTAGACGTCTTGTAATTGGACTTGTATTGAAATTTAGTTCGTCGGATTTAGTAGACCGTACCCATTGTGACATTGCGATTGACTGGATGTACTGAGTTTTGCCGCATGTTTTGTGCAGTTAAGCATTTGGTAGTGTCCAGCAGGTAGCAGTCATTACAGTTTTACTTGATTTTTGCCGTCTGATCATTTGGTATATTAAATGATGTGAAGGGACATACCATGTAAGTTTGTAATTTAGTGTTAGTGTCAAGGTACATGTTCGAAGTATCGGTCGTTATTATGTAAACTTGTAGGCCCGACTCATAATTTTTCTTTGGAAAAATGGTTTGGCACTTGAATACTCAAGACTTCTGGGATATGACACTGTTGAGACTGGTACATAGTTACTAACGTTTTGGAGGAGCTTACTACTTCTGTCGTGTGGGTAATCTGTGATTTATTTTTCGTGGACCGAACGCAGCAGGATTCTCGAAACGTCGGCGACTAGTTACCGTTCTGAACAGTGTAGCATCTCAGAAGACGTGAATCTTTACCAACACTGGTGTAAGAACCTCCGATTTTGCACGGTTTGACACTTGGGCAACGTAATGGCGAGGCCAAAATATAATTGGCTGTAAGAATGCATAAATTGTGCACAAATATCCAGCATAGCGGCGGATAAAGAGCACAGCGTGAACTGTCTGATTTGGCTAATTAACAGACGATATCTGGAGGTTCAGTCACCAGAAAGACGCCGAAGGTTTTGGGAGAAGCAGGTGGGCCATTTGGTTATGGAGATGTGTTGCAAGCAGAGTGGCCGTGGTTCCGATTAGCCACATAATTTGCAATGAACTTCTTTCCCCTCAAGACATCAGCGTCTGCCAAACAACTGCGTTATCCTGAAGATGGAAGCTGCACATTCCTCCAGAAGTCGTGAACCTGTTGTCATACACACGGTGTCAAAACACAGACGACTGACATTACAATAATACGGCACTGGTTCAGTTTACTTGCTTCATCAGCTTTGGTGCTAACTGTAGTCCGCGTTTATGAATGTTTTTATGTTGGGACGTTCACACTGACAAGTCGGCTCGGTACATGTGTGGCCACTTTGAGGACGAATGTATAATCTTGGCGTCATCAAATAACTATGGAATCCTTTGTTATGCTGTTTATTTTTTCTCCCTTGTTCTGACTGGGAAATAATGTAATTGTATGAGGAAATATCATCTGTTGTTCACTGTTCCTTGAACTTTTTGCCATTCTTGTCTTCCGTTTTTTGTCGATATATGCTTGGATGGACTGTGCGATCTGAACAGGAGAATGTCTTACATCAGAATCTGGCGTGTTCTTACGAAAACTATGGAGGCAGTAGAGTTATAATATTGATCTGGGAGCCTGTATTGGTATGTTTGGGTGACGGTCGGTCTGTCGTGTGGGCCTACTAGCTTTTTTTTGGGGGGGGGGCGCAACAGCCCCCCTTATTCACGAGGTTTCTAGATCACACACAACGACGGTAGGACTCCTCTGGACGAATGATCAGCTCGTTGCAGAGACCTCTACCTGACAACACACAACATTCACAACAGACAAACATCCATGCCCCCGGTAGGATTCGAACCCACAGACATAGCAGGCGAGCGGCCGCAGACCTACGCCTTAGACGTTACGGCCACTGGGACCGGCTTACTAGCATTGACTGTTGCAAAAATAATCGAAGAATATTTTTTATGTGTATACGAGCATTATACGTACAGTTTAGTGATAAACGGGTGTTAATGAAGGGAACGCTTTCGGACTGTTTTGTTGCGTAGCGCTGTGGCGGATGTGACACGCATAGTAGTACAGTGATACCTCGGCTAACGATTGACCCTGCTAACGAATTTTTCGGCTAACGAAGATTTTTTTTTCGCTGTTTTTCGGATTCGGCTAACGAATGTTTTAGTGGATGCGCGCGCTAACATAAAGCAGCAAACATGAGCGGTCGCGCCATTCCAGGAGCCTATATTTTCCGTCTGTATGCGTGTTTCGGCTAACGAATGTGATTCCGGAACGAATTATCTTCGTTAGCCGAGGTATCACTGTACTCAGATGCAGGTTGGTGGCCCGTAAAGGTTACGCGAGCTGCTGATATGTAAAGGTGAAGTTGTCCCTGTCCGCACCACGAAGGCACGTAGGAGGAGGAGGAGGAGTAGTGACTGGATGGAGGTTGGTCTGTTTAACGCCCTGGCCGCTTTGCCCCCGGCAAAGAACTGCTGTACCCATTGAGTAGAAGGCGAGGTGGGCCCCAGTACCGGTCTGAATATTTCGGAGAAGCGAAAGATCATTTGCCTCTGCCGGGATCTGCACCCTTTGTCGCCCATCTCGTAGCGTAGTCACTGCACTGACTGTGCTGTCGCCGTTTCGGCGATACGTTTCGTTAGCCAAAGTGATTTCCCACCGCAGAGTCAGATGATGAATGTTGACTGAGGTCTTCTGGGACGTGGCTCTGTCCGGTTGGGTGAGTACCTCTCACCGAAGGGAACGGCGCCAGCGGTCAGAACACCTGGTTAATCAGCACCGCCCCTGTGAGAACCCTCAGATCTCGCACGATGATTGCTGTGTCACGAACAGAGTGACGTCAACCTTGCTAGGTCTCTGTGTAAGAAATAAGCGAATTAATACTTAATCTGTGACTCTGCCGTCTTGTAACAGATCTTACGGTGCAATATGTTAGTGTCATTTCGCCACGCTGTTCTGAAACCTTTACTGGCGTTCACGCTTTCCGTTCATTATCTGTATATAGCTGTGATGAATAGCTGTGTGGGATAAGGACGTAACCTTGTGTGCAGTGATCTCCAACGTCCGGTCGGTGAACTGCGCAGAACGACGGGGGTGTCGCCCACTTGCAGTAATAGCACCTGAAACTGTCACTGAACGCCATTCCACGCCACGTTGCGTCACGTGCAGTGCGTTTGACCGCCCCAGTGTACTAGAACGACACGTGCAGTGAACACGCATGCGGCCAGTACCTAGCATGTAGCCGACAAGAGTCTAATACTTCTGTTTAAGTAGTGGCGTCTTTTGTTCCGAGTAAGTTGGGGTATTTATGCGTATCGAATATTATTTCGTTACTAGATTACGTGGTTAGTAGTTTTGTTGAGATATTGCAAAACGGGGGCATTGTGGAGATTCGGATATTACGTTACCGCCTGGTCCAAATGGAGGAGAATTATTCTGCGCCTGGCTACAGGCCTGTGTTGGGTTTTATGTTCACTGTGCTTGTTTTGGATTGACATGCACGTGCTTTTGTCGAAAGGGAGAGGTTTGGCAGGTGGCCCCACAGGGTTGCAGTCGGTCCGAAATTGAGGCATAAAGTGTGGGGTCTTATGAAGGAGGTATTGTTGGTTTTGTTCACCGGACTCGGCCACGTATCCCTCGTTACAACAACATAGTGTATCCTAAACAAAGCTGGTGACATATTTATTATTTATTATATATACAGTCATAACACAAGTATATTTTCAATGAGTAATATACAATTATATTGCGTACAACTACATGTTTCGGCCCTGTGTATTGGTCATCATCAGGTTGCCCTTAGACTTGTCGAGCAACTATACAATAAGCGGTTATTCTGGGGGGTGTGAGGGGTGATGGGACAAGACCTCGTCCCACCACCCCCCACACACCAAGGCTAAGGACAGCCCGATGATGGCCAATACACAGGGCCGAAACATGTAGTTGTACGCAATATAATTGTATATTACTCATTGAAAATATGGTTGTGTTATGACTATGTATAATGAATAATAAGATTTGTTATTGAATTAACACAACGGGGATGACACGCCTCAAAGTTAAACGCTGGTGACGCTGGGACGTTAAATGCGTTGTCAGGTTCGTCATAGGACGCCAGACGTTACTGCAAGACTTGAAGCCTCTGTTTGATTAGAAGGAAGCAATAGTTGTGTTGTGAAGGAATCATTACGCGAGTGTATATTGCTGTGTACACAGCCATTAAATAACGCTATGCTTTATACTCGACTTTTCCGTTTCAGTTGACGGTATTGTTTCTTGTCCAGGGTTTGCTGTCTCTCGTTCAAAGTGTTCATGTCATTGCGCTTTGCTGTTGGCATTGCTTGATATCTAACGCTGTTAACATCAGGGCCAACGCATTGTTTCTTTAATACCACTTTGATATTAACCTCCTGTCTACGCTTAATCCTCCCAAATGATATGTTGCATTTAGGTCTTTTGTTGAATATTTCGTATGGATTATGCATCTTAGCCTGCCTGTCTCGTCATTGTTGAGTTGATCACACCAATCGTAGGCCTGTTGAATTAAGGATATAGTAGGAACTCGTAAATTTCCGTAGTGAGTTGGTTGACTGTTCCTTCCTGCTGATACCTACGCTGTTCTAACTATTCCCTTGCCATCCTGTTCTCGAGGCCTCCCGTGTTTCATAGGAAATACCTATTCATCCTTTTTTTGATTCTATGGTTCTTGACGTTTTGGAAGAGCGTGATGCCTTTTTCGTCATGGCAGTTCAGATATTCTTGTTTTAAGTGTTATTTTACGACGCCGTCAGTTGCCAATTTTATATAGCGGCGGAATTCTTGTGTTTTGCCTTGGATGGAAGCTGCAGGCTTTACCGAAACACCAGTACTCTACCGATCGACACCGCACCATGTCTTAGAAGACCTGAACCTCAAATCACGCAATATTCAAATATCAGAATGCGCCTTAACGAAGTCTAATGCTGGCCGGCGTTCGGCACCAACAATGGCTCCAGCAAATGGGATCGTAAATACATTATTTGCGGCACATGTGGACGGCCCTGCCACGTACGTTAGAAGATTAGACAGGCAGCTTCCTTTGTTCATGATTGAGTGATTGAAGGGTTTATGGAAATTTTATTGACAAGCAGCCGTGTTCGTTTTCCACAGATAATACAAACCATGAATCACACATGGCCTCTTCAGATGTGATGTATAACGCCTAATAAATTATAAACTCAATGTTCAGGACATTGTTCTTTAACCCGTTCCCGTAAAGGCTCGTTACGGTCAAGGGCTTTGATGTTGTGCCTGCATTCACCGTAATCATAATGCCCGAACGAGTTCTGTTTATGAGCCGCCTTGTGTGCATTTGTGGAGCTCCCGTGTTTTGCGGAATAATTTGTCCTTCAGCGTTATTTGGGAATGTCTCGAAATACGCAGAAGCAGTTGAAGTGCATGGTGTCAACTGTGTGGTTCTGACGTCAAAAGGACAGGCTTCTGTGACCCTGCTGTTACGTCTAAATGCTATGCGGCGCTAATACTTGGTGCATTAAAGTGCTTTTGTGTCGATCTGAAGTAATGTAAAGAAAAAAAAAATTCTTCCCACGTGTTGACCTACCGTCATTGTCCACGCTTCGTAAGGAGAGTAATAAAATAGTACTGGTTCGTGAATGTAATTCTTCTAGAAATTTCCCATACATTTGTTCGGGGTGGTTGTTGGAAGACGCGTAAACCGGAAACAGGTCCGATTTTTTAGAAGATATTTATGACCGAGACCAGCGTGTATGATAGTTAAAATACCGTGACGTGGTTAGGTTTCTAATGATGGCATAGTCGCTTCTTCAGTTAAAAGAGCGGCTTTAATTTTTTTTTATTCCCTTCTGTATTTATAGATATTCTTACAGAACTTCAGACACACATGTGTCATATGTCGTGGTTTTATAAATATTCATGTTTCATTGCTGGATGTGTCTTGAAAACCTGTGTTATAAGAAGGATTGAACTACCCGCCACTTAAACATTATTGTGGATTACGAGAAATTAGAGAAGAATTCTCTTCTTATTCTGGTATTGTTGCAATGCATAAAATGGTAGAACGGACCGCACAGGGAAATGCAGACCGCATAGCGGGGCAAGTAGAGGACCTACGCAAGGAGAGACGACTTGGTGGATGTCTTATATGGGGACGTGGACGCGCATTTCTTTAAACCTTCATAACTCACTACATTACTACTGCCTTACAAACTACTCTTGAAATGACTAGTTGCTGTATTTAAATCGCATTCAAAATTATTTTAACTCATTGAGCAGCAGTGATAAGTACGTGAACAAGTATTATATCTCATAATTTTTGCCCACAGTTTGTGGTAAGGATTTAATGTGTTTTTGAGCATATAGTTACTGGGCGCTGAACATCGTTGGTAATTGTTGCTGTGACGTAGATATGTCGAGATTTGTTAGAAACATTTACGAACTTTGTAATCTTTGTGATCTTTGTGAATAACCAACTTGACGCACAATTCTTTTCCTTATATTTGTTTATTCCAATTCTCCACATGTTTCGAGCAACCAAGTGCTCATTATCAGGACAGTCAATTGTATCAATACGACCTTTGGTATATATAGGTGACATATACCAGAGGTCGTATTGATGCAGTTGACTCTTCTGATGATGAGCACTTGGTTGCTCGCAACATGTAGAGAATTGGAAGAAACCAATATAAGGAAAAGAACTGTGCGTCAGGTTGGTTATTCACGAAGATTGTAATAAGATGCACGGTCAACAGAACATAAAAACAAGACCTTTGTAATATTACCGAGACGAGTTTCACTGTTGCAGGTTGAGTATATTACAGCACGTTTAAGCGAGTTTGCTTTTCTTCAGTTCCAAGCACTTGTTTACGTGTATGCCGTACATGTCCATTATCGGTTGGTAGCAGTAGACATTTCTTATCGCAAAAATAGTAAACAGAACTGTTTATCAGATTAGGTAAGAAACTGCGGCTTACGGAGTGACAGTGATAATCTGGAAAAGGCAGGAGCTGTTGTTAAGCATTTAGGTCCCTTTGTAGCTTTATGTACTGCTTGCTGTGTGTGACCTTGATAAACTGTGCGTCCAGCCATAGTGTATTGATGTACTCCGCAGTATTCTTACAATGAAGACTATTGTTATTATTATTATTATTATTATTGCAAATGAGTTCTAGCCCAGTGGCATTAGACGTTACACTAGTACAAACAAAACAAATAAGAACAAAATACACATAAACGAAACAATGCAAAACCACAGAACAAACAATATAAAACACAGTAAATACAAGTACTCACATTTTCCCCCCAGAAATCGTTACCGAATGGTCTGTCTAAGGAGGCCGAGTTTGTTTTCTGTGCAGTACGAACTGCAAGTCGTGATTTATATAATTTTCCAGTTTGCAGTGGACTGAATAAAATTATGCGCTGTATTCGTCCAAAGTATGGATTACATTCAATATTACTGCAATTGCCGGAATAGGGTTGTCGGTAGCGACTCGCTGGGCTGGACGGTCTGTGGATCTAATCCCAGTGGGGGGGGGGGGGTTCCGCACCCGTTGAGACCGACGCTGGGGCCCACCGAGCCATCGGGTCTCTTTCTCGGGAGTAAAGCGTAGGGGGGCGTGGCGTTCACCACCCACCCCATCTAGTAAGGGTACAGCTGTACCTCTCCCATGATTCCTTCTGCCAGTTGGGGAGTAGTGTTTCATTACTGTGGGTAATCTATTTCGAGGCATTCTATTTACACGTTGTATCCAGCTTCTATTGTATTCCAGTAATTTGTCCAAAATTGGTGTTATTTTTAACTCCTTTGTAATTTGTGAATTTGTTTTGTAATCTGTCCAAGTGTATCCGGCTGTTCTTCTCATGTGTTTCATCTCTGCTGCTGTTATTCTTCTGGCGTCACTTGCTTTAATGGTCCAAGTTTCGCTGCCATATAACGAGACTGGAAGGGCTAGCTGGACTTTGAAACTTGGGTAACTATTTACCACTTGATTTAGTATAACGACATAGAACACCCGAATCTTCAGCATCGCCCCCATGAGAACTACTTCAAATCTCGTTCTGTGCAGTATGAGATACAGAGCCATTACGCAAGTACCGGGTCCTTTGGGGGGATGGGGGTGGGGGAGGGGTGCAGCGTTTGGCTGTGTGACTATCAGTAAGCAGTATGGTCACACATTTTCTAGATGCATCTTATTCTTGTGCTGACTGCTGTAGGAATCACGGGTTGTCAAGTGCCTGGAACGGTTCAACTTCATGGTTCAACGTGCGGTTCCCTTGTCTGCATTACGTGAGGCTTGGCGTCTGTTTTCCTTGTCTTGCATATCGCTTTGCTAATGCAGAGCGCCGTGCAGATGAAAGCATGACGTACGTGCATTTCTTGCAATGTGAAATGGGACCACCAAATTTGGAAATTTGGAAGTTAATTCTGGTCAAGTTAACAGAAACGTATATTACAAGCACGCGTTGTCGATGCTGTGGGTTAGGTTTTGTGTGGGTAATGAATGAAGGCAAGTTAAAATGAAGACAGTTTTAGCGTAGAGTTTGGCAAAATAATGGTACCGAACTGTACTTCATACAATCGAAACAAGGAAGGCTGGTTTTGCTCGCTATGTGAGCCGTTTGAAGTGGGATATGTCAATTGAATTTTGCGTGGGTTTTCTCCGTTATATTAGGCGAATATCTGATGTACAAAATGAACGCTGTCTTGGACGGCTGTTTTGCTTGATCCATTGTTTTGCAAGATACTTAGGTGATGTTACGTTAGGAATTCCGATTGGCCATCGATTATGGTGATATGAAATACACTGAGCCTTCTTCGTCACAAATTCTACATCGATGGTATATGGGATGTTGGTCAGCTTGGTGCGAAGTCTTTCCTTCTGCTCATGTAGCTGCTAGGCGTGTTCTTTGTGTGTGCACATATGCCTAGTATTAAGGTATATGTAACGTGGCGTTTTATTTATCCCGTTACGTTATAATTTTAAGGTACTTTTGAATCATGTTCAATAATTACATTTCGCACAGAATGGTGACATAATCCTTTCAGTTTTCCTTGACGTCTTGCAAACAGCAGCACAGTACACCTCGCCTTTTGTGGATGAAGTAGCGGATTACTTGGTGTCGCGGCGGAGCTGGATATACATTTTATTCATTGCGTGGATTGAATTAGTAAGGAAAAACATATATTTTTTAAATTCGACGGTTGCTGTATAAATTAAATATTCTTGTCAGATACTGAGCTTCGAGAGGAACAGCTTGTGTGTGTGTGTGAGGGAGAGAGAGAGACAGAGAGAGTCGCGTTAAAGACGTGGAAGCACATCATGCCGTCTGTCGGCCGTAAATGGACCTATAGATAGCCCCTGCTACTATGCGAAGCCACGAGGAGGAAACACGGTTTTACGTCACCACCGTGCTGGCTGGAGCCACGCCCCCTTTCTTGACTTGGAGCCTCGCCGCTCGCATTTGTCGGTGGTTGGTATGTCCATAGAGATCAAAATGATCGTATTGGAGGTCGTAATGCTTTGCTGTGTTTTTATGTGTGAGCTCGCTCGATCCATTGTGCGCTGTCTAGTATGTAAATTATGCTTTGCCTGATCGTCAGGTTAGATTGTCTGAAAACCATCACCGAGTTACGTGGAATAAGATTCAATATTTCTACCGGGTGTTTGAAACAGTTGTCTGTCTCAGTACAGGAGGATGGAGAAACACGCGTATTGAAAAGTACAGAGCTATTATTATTATTATTATTATTATTATTACGTTGTTCAGCCTGCACTTTAATTAATACCAATTGAATTAAACTGATTTACTGTTATGCACTTCAAGGTCCAGGGCTCCATACCCTTCAGGTCAGAGACATTACGCTGATCTTCAGTTTCCATGTTTAAAAGTTGGTCCGTTCGTTTTGAAGAGCACTGGAGTGCGTGTTCCAGTTCGTAGTGTTGGAGACTCCGTCGTGTTTTCTGTTTGACACAAAAAAAAACCGCCCTTCGGCCAGATGCGTAAAAGCAGCGAACTTGGTCTGCTGCAGAGATGTAGACGTATTTAGGAAACCTGTCACTGTTTTGAATCAAATTTTAATATTTATTGACTTAATTGCTAAAAAAAATTTCCGTATTCTTGTTTTTGTGTTTAGAATTTTTTGTTAGAACCTGAAAATATTTTAGTAGGATGCTGTGCTGAGGGAGTAGCCATACGCACCTTGTCTGTTACTTTCTGTTGTTGTTAGTTTGTGTAATTGTGTCGTACCTGTGTATTTTTGTAGGTAGGTATTGGTGCTGGCTTTTATTGACTTCGCGCTGTTAGGCCTGCTCTTTAATAAATATGCTTACTGCTGCTGCTGCTGCTGCTACTACTACCACCACCACCACCACCACCACCGCCGCCACTGCTGCTGCTGCTGCTATGACTGTAAGAAAGAGGACGTGAAGTCTTACTAACATGAGATATACGATTAAGAACTCAAATTTCAGTCAGAAACCCTGAAGGGAAATAACCGTTTCAGAGAACTAGGCGTAGAATGATATTAGAAGGGATCTTGAAGTGATGGTATAGACTGGATTAATTTCACGTACAATAGGTCCATTGATTTGTTCTGGTGCATATCAAGTAAAGCTACAGTCTCACAATAGGCGGGTTATTTTAGATTGACTGAAAACTTGTAGCTTCTCTCTCAGAAAGGGATTCAACTCCATGGAGTAGGGCAGTTATCAGTGAATGTCTCCTGTTTGGCGAAAATAACAGTGCATAGTAGGCTTATGAAGTGGGATTTTGATTTTGAACTTTGCATGGCTTTTTAACGGCATGTTTACCGAAAATACCTAGGAAAGCTGTGCCCTTTACAGTCGGCTTGTGAAGAGCTAATAGAACGCAGTTATTCCCGTGTTTAATTAAATAACATTAATTTGGACAGTATGTGGCGGTGAGTGGCCTACTTCACGCCTCGGCCTCTTTCCCCGTGATAAGGAGCCTTCAGTAGACACTGGATAGGAGGGTGGTTGGACTCCAGAGCCGTTCTGAATGCTGCGAGATAATGCAATATCTGCCCGTACCGGGAATCGAATTTTAATAATAATATTCATTAACTGCAGTTGGGTTGTCACCCGGTGGCAGTGGTTATTTTACATGTAAATAAAACATGAATTTGGTTACTACTAAATTTAAGTCTGGAGGGCTATATGAGAAGCATGTAGTGGAAACTTGGAATCTTGGGAGCCATCTCAGCATTTGCTTTTAGGAAACCAAGAAAAGCCTGTGTCGAGGTGGCCGGTCGCAGGACCTTCCGAATACTGACTTCTAGCCAGCAGTCCGGCATCTAAAGTAAAAACAGCAATGCCCACGTAGTGCAACAAATACACATAATATGACAACAATACACACAAGACAACTACAACAATACACACGACCAACCAACAACAGTTACACACAAGCCAACTTAAAACTAGCAACAAAACACACGAGACAAATTAGAATACAACACGTACAAAAGGTAAAATCACCCAAGCGAGAGAGTACGGTGTAGAGTTTCTTGTAAATTTTTTTTACAATCATTAATTCACTCACGCTTTCACACCAGTCCTTCACTGCCCATCGTTACTACTCCAATAAACCTTTTCCATAAAGACTCGCCCTCCCCCCCTTCCCTGTACTGCACTTCACTTCACCTAATTCCACTTCACTTTGCTTCGTTCACTTCGCTTTATTTCACTTCGCTACACTTCACATTCACTTCACTTTAGACTTTTCACTTCACTTTTGACTTTACTGCACAATCTTCCAGCGTGTGGCCTAGTCACTATGCTAAGCTGCTACTCCTACCCATGTGAACCGCATTTGTTTTATGAACCTGGTTGTTGATCGTACAGTACCTTTCTTTCACAAGTGGACGTTCATTCCGTCTGTCAGTAAAAAATATGATTAGACTGATTTATTCCATTTGATATGTGATTGGAGTGATGGATAGGCTACTGAGTGCAGCATTTCACTCTTGTGGGGAGATGTGGCGATTGATATGAATTATTCGTAAGGGTGGAGAGAGAGAGAGGGGGGAGAGAGAGAGAATGACTGTTGTCATTTCCTGTCATTTGTTTGGATCACCATTTCTCATTCTGCGGCCCGCGAACAAGTTCCGGGCTAGGGTAACCGAAATGTGTTGCCTTAAACACAATACTTTTTTCCCCCCCTCCGTTAGACAGGACACGATTTCTTTCGTAGTCAAGTGTGCCATCGAACAGCGTCGAGAAACGCCAGGTTTTGAATGGTTCATGGGTCAAGAAACGATGAGAATCTGTGGCCTGGATAGATTGAAGATGGAGAGCTGCTGTGCTCTGTGGAGCACAAAGACCTTTATTTCCCACAAGCTTTGTTTCTATCGCTTGTGCTCATTTAATCACAAGTTTTGTTATCACGACTGAGGAGTGGTGTATTTGTTTGGGATCGTTTGTGCAACACTGCTTGTACATTCCGGCCCTTTTCTCAGCTCTTTCGTCCGTGTTGGCAAGTCCTGGCATGATGGCTTCCAGAACCTTGTCCTGATTGCCTTTCCCACCTCATCCGTCGGCCGTGGACAATGCTGAGAATGTAATAGTCTCTCTTCCTAAATCAGTATTTTTTATTATTTCAACCCGCGGCCCCAAAACAATCTCAAAACAGACCAATTTTTAGGATGAGGCAGAATTTCCTGTATCTTATTTTTCTCCATGAATGACTTATTTGTGATCCTGTTTTTATGTATCAAGTTTAGAAAGTGTGTAGGTGTGCTCCGTAGGCTAATGAAGCAAACAGTCTTCTGAGGCGCGTTTCGTGGAAGCTTGCTTCTGACCAGTCATAGGCGGGTTTAAGAAAAACGAAGAGTACCGGATAAAACGAGTAAAATTCATACTTTTGCGTCATAGTAATGTACGGTTCATCACACTTCTGAAGAAGTTGCCCTTTTCATTCCTCGGCCCAACCTGGTAAGGTGGACCGCCCCTTGCGAGCTACTTGCCATGTGTAGGTAAATACGAGTATAAATCTCCAGCCGATCCTTGATACACGGTACGTAACAGCAGCAAGCCCTGCTGTCCCGCATCGCAGCGTGTTCTATTGTCACGTGACTGCTGGGACTAGAGGGGGAATTAGGGTGTAATAAGCACGAACGTTTTATGATTTGTTTACGGAAGCCCGGATTGGCTTACTTTACCTTTTTGTATCGTGTACAGTCTCAGAATGCTTACAGGATGATTGGATGCCGTCAGTGGCTCGGACTTTGTTGCGATGTTGTGGGAATCATACGAAGCACATAAATAGGCTACGTGGTTAGCAGAATGTAGGGTTTTCTAATGTGAAATCTGGTGGTACCTATAGTAACCAATCGGCTTTAAAGGGTTGACTACGATAATTGTTCACTGTGCCGTAGCTGGGGTTGGAGAGGAATTGGTAATTTCATGTTTCCAGCCATTATCGATACGGGCCGCGGGAGGACAGATGATGCAGCGCTGTCACCTCGCTGTTCTTTGTTATAAACGGAGCGTCCGTAAATGCCTGTGCGGTAGATAGTATTGTCGTGGTCGGACAAATACAGTCCAGAATGACGGTCCGCAGTGCACGTAGATAATCTGTCTTGTAGGCTTCACTTTATGAACACTGCAAAAGTCATCTAGCTTTCGAAGTTGAATTATTTAACACGTCTTTGCCAAATAGTAATGGTGTTTGTGAAGACCAGTGTTTTAACTTTCAAGGTAGGAAATAGGATGTGAATGTGTTAAAGATCTTGAAACGTGCACGCTCAGAACTCGGATTTCGAATAGGTGCTAGATTGCATGTCAAGGGGACAACATTGAGCGTTGGCACAACTCCCGCTGAGGGGACGCACGCCAGGTACGTCATAGTTTCTTACCTGTTACCGTGAAATATTTCAGTTAGTATTAATTGTTCATGCACGAGTGTAATATTTGTTTCGTAAGTTTGCTTGGGCAATGCAAGGCCATGCGTTTTGGGTGTGCATTTAGATCAGCAGCTTTGAATTGTTTTGTACGTGTATGTTTATAGGGCCTGTACTGATGAGTGAGTTTGCCCCTGGTTTTGTATGGATGTGAATCGTGGTATCATAGGTGAAAGCGAGAACATAAATTGTACTACGTGGCAAGGAGCGCAGAAAGATGTTTGAGGGTCTAAGAAGTGCGAAATGTGTAGACAGGTCAGTAACAGGGGAGTGGAGAAGACTACATAACAAGGAGCTTTATGAACTGTACTGCTTAGGAAACGTTCGGTAATCAAGTCAAGAAGAATGACAAGGGCGGGGCACTGGACACATATGGGAGACAGGAGAGATGCGTAAATGGTTTAGGAGCGGAGACCTGATGGAAAGAGGCCACTTGGAAGACCTAGGCGTAGATGGGAGGACGATATTAAAATGGATCTTAAAGAAGTTGAATGGGAAGGCACGGACTGGATTACTGTGGCCCAGGATAGGGACAGCTAGCGGGCTGTTGTGAATGCGGTAATGAACCTTCGGTTGTCATAAAATGCGGGGTATTTCTTGACCAGCTGAGGACCTGCTAGCTTTTCCGGACGAGTTTTGTTCCTTATAGTTAGTTAGTTGGTTAGTAAGGAGTTCAGGATGTTACATGACGAGGAACTTCATGGGTTATACAGATTACGTGGTGTTTTAAAATGAGCCATCCCCGTTGTGTGTATATAAACAGTAGGTGTGGGATTAGTCAATAACACAACAATATCTAAAAAAGATGTTTAATACAGGATGAAGTAAACTACATGTTTCGGCCTAATGTGGCCATCATCAGGTTTACATCCGAAAGTATGGTGGTAATCACAACTCGTCACACGAGTCACCTACCCACACACACTAGCACGCATCAGCTGTTATTCTTTGGTTTTTTCTCCTCTCCACAGAACCCATAACAAAAGCCCACCAGCAACAGACATCGGATATGGAAAAACAGTAACTGGAGACCCACACAGGACAGCAGCGAGCAGACATACTTGAGCTTCACCCCCAGGATAGCGCACATTACAGATACCCTGCCCCCCTATAAATAGCAAATAACAAACATCACAGATGCTGAGATCTCACCATCGTGACATATCCATACCAATCCTGTAAAGCCATACCACCATACTTTCGGATGTAAACATGATGATGGCCACATTAGGCTGAAACATGTAGTTTACTTCATCCTTTATTAAACATCTTTTTTAGATTTTGTTGTGTTATTGACTGATACCCACACCTATTGATTACGTGATGTTAGCATAGTGAAATCAAGGAGCTGATGTTGAGTTGCAAGTATGGCTGCAGTCTCGGAGACTTGCGATGTGTACGTTGTACAGAATACTGGTGGGACAGCTTTTGGAAGACGCTGACTTATGAGGCAACGAACCTGATAAAGGTCCGGGCTATAAGCCCAGGAGGCAAGTTGAAATGTTTCAGAATGGTCCCTGTGTCAGTCACTGTTGGTAGTAGCGGTGCTGAACCATGTTTTGCCAGCGTAGGTGGCCTGGGCTTATGTAGTAGTAATTTTTGCCGCCCTACTCTGATTTGAGTTTGTTTGAAGCCATGAGTCCAGGTTTGATTGATCCACCAGTCTGGCGTTGTGAGACTGATGCAGTTGGGCAGTTCTCGTGTAACGGCATATAGGCTGCTACCTCTTTATTTTGTTATTTTCTTCTAGATGTGTCCATGTTGCAGCTTTAAGTTGCATGCCAGTTAAATTTTGTGATATCATGGACGATATCCCGTAGTAGGCTGCACCTGATTGTGTGGCATTTTGAACCTAAAATGCGGTTTCATTACTGCAGTAAAGCCACGTGAGTGCTGCACGCAGCGGCTGTAGTGTTGGGCGTAGTCAGTGCTGGTGTCCATATGACGGCACTGCTCTGTATCGCTTGCCTCAGCTGCAGCGGCCGATCTTGACGTCTGCTCACAATGACACGGCATATGGTGTTCATGTGACCAGCATGTTTGGATTTCATTTCGTGTTCCGTGACTGGGGGCAGATGTTCACTTGTGTTAAGATGAAGCCGGTGCAGTGTGCATCGTGTACTGATTTAAAGATACGTACATGCATTGCGTGAACAGCTGAGCAAATTCTTAGCGGAGGCGGTCATGTCATGATGCCTTTTAACATGTCAACCAGATCGACTGTGTGTGTGTTTTTTTTACGAGTCTTCGTATGTGTTTTTGCCATACGAGGCCATCTCATTGCCATAATTCTGATTTCCTAAGTCAGTAATAGTAACAAGACGAATGTATGAACTTGTGTGTTGGGAGTCACGTGAACGACGTGTAATTTGGGCACTTGGAACGAAGCGCGCTAATGTTTGTTCACAAAATATGCAGGCTTCGTTAAGAGAGTCGGGCTGTTGAATGTAAAATAGCAACACGAAGCCGCACAAAATGTCACTGTAGCTGCATGTTGTAGCTGAAAACCTTTGGTATATTTGTTTATTAGTCAGAGCGATTGCTGGCCACCGCCATCAGTTATACATTTAAACTACCAACGTACATTTAAGAACCGTTGGTGACGGGTAGGAGGGGTTACCTACAGAGATTTTTTTTGTCTCCTTTATTGCACCACCAGTCTATTACAGACTACAAGTGCACTTAACCTTATATCCTACGCTGATATCACATGACCTGTGGAGTAATATTCCATTGAATATCCTCACATCAGATATTCTCGTACCTGTGTACGGTGCTTATGAGAACCTTGTGGTTAGTTCAGTTGGTTTGGAAACGTTTTAATCTTCTTGGTTCTTCTTCTTCTTCTTCTAGTATGGCGGGTATGAGTTAATTGGGATGTGTGATTAGTTTTTCTCGGTATTTTTTGCTGAGGTTAGTTATTTCTGCTTTAACTGTGGATATCTGTAGGTCGGTGTGTAATATATAGTGTTCCGTACATACCATGGAGCGTTGACGATTGATCTGAGGACATTATTTTGAAATCTTTGCAGTATTTCGATATTGGAATTACTCGCTGTACCCCAGAGGGGAATGCCGTACGCCCAAGTGGGCTTTAGGATAGTTTTGTATATTAGTAATTTATTTTGTAGTAACAGCTTCGACTTTCGTCCTATGATCCAGTACATGCGGTGGAGTTGCAATCCGAGCTGTTTTCCTTTGGTAAAGATGTGTTTTACAGAGATTTAAACGAGAAAACGGTGGGCAACTGATAACGGAAGTGGGTGAGCGTTAACAGTCGAGTACGAGAGCGGTGTGAGTGAGGTGGTGGAGAGTGTGTGAACCTAAAGCAACAGGCTACAAGTTCGGGAATGAATTGGCTGTTGGTTTTTTTCTTTAGTTAGAACATGATTATTGTTTGATTAACTGAACAAGCTCAGACGTTGCAACTCAAATACAAGTAAATACATGAACGCAGTGAAGACTATGTGTGTATCCGATGAACCCTACCCGTATCCCGAAAGAAGTTCTACCGGACTGAGCACGTCGGGACATGCAAGTTCCAAAGGGCGATCGTGTGTACTATTTGATGGCGGTGCCTGATGAACTAAAGGGGCTAGGAGTGTGCAATTTGGTACGTGGACACGTGCGTCGTTGATATGCTCCATTGTGAATATTATTTGTACTGCAGCCATTACATGGATGGTGAGTGCGAAACTTCGATTCTGTATCCGACAGATGTAATGTAGATAGCAACCTTACGCTTTGTATTAAAAATGGGACAACTATAATCATGCTGATAGATCTCTGTGACTAGAAAGGTGTGCTGTAGTAATAAATACTACTACCGTATTAAATTTGGGTACCGTGGTGGCACAGTGGTTAAGGTGCTGTGTTACGAATCGGTAGGTCGCTGGTTCGATCCCAGCTGGTGTCATTGGAATTTTTCATTGACATAAAATCCTCCCGATCGCGCTATGGCCGTGGGGTCGACTCAGCCTCTAACAGAAATGAGTACCAGGAGCATTTCCTGGGGATAAAGGCGGCCGGTGCGTAAGGCTGACAACCTTACCACCATCCTGTGCCGTTGTCATGAAATCTGGGAACCTTAACTTTC